>WPCI01034971.1_pt1 | contig 99777 bp, 90 predicted proteins | sample 5399871 | NCBI WGS metagenome assembly WPCI01 (sample SAMN12869469, study PRJNA574797) | sludge metagenome | isolation source: wastewater treatment of pH7 | place: China:Beijing | collected 2019-05-20
ATCCGGGGTACGAGTCAGTCCGGCGGGTCACGTTAGCTTGCGGGGTCTAGCCGCCAAAATATTGCGCGACCTCTCCCCGCCATCTTCCAACCCGTAGTCTCTTTCATCATCAGGGGTGGCGCGAGTCGCAATCACCGTTAGCCGCTGTTGTCTCGCTGTTGTCTAACTGCGGTAGCAGTCGGAGTAGCAGCCATGGCAAGGACGAAAGCGACATTGGGCGGGGAAACCCGGCTGGCGGACCATCTGGCGGTGGGGTATTTGTTGATGAACTGCCCGCTGGAGCGGGTGCGCGAGGTGTTGGTCGCCCACGGGGCGCAGAGCAAGCGGCACCGGCGAATTTCCCACGAAGTGCTGGTGTATTTCGTGATGGCGATGTGTCTGTATGGGCGGGTCGCTTACGAGGAAGTACTGCGCCTGGTCATTGAGGGCCTGCGCCCGTGTTGGGGCGATGAAGGCCTGGCGGAGCACACGGTCACCAAGGGCGCGATTTCCAATGGCCGGGAGGCGATCGGGGCGGGTCCTCTCAAGCAGCTGTACGACGAGCAGGTCGTTCCACTCGGGCCGCCCGGGATGGCCGGGGTCTGGTATCGGGGCCTGCGGGTGATGGCGTTGGACGGCTCGACCCTGGAGATGCCGGACGAAGCCGGCAATGCCGAGCGCTACGGTTATCCGGGCAGTTCGCGGGGCGCGGCGGCCTTCCCCCATTTGCGCTTCGTGAGCCTGGTGGAATGCGGCACCCATGTGCTGCCTGGCGCTCAACTCGGCCCTTACGCCGCGGACGAAAAAGTCCTGGCCCGGCAGGTGCTGCCCCACGTCGATGCCTCGATGCTGCTGTTGGCCGACCGCAACTTTTTCAGCTTCGACGGCTGGCGGCAAGCGCAGCAGACCGGAGCCAAGCTCCTGTTCCGACTCAAGCGCAACCAGCGCCTGCCGCGCGGGCGCAACCTGCCGGACGGCTCGTATCTCTCCACCCTGTACCGCAACAAGTCCGACCGGCGCCGCGGCAAGAATGGCATCGTCGTGCGAGTTATCGAATACACCCTGACGGGCATCCCCGATCCGGAACCCAGCTATCGCCTCCTCACCAACTGGCTTGATCCCGACGAAGCCCCCGCCACGGAATTGGCCGCCCTTTACCACCGGCGCTGGACGATCGAGCAGACCCTGGGAGAATTGAAGGTACAGTTGGCCGACCGCCCCGTCGTCCTGCGCAGCAAGACCCCCGACCTGGTCGAACAGGAGTTCTATGCCTTGCTGCTCGCCCACGCCGCCATCCGTCGCCTGATGGTTCAGGCGGCCGCCGACAGCCAGCAGGCCGCCGAGGACCTCTCGTTCATCCATGCCGTCCGAGTCCTCAAGCGGCGGCTGCCGGCGAGCGCCGCCCTTTCCCCCTCGGCAGCGCCCAGCCTGGCTCCACAGCCTGCTGGCCGAAATCGCCGCCGGCCGGGCCGTCACCTCCCGTGGCAAGCGCAATCCGCGAGGCGTTAAACGCAAAATGAGCAACTTCCGCATCCGGCCGCAGGACGCGCCCCTTAACCAGCCTTGCTGGCCTCAGGTGCAAATCGTCGCTAGCTAAACAGTATTGGGCCTAGACCTGGCCTAGACCCACTCGCTGCGGTACCGTCACCGTGCGTACCTCCCTGCGTTTCCCTCCAGGGCGCCGGGCGCGGTTCACGTAGCGTTGCAAGACCGGGCGGCAGCCACCTTTTCGTCACACAGATCCGCCCAGTCCTGCCACAAGGCCCGCAACTCGTCGCCGAACCGGGCGCGGTTGTAGGCGGCCCGCACACGATCCCCTTCCTTGTGAGCAAGTGCCACCTCGATCACGTCCGGCCGGTACCTGCCCGACTCGTTCGCCCATGTAGATGCCATGGCGCGCAGCCCATGCACTTCCATTACATCGGCGAACCCCCAGCGCTTGCGCCAGTTGGTCAGGGTCATTCGATGCATCGGCTGCGACGGGTGCCGGCGGTTCGGGAATACCGGGCCGTCTGCCTTCGACCCCAACTCACGAAGCAGCGTGACGGCCTGCCGGCTCAGGAAGACGCGATGCGCCTCCCTGCCCTTCATGCGCTCAGCCGGAATGACCCACGTCCCGGCTTGCAGGTCGAACTCCTCCCAACGCGCGCCGGTAACTTCGGACGTGCGGCACCAGGTCAGCACCAGCAGTCGCAGTGCCGCCTTGGTCGTCGGATCGGTCTCTGGCGCATCGTCCAGGGTCTTCAGAAACTCACCCAGGCGATTGAGCGGCAGCGCCTTGCGCGGCACCTCGGACCGCTTCGTCGCATTGACGAGCACGCGAGCACGCGGCGTCGGGTTCGCGTCAACCAGTTCGGCATCCTCGGCGTACTCGAAGATCTGCCGGATGTAACCGCGACAGTGGCGCGCAGTCACTGGCGAGACCTGGTCAAGCTCGGTGAGCATCGAGTGCAGCTCTTTCCGTTTGATGGCGCCGATCGACTTTGCACCGATCGTCGGCATGACGTGCTTGTCGAGCATGGCGCGACGGTGTTCCACGGTCCGCGGAGCAAGGTTCGCTGCGGTCGCCTGCTGCCACTTCTCGGCGATTGCCCGGAAGGTGTGCTCGTCGAAGGCCTGGGCCTCCGCCGCCCGGCGCCTGGCTTCCTGCTCCGCGTAGCTCAGTGGGTGAATGCCGCGCGCCACGAGCCAGCGCGCCGCACGATGGGCGATGCGGGCGTGTTCAAGAGAGACGTCCGGATAGGCGCCGACCGTGAGGATCTGCTCCTTGCCCCCAAGGCGGTAACGGTAGCGCCAGACCTTCGCACCCGTCGGCGGGATGTAGAGGGTGAGCCCTCCACCATCGGCGAACTTGGTGGGTGTCGTGCCCGGCTTCGTGGCGCGCACCCGTGCGGCGCTCAACGCGCGGGTGAAGTCGTCCGAGGTCAACCGGTTCTCTTCGGACAGGTCGAGCAAGATCGCCAGCGGAGTGTGTGCGGACATGGCGGAATCCCTTCCGTTCTTTACCCACAACTTTACCCACACGAGAGCCGGAATACAATGGACGAACAAAAACGCCCTTGGACAGACCCAAGGGCGTAATTCTTTGTTTTTCAGCCAATTACCGCGAAACACTGGACATCCATGGACCTCGCTGGACGCCCTCAGACCGGCATGTTCATGATGTCCTGATAAGCCGTGACCAGACGGTTGCGCACCTGCACCATCTGCTGGAACGACAGGCTGGCCTTTTCCAGATTGACCATCACATCCTGAAGCTTGACGTCAGGATCGCCAGCGGAAAAATCCTTGGCCATCGAACGCGCCTCCTGTTGTGCCGCACTGACATCCTTCAGGGTGCTCTGCAGAACCTGGGCGAAGTCGACCTGACCTTCCACGCCCTTGACCTGGGCAGCAGACTTTCCGGAGGCCACCTGCGCCGTGGAGCGCAGCTCGCCAATCATTTGTTCTATTCCGCGAGTATCCATGATCTCGACCCTCGTTAGACCGAGTAAATTCTGACTTCAGTTTAGCAGAGGCACGCCTTCGGGCAAACCTGCAATGCCATCAAACCTGGGGCGTCAGAATCTGCCCTGTGCTCCTCTTGACGACTGTTGCTGCAGAAACTTGAGTTCATCCTGTCCGTGCCCGGTGTTCATTCATGTGTGGTCCGATCAGTCAGTGCCGGGGTGGCAGGGCGGATCGGGTGGGGTTTCGGCTGGGACTCGGTGCTTCTCTCAGTTGTTCCAAAGCAAGTAATGGGCCAAAAAAGAAGCATGTGGATCGATTCAGATTTCGTAGCCTTCCTCACGGTATTGCTGAAGCTTGTAGCGCAGGGTCCGCTCGGAGATGCCCAGCTTTTCTACGGCTTTCTTGCGTGAGCCACCCACTTCGCGCAGCGTGGTGAGAATATGCTCCCGCTCAAGATCGCGCATGTTGCTGGGCCGGGCGGCATCGTTTGCCGCTGTGGTCGTGACCAGACCCTGTTCGGGCGTGACGGGGACGGCAGACTCTGCCGCCGGGACGGTGGCCTGCACCGGAGCAGGGGACGGCACACCGGACACGGGGGCCGATGCATGTGGCAAACACAGAGACAGGGTACTGGCAGTAATCGCCGCGCCACTGGCAAGGATCAAGGCGCGCTGCATGGTATTCTCCAGTTCGCGCACATTGCCCGGCCAGTTGTGGCTCACCAGCAACTGCTCGGCATCGGCGTCGAGCACCGCCTGACGCCGCAGGCGCTCACCATGCAAGTGCAGGAAATGCCGGGCCAGCGGCAGGATGTCGCCGGGACGCTCGCGCAACGCGGGGATTTCCAGCGGAAAGACGTTAAGCCGGTAGTACAGGTCTTCACGAAAATGTCCTGCAGTGACCTCGGCAGCCATGTCCCGATTGCTCGTGGCCAGTACCCGAATGTCCAGCGCCACGGATTTCTTGCCCCCCACCCGCTCCACTTCACGCTCCTGCAACACCCTGAGGAGTTTGGCCTGCAGACCAAGCGGCATCTCGGAAATTTCGTCGAGCAGGATGGTCCCCCCATCGGCCTGTTCAAACTTGCCGGCCTGTGCACTTTGCGCACCCGTGAAGGAACCCTTCTCGTAACCGAACAGCGTGGCTTCGAGCAGGTTCTCAGGAATGGCTGCGCAGTTGATTGCCACGAACGGTCCCTTGCTGCGTGGCGAATGAGTATGGATGTAACGGGCAAACACCTCCTTGCCAGTGCCCGATTCCCCGGTCAGAAGCACGGTTGCGTCGGTTTCAGCCACACGTGCGGCCATGGCAAGAAGGTTGCGGGTGCGCACATCCTCGGCAATGGTTTCGCCCTCGCCCGGCGCGACCACGGCATACCGGCGCACATGGGCCAGCAGCACATCGGGCTCGAAGGGCTTCATCAGGAAGTCGCAGGCACCGCCACGCATCGCGGAGACAGCCTTTTCCACGTCGCCGTATGCGGTCATCAGCAGCACGGGCAATTGCGGCATGCGCTGGCGGATTTCGCCCAGCAGTTCAAGCCCGTCCATCGGCTGCATGCGCAGGTCGCTGATGACCAGATTGAACACCTCGTTGCCAAGCGCCTGCAGGGCGGCCGGACCACCATCGACGCCGACGACTGCATGCCCGGCCAGCTCCAGTGTCATGCACACTGCGTCGCGCAGCGCAGCGTCGTCCTCGACGACAAGCAGGTTGATCCGGTCGCGGTGCTCGCTCATCTGGCATTCCTCATCTGACATCATGTTGGTCGGCACCGGCCCGGGAGGCCGCGCCATTACTATTGGATTCGGTATCAACGGACAGCGGCAGGTTCAGGGTGAAGCTGCTGCCTTCGCCCGGCCGCGACACAAGACTGATGTCACCTCCGTGGCCCCGCGCCACACCACGCGCAATCGCCAGCCCAAGGCCGGTGCCTTCCGCGCGGGTGGTGTAGAACGGCTCAAACACCCGGGCCTGCAGGGCAGCATCCATGCCACGTCCGCTGTCCGACACCCGGAAGATCAGGCTGTCACCGTCGGTTTCCGCGCTCTCGCACCACGCCTCCAGCGCCACCCTGCCCCCGGCTTCGGTCGCCTGTATCGCGTTTTCCAGAAGATTGGTGAGCGCGCCGCCCAGCGCCTTGCGGTCACCGCACAGCCGCTGCCCGGTACAGTCACAACGATGCTCGAAGCTGATCTGGCGTGCGCGCGCCAGAGGCTCCAGCGTATGAGCCAACTCGGTGACCAGTTCGCACACCGGAAAGAACTGCCGCCCCAGGCTGTCGCCGCGTGCAAAGAGCAGCATGTCGCGAATCAGCTTTTCGAGATAGCGCAGGCGCTCTATGGCGCGCTCGGCCACCTTGTCGCGATCGGCCGGGGAAAGCTCGGATTGTCGCAGATGGGCGGTATATAGCAAGGCAGCCGACAGCGGGGTGCGCAACTGATGGGCCAAACCGGCGACCATCTCACCCATGGCGGCGAGTCGCTCATGCCGCTCAGCCTGCAGGCGCATGCGGTGGGTGTCGGTGATGTCGTGCAACAGCACAATGCGCCCTTCGCCAGATTCGAGCGAGGTCTCGGACAGCGACAACCGCCTGGCCCCCCCATCGCGGGCAATGAGGACTTCGCTGGCCGTTTCGGTGGGCTCAAAACGCGGCAGCACCTCACCCCAGCCCTGCCCTTCGAGTTCGAGGCCAAGCAGCCCCCGCGCAGCTCGGTTGGCCTGCACGACGATATCGTTGCGATCAAGGACGACAACGCCGGCCGGCAAGGCCGCCATCAATACATTGAGCCGCTCGGTAAGCTGTACGACCTGCCCCTGCAGTGCGTTGTAGGCGCTCGACAGCTCCTCGGAGGCCCGCGAAAACAGCGCAAAGGCTTCGGCCAGTTGCGCAGCATCCATGCGGGTATTGTCGCCGCTGTCATCGAGCTGGGAGAGCTGGAGTTCTTCTGGCATGAGTTGGATCCGGTTACAGGGGGGCGGAGGCTGGCGAGCTTCATCGACTCGTGACAGACGCCATTTTCACTGCCCGCAGCTTACGCCCTGGCGTGTCAAGAAGAAGCGGCAAATAGGCGGCAAAAACTGCCGCTTTTTGATCAACCGGATTTGACCACATCACGGCACAATGCGCTCATCCGTCAAAGTGACGTTCATAGCCCCCAGAGGATTTCCGCCATGGCCACCGCCGACACTGCTCCTGATACGGCCGCGCCCGCATCACCGCTTGCACAGGCGGTGCAGCGCTTCAATGCCCTCAACCAGCGCCAGAAAATGGCCGCAGCTGCTGCGATTGCCCTGACCATTTCGATGCTGGTGGCCGCTTGGCTGTGGACACGCGCACCCGCTTATTCGGTGCTGTTCTCGAATCTCGATGAACGCGATGGAGGGGCCATCGTCACGGCGCTGCAGCAACAGAACATCCCTTATCAGATCGGCCCGGGCGGTGCGATCATGATTCCAGATGCGCGCGTGCACGAAACCCGTCTGCGCCTGGCCGCACAAGGCCTGCCCAAGGGCGGTCATGTAGGCTTCGAGGTGATGGAAAACCAGCGGTTGGGCGTGTCGCAGTTCCTTGAGCAGGTCAACTTTCAGCGTGCGCTGGAAGGCGAACTGGCACGCACGATCTCGTCCATTGCCTCGGTGTCATCGGCCCGGGTGCATCTGGCCATTCCCAAGCAGACCGGCTTTCTGCGTGACGAGCAAAAACCCTCAGCCTCGGTGATGCTGACTCTGTATCCGGGGCGTTTCATGGACGAAACGCAGGTGGCGGGCATCGTGCATTTGGTAGCCTCCAGCGTGCCGCAAATGAGCTATGAGCGGGTCAGCGTGGTCGATCAGAATGGCAAGCTGCTCACCCAGGAAAGCGACCCGCTGCGCAACAGCGGCCTGGATGCCAGCCAGATCAGCTATGTGCGCGAAATCGAAGCCGGCTTCATTCGCCGCATCGAAAACATTCTGGCGCCGGTGGTGGGCAGCGGGAACTTCAAGGCACAAGTCAGCGCCGATCTGGACTTCAATCGGGTGGAAGAGACCGCCGAGATATTCAAGCCCAACCCTTCCCCTGATCAGGCCATCCGCAGCCAGCAGACCACCGAGCAGCAGACCCGCAATCAGGGTGCCATGGGTGTGCCCGGCGCACTGACCAACCAGCCGCCCGTGCCCGCCACTGCGCCCATCGTCGATCCGGGTATCGACGGCGGTGACGGTGCAAATGCACCGATCAACCTGAACCGTACCGCCACACTCAACTACGAGGTGGATCGCACGGTGCAGCATGTGAAACAGGCCGTGGGCCAACTCAGGCGGCTGTCTGTGGCGGTGGTCATCAATCACCGCACCGAAACCCTCCCCAACGGCCAAACCCGCACGGTGGCGCTCACCGACGAGGAGTTGGCACGCATCACCAGCCTGGTACGCGAAGCAACCGGCGTGAATGCGACCCGTGGCGACACAGTCAGCGTGACCACGGCACCCTTTGCCGAAAGTGCGGGCAGCGGTTCGGACGAGCCGCTCTGGAAAGACCCGGAAATGATCGCGCTGGCGAAAGAGCTGTCCAAGTATTTGGTGTTGATGATTGCCCTCACCTTCATGTACTTTGGCGTCATCCGTCCCTTGCTGAAGGTGGTGGCGCCGCCCCCGGCGGAAGAGGAAGAGGACGAACTCGAAGAAGCCGAAGCCGGCGAAGAAGAGGAAGACGCGATTGTGAACCTGTCAGGCGAACAGCCCAAAACGTTTGAGGAAAAGCTTGCCATGGCACGCGAGCTGGCAAAGAACAATCCCAAGGCGGTAGCCAATCTGATCAAGGACTGGCTTGAGGGCAAGGAGGAGAAAAAGGGATGAGCACGCCGGAGGAAGGACTGGAAAAGAGCGCCCTGCTGCTGCTCACCCTGGGTTCGGACGAAGCCTCGGAGGTTCTCAAGCATATGGGGCCGCGAGAGGTGCAGAAACTGGGCATGGCCATGGCCACCTTGCCCCCGCAGCCGCGCAGCCGGGTTGAGGCGGTGATTGACGAGATGGAGGCACACTGCGCGGAAGGCGCCCCGATCGAAGCCGATCAGGAACATATCCGCCAGATGCTGACCAAGGCGCTGGGCGACGAACGTGCCGGTCACATCCTGGCGCGCATCCTGAACGGCTCGGACACAGCCGGTATCGAGAGTCTGAAGTGGATGGACGCGGCCACGGCGGCCGACCTGATCCGCAACGAGCATCCGCAGATCATCGCGACCATTCTTGTGCACCTGGAATTCGACCAGGCGGGTGAAATTCTGAAGTATTTCTCGGACCGTTTGCGCAACGACGTGGTGTTGCGCATCGCAACCCTGGACGGTGTTCAGCCAGTGGCGCTCAAGGAACTCAACGATGCCCTCACCCGCATGCTGGCGGGCGCCACCACATCCAAGAAGGCGGCCATGGGCGGCGTGCGCCACGCAGCCGAAATCCTCAACTTCGTGGGCGCGGCGTCCGAGACGGCAGTGCTCGACAATGTGCGCGAATACGATCCGGATCTGGCGCAGAAGATTCTGGACGAAATGTTCGTGTTCGAGAACCTGATGGACATCGACAACCGTGGCATCCAGACGTTGCTGCGCGAGGTGCAATCCGACTCGCTGGTGATCGCACTCAAGGGCGCAGCCCCCGAACTGCGCGAGAAGATATTCCAGAACATGTCACAGCGCGCTGCGGAGATGCTGCGCGAGGATCTGGAAGCCAAGGGTCCGGTGCGTCTGTCCGAGGTGGAGGCCGAGCAAAAGGAAATCCTCAAGACAGTGCGGCGACTGGCCGAAGAAGGCCAGATCATGCTGGGCGGCAAGGGGGGCGACGATGCCTTCGTATAAGGCACATCGCCCCAGCCCCCCCCGGGAAAAGCTGCAATGAGTGTGACGCGCCATCAGGCCGTGGGCGCCTTCCAGCGCTGGCAGCCGCCGTCCTTCGATGCCCCCGGCGAACAGCCTGCCCGTGCAGCCCCCGCGCCGACCGCGCCCCCTCCGGTACAGGAATCTCCCCCTCCCGAACCCAAGCCGTCCCGTCCGCAGATTGTCCTGCCCACGGCCGAGGAAATCGAAGGCATTTACGAACAGGCCCGCCAGGAAGGCTTTGAAGCCGGCCGGGCGGAAGGACTGGACGCAGGCCGTGCCGAGGGACTGGAGATCGGAAAGGCGGAGGGACTGCAGGCCGGCCTCGAAGCCGGCAAGGAGGCCGGGCGCAAGCAGGCCGAAGCGGAAATCCAGGCACAGGCTGCGCGGCTGGGCGAAGTCATCGCCCAGATGGATGCTGCGCTCGATGAACTGGACCAGAGCATTGCCGAAGAAGTGGTGGCGCTGGCCGTGGAGCTTGCGCGGCAGATGGTCAGGCACGCCCTGCAGGAACAGCCTGAAACAGTCGCCGACACGGTACGCGAGGCGCTGCAGCACCTTCCGCAGAATCAGGTACGCATTCATCTGAACCCGGAAGACATGGCCTTGGTGCGCGAACATCTGGCCGAGCAGTTGGAACACAGTCATCACAGGCTGGTGGAAGACGGCAAAATCGCCCGTGGCGGTTGTCGGCTGGAGTCCTCAGGCAGCGAACTGGATGCCACCCTGCCTACCCGCTGGCAGCGGGTGCTGGCCTCGATCGGGCGTGACGCGCCCGACTGGGAAGCCTGAGGTGAACATGAGCCGCCATACCGAACTGTGGCATCAGCACCTGGCGAATGTGCGCGAACAGGTGGGCAGCCTGCCCCCCTTTCAAAGCTCCGGACGGTTGACACGCATCAATGGCCTGGTCATGGAAGCCGCCGGCATCAAGTTGCCGTTGGGCGCCAGTTGCGAAATACGCTCGATGGGCGGCGGTGTGGTCGAGGCCGAGGTGGTCGGTTTCAACGGCGAAAAGGTGTACATGATGCCGACCGACGATGTTTTCGGCCTCGCTCCCGGCGCCCCGGTATTCGCGGTGGAGCCCCAACCCACCGCCCCCCGCCCGGGCGAGCCGCCCAAACCCCGGCGACGCACCTCCGACCGTGCCAAGCATCTGCCCGTGGGTGAAGCCATGCTCGGTCGGGTAGTGGATGGCGCAGGCCGCCCCCTGGACGGGCTTGGTCCGCTCCAGACGGAGGCCACCCGCTCCCTGCAAAGCCGTCCCTACAACCCGTTGATGCGTGCCCCGATCCGCACCGTGCTCGACGTCGGCATACGGGCGATCAATGGCCTGCTGACCGTCGGTCGTGGGCAACGCCTGGGGCTCTTCGCAGGCTCCGGCGTGGGCAAGTCGGTACTCATCGGCATGATGGCCCGCTTCACCACGGCAGACGTGATCGTGGTCGGCCTGATCGGAGAACGGGGCCGGGAGGTCAAGGAATTTATCGAGGAAAACCTCGGCGAGGACGGCCTGGCACGCTCGGTGGTCGTGGCCGCTCCGGCCGACACCAGCCCGCTGATGCGCCTGCAAGGTGCAGCCTACGCAACCACGATTGCAGAATACTTCCGCGATCAGGGCAAACAAGTGCTGCTGATCATGGACTCGCTCACCCGCTACGCCATGGCCCAGCGGGAAATTGCCTTGGCCATCGGCGAACCCCCGGTCACCCGTGGCTACCCGCCGAGCGTGTTCGCGCGCCTGCCGGCGCTGGTCGAACGGGCCGGTAACGGGCGTGAGGGCGGCGGTTCGATCACCGCGTTCTACACCGTGCTGGCCGAAGGCGACGACCAGCAAGACCCAATTGCAGACTCCGCGCGCGCGATTCTGGACGGACATATCGTGCTGTCGCGCAACCTGGCCGACCAGGGTCACTACCCTGCGATCGACATCGAGCAGTCCATTTCGCGCGCAATGCAAAACCTGATCAACCGCGACCAGTTCGATCAGGTGCGCCGGTTCAAGCAACTATTCTCACGCTACCAGCGCTCGCGCGACCTTGTCGCCGTGGGCGCCTATCAACCGGGTGCCGACCCGCAGCTCGACACCGCCGTGGCCATCTACCCGAAGCTGGAGCGCTTCCTGCAACAACGTATCGATGAGCGTGAATCCTGGGACCAAGCCCAGCAGCACATGCGCGCACTGTTTGCCGAAATGTAAGGCATCTGGACACTACGGCGCTTGCTGGCCAGACAACCGTGCCCAGACAGCCGGTACGTGCGTTGCTGGAACGGGGTAGAATGAATCCGTCCTCTCCATATCCTGCAGTGTGCCCCAACACACTTGCCACTCATCATGAGCAAAGGCTTCCCGCTTCAACCCCTGCTCGATCTCAGCAAGACGCGGCTCGACGAAGCGACGCGCACGCTGGGTGAGTTGGTCGCGCAGGAAAACGAAGGACAGCGCAAACTCGAGATGCTGCAAAACTACCGCGCCGAGTACCTGGAGCGCTTCCAGTACGCTGCCCGCAGCGGCATGGGGCCGGAAGCCTGGCGGAACTACACCGCCTTCATGGCACGCATCGACGAAGCGATAGCCGCCCAGGCCACCCAGCTGGACAGCGCCCGTCAGAAGACCGATGCCGGCAAGCAGCAGTGGATGCATGAGCGCAGTCGCAACAAGGCCTTCGACACCTTGCAGGAACGTTTCCTGGCCGCCGAGATGCGCAAGCAGGCAAAGGCCGAACAACGCCAGGCGGACGAGCACACGGCCAACCGCCATCGCCGACTCTCCGAAGAAGACGGCTGAGCCAGTTGCTCCCCTGACAGGCCATGCAACCACCTGAGTCTGGCACGCACCTTGCTGATAAAGCTGTACCAGACTTCATGTCGTTACAGGACGCATGCCATGAATCACATACTGAACCCGGGCTTGCCCAAAACGTCCGCCGCTCAGGACCTTCTGGCCATGATGCAGGGCGGAGCGGCCAATGCCTCCCTGCAGGGCAGCCAGCACAACTTTGCCGCGATGTTCGACCAGTCGGTGCGCAACACCCAGAACACCCAGCAGACCGCCAGCCAGAACGCATTGAGAGCACAGGAGACAACCCGCTCAGGCGAACCGCAGCGCAACCCGCAGACCACAGGCCGAGCCCCCCAGGAGCCTGATCGCCGCAATGCTGAACCCGCACGCAGCAGCGAACCCCAACGCAACAACCAAGCGCAGCCTCCCCGGGAATCCTCACCGGACCGTAGCGCACAGAGCACCTCGGGCGAACGGGGCGAACAAGCTGCATCGGGCAAGGCTTCGGAGGGCAATGGTAGCGAAGGCACCGAACCCGGGAAAACCAGTGCTCAGGAAGCCGCTGGCTCAACACCCGAACAACCCGACAACCAGGCAGAAATTGCCGCGCTCACGGCGCTGGTTGCCGCCCTCAGCGGCAAGCTCCCGGCTGAAGGGGCCGACGAGGCGCTACCCGGCGAGGGGAGCGAACTGGACCTGCTCGATGCAAGCAGCGGTGACAAGAAGCCGCTGGCTCAGTTGCGCGCTCTGCTGGCCGAAGCGCAGAAGGGGGAAGGCGACACCAGCGCAGACGATGGCAGCAGCACGAACGACAAGCAGCAGGGACAGTTTCTGGCTGCAACCTCCAGCAAGACCGGTCCTCGCGTCACTGTGGCCCAGATAGCCGCAGCAGGTGGCGCCCAAGCGGCCGCAGGTGCAGCCAAAGGACTTTCGTTACAGGCCGCCGCTGCAGGTCAGCAGGCAGCCGGCAATGCGGAACAGGCCCTGGGTGCGCTCCAGCCACAGAGCAACAGCACGCGCAGCACCAGCAATGTTCAGCAGTTGCCGGTATATACTCCTGCCGGCAAGAGCGGCTGGGCCGAAGATGTCGGCACCCGGATGATCTGGATGAGCAACCGGGGAGAAACCAAGGCTGAACTGGTGCTGACGCCACCCAGTCTCGGTAGACTGGGCGTTTCGATCAGCGTCAATGGCGAACAGACCAATGCACACTTCGTTGCGGCCACGCCTGCGGCACGCGAGGCACTGGAGCAGGCTTTGCCCAGACTGCGCGAAATGCTGCAACAGGCGGGCATCAACCTCGGCCAGACCGATGTCAGCACCTCGGGCGATCAACAGGCGCATGGCGAGCACGGCAGCGAACAGCGCGGTCACGGCTCATCGCGTGGTTCTCACCACGGTACGAGTCAGGACATAGGACTGTCCGGCATGAGCGGTGTCGAACCCTCCACCTCGGGTGGCCAGTGGATCAAACAGGGCAACGGCATGGTCGACACTTTTGCCTGAGCGGAGGGTGAAGCATGAATTGCGGGCAGTCCCGGTCACTTTTCCGTCAATGCAAACCTGCCTGCCTCGTTCATAATTCACCCTCAGAGCTCATAGGAGAAGTTCATGGCAAAAGCCCCCACCCCCCCTCCGGCCGACAAGGCAGCCAACCCAGGCAAGAGCAAGAAAGTCCTGCTCATCGTGCTGATCATCCTGCTGGTGCTAGTGCTGGTGGCCGTCGGACTGGTGGGATTCTTGCTCCTCAAGAAAACCTCGGCCAGCGGTGAGCCCGAATCGGCCACCACCAGTGCCGAAGTGAGGCCCCCCCCTCCCCCACCTGCGCCTTACGCTGTAGATCTGAGCAAGCCGCCAGCTTTCTTCGCACTCGACCCCTTCATTGTGAATCTGGCCAGCGGTGAAGGAGATCGCTACCTTCAGGCCGTACTCGCGTTGCGTGTAGCCGATACCAAGACTGCCGACGGACTGAAGGCCTTCACCCCTGAAATCCGTCATCGCATCAACCTGTTGCTGGCCAGCAAGCTGCCATCCGAAATTTCCACGCTGGAAGGGCGCGAGGCGCTTGCCAATCAGATCGGCGTGGAAATCAATACCGTGCTCGGTTATCCTCCGCCGCCAGAAGGCACGCGCCTGATCTCCAGCACGGGCGGACCGGTTCAGGCAGTGCTGTTCAACTCCTTCATCATCCAGTAACGGACCGGAGGAACACAGGCCATGTCATCCGACTTTCTCTCCCAGGACGAGGTCGATGCCCTGCTCAGGGGCGTGACCGGCGAACCGGAAGAACCGGAAGCCGAGGAAGAGGACAGCTCGGGGGTACGCCCCTACAACCTGGCCACCCAGGAACGCATCGTCCGTGGGCGCATGCCCACGATGGAACTCATCAACGAGCGCTTTGCACGTTATTTCCGCATCGGCATGTTCAACTACATGCATCGCAGCGTGGAGGTTTCGGTCGGACCGATACGGGTGCAAAAGTATGGCGAGTTCGTGCGCAATCTGGTGGTGCCGACCAACCTTAACCTGATCCAGGCCAAACCGCTGCGCGGCACGGGCTTGGTCGTGTTCGATCCGAATCTGGTGTTTCTGGTGGTCGACAACATGTTCGGGGGCGACGGGCGCTTTCATACCCGGGTCGAGGGGCGTGACTTCACGCCCACCGAGCAGCGCATCATCCAGGGCCTGCTCGGCGTGGTGTTCGCAGAATACAGCCGGGCGTGGGCGCCGGTGTACAAACTGGAACTGGAGTACATCCGCTCGGAGATGAACTCGCAGTTCGCCAACATCGCCACGCCGTCCGAGATCGTGGTCTCGACCACCTTTGCGATGGAGTTGGGAGGCGCACAGGCGGAAATGCATGTCTGCTTTCCGTACTCGATGATGGAGCCGATCCGCGACATGATCTACTCCACCATGCAGAGCGACCATCTGACCCAGGACACACGCTGGATCAGCCTGCTCAGCCGCCAACTGCAAACGGCCGAAGTGGAGTTGGTGTGCTCGCTGGGCACCTCCCAGGTCACGCTGCGTGACATCGTGAACATGAAGGTGGGCGACGTGCTTCCGCTGCACGTACCCGGCTGCATTCAGGCTGAAGTGGATGGCATCCCCGTCCTGGAAGGAGAGTACGGGGTACGCAACGGACATTATGCCCTCAAGGTAACGCGCTCGGTGGCCGAGCGGGAAGCAGAGATGACTGCCACGGCACCGATGCCGCGCGCAGTGGCACGCCCTGCTCCTGAAACGCCTCCGGTCGGAGAAAATAAAAATGGCTGAAAACGACAACGAAATCGATGATCCGATCAGCGAGGACGACTGGGCTGCTGCAATGATGGAGCAGGCCGCCGCCGAGTCGGGGGGAAGCGGGCCGGACGACGAGGCCCGTCGCATCGCGGCCGAACTGGCCGCCGCTGCCGACGAGTCGCCCTACCAAGCCAAACCGGCAAGCCAGTTGTTTCCGGACTTCGGTGGCAATGAAAACCGCCCCGGCTCCCTCAACGACTTCGACATGATTCTGGACATTCCGGTCCAGATCACCGTCGAGCTTGGCCGTACCAAGCTGTCCATCCGCAACCTGTTGCAGTTGGCGCACGGCTCGGTGGTCGAACTCGACGGACTGGCTGGAGAGCCCATGGATGTGCTGGTCAACGGCACCCTGATTGCGCAGGGGGAAGTGGTGGTGGTGAATGACAAGTTCGGCATCCGCCTGACCGACATCATCACGCCCGCCGAACGCATGCGCAAGATTCGTGGCTGAACCGGAAACCTGCCGTGAACCGTCCCCCCCCCTCCTCAACCTTCTTTTTCCCGCTTTCCTGCACACTCATATTGTGCGTCGGCGCGATGCCCGCAAGCAGTCTCGCAGCCGAACCCACCCCCAGCCTGGCCACCAGCTTCGGGCAGATGATCTTCGGACTTGCGGTGGTCATCGCCATGCTGCTCGCCAGCCTGTGGCTGATCAAGCGCCTGTCCGGCCCGCGTGGCGGGGCCGGTAGCCTCAGGCTGCTCGGCGGCGTGGCCGTGGGTTCGCGCGAGCGGGTGGTGTTGCTGCAGGTGGCAGACAAGGTGCTGGTGGTGGGCGTGACCTCGGCCAGTGTCAACACCTTGCATGTACTGGAGGCCAGCGCCCTGCCCGAGCCTTCCGAGCCCCCGACTGGCGCTGCGCCGGAGTTCAACCGCTGGTTGAAGAAGGCGATGGACAAGCGTGGTGACGATGAAAAGCGCTGACCGCTTCGTATCGCTGGCTGCAGCCCTGACCGGCCTGTTGCTGCTGTTCAGCCCGCTGTCCGCGCTCGCACAGGGCGTGCCGGCCTTCATCAGCACCGACAATGCAAACGGAGGCACCACCTACAGCCTGAGCGTGCAGACCCTGCTGCTGCTCACCGCGCTGTCTTTTCTGCCGGCCATGGTGCTGATGATGACCAGCTTCGTACGCATCATCATCGTTTTTTCACTGCTACGCTCGGCCATGGGCACGCAAACCTCCCCGCCCAACCAAGTACTGCTCGGGCTGGCACTGTTCCTGACATTCTTCATCATGTCGCCGATCGCCGAGCGCGTCTATACCGACGCCTATCAACCAATGTCGGTTGGCACCATCCAGATGGATGAAGCCCTGCTACGCGCCTCCGAGCCGGTGAAAGCTTTCATGCTCAACCAGATCCGGGAGGCCGACCTGGCGCTGTTCGCGCGTCTTGCCCGCACCCCGCCGGTCGACAAAGCCGAAGACCTGCCGATGCGGGTAATCGTGCCAGCCTTCGTCACCTCGGAGCTGAAGACCGCCTTCCAGATCGGTTTTGTGATCTTCATTCCCTTTCTCGTCATCGACATGCTGGTGGCCTCGGTACTGATGTCCATGGGTATGATGATGATGTCGCCGGTGATCGTGTCCCTGCCGTTCAAGATCATGCTGTTCGTGCTGATCGACGGGTGGACGCTGCTGATCGGCTCACTCGTGCAGAGCTTTGCGGTATGAGCATGCGCCCTGCCCCCTGACTGGATGGAGCATTCATCATGACCCCTTCTACCGTGATCGACATTGGCCGCCAGGCGGTCGAAGTCACCCTGTTGATGGCCGGGCCGCTGTTCCTGGCCGCCCTGCTCACCGGCCTGACGGTCAGCATCTTTCAGGCCGCCACCCAGATCAACGAGATGACGCTCTCCTTCGTGCCAAAACTGGTGGCGATTTTTGTGACCCTGGTGCTGGCCGGCCCATGGATGGTGACCCTGATCACCGACTTTGCCACCCGGCTGATCACCTCGATTCCCAGCCTGATTGGCTGAACGCCGCGCAGTGCGCTCAAACACCGCACCATGCTGAGTGTCACCGCTGCCCAACTCGACGCCTGGGTGCTGTCCCTGATGCTGCCGCTGGCACGCATTCTTGGCCTGATGGCCAGCGCCCCGCTGCTCAGCAACCGTGGCGTACCGGCCCGCATCCGGCTGGTGATCGGCCTGGCCGTAGGCATGGCGGTGATTCCGGCCCTACCCGACATTCCACCCATGCCGGCCGACTCATGGATGGTGCTGGGCATTCTCGCGCAGCAAGCCCTGATCGGTGTGGCGGTGGGGTTTACCATGCGGCTGTTCTTTGCCGCGATCGATCTGGCCGGTGAAATGATCGGCCTGCAAATGGGGCTATCCTTCGCGGTGTTCTTCAGCCCCCAAACCGGTGGTCAGTCGTCGGTGATTGCCGAGTTTCTGAACCTGCTGACCCTGCTGGTGTTTCTTGCACTGAACGGACACCTGATGCTGATTCAGGTGCTGGTGATGAGTTTCGAATGGTTGCCGATCGGCGAAGCCACCCGGAGCGAAGCCTGGCTGGTCATCGTACGTCACGCCTCTGTAATGTTCTCCCTGGGGGTGCTGCTGTCGCTGCCCATCGTGGCGGCCTTGCTGATCACCAACATCGCCCTCGGCGTGCTGACCCGTGCCGCTCCTCAGCTCAACCTGTTTGCGGTGGGCTTCCCGGTGACGCTGTCGGTGGGTTTCCTGATCTTGTTCGTGAGTCTGTCGATGTTTGCGCCGATGGCCCAGTTGCTGTTCGAACGCGGCTTCGAAGCGGTCGACCTCATGCTCAAGGCACTGGCCCCGACGCCCTGAACGTGCCTCAGCGACTGCCCCGGGCAAGCCGGATCTCGCCGCTGGCATAACGTCGGGCAAAGGGCCGCGTGGACTCAATCCCTTCTTCGTAACGCACCACCTCGAACCCCGCATACCCCCCTTCGTCCGCATAATTGCGCGCATTGCGCATGAACACGGTACGCGCCTCACCATCTCCGCCCGTTACCATGGCACGAAAACGCAACTCCATGCGCACCCGCTCCTCGTCCAGCGGAATGACCTGAATCTCCCAGTTGGGTGCGGCAGGGTCATAGATGGCATAAGCCATCAATGCCGCCGACAGATAATCGGGCTTGATCATCGCGTCGGAGGCCAGGCCGATGACCCCCACAGTGCTGGCCATGCCAACCCGTGTCTCGGGCGAACAGCCCCCCAGTCCGCCGAGCAAGGCACACAGGATCAAAGTCATCGGTCTGTTCATCGGTACGGTCACTTCATCAGTTCAGGTAATTGAAGAGCGACAGACCGGTGACCCGCATGAAGGACTGCTGGGCCGCCTGCAGGTAGGTTTGCTGCTGGGTGAGCCGGGAAATCGCTTCCGCGTAGTCTACATCCTCCAGCCGCGAGATGGCCTCGGCGTACTGGATGTTGAGGTCGCTGCCAAGGTTGGCCAGTTGCTGGGTTTCCACCATCTGCGAACCGATCTGGGCACGCACGCGCAACACGTTCTCCTGAGCAGCGTCCAGATTGTCGAGTGCGAAGGCCACAGCACCGGTGTTGCGCGACGCACCCGGCTTCTCCAGGGCAACCGCAAACATTGCCAGATTGTCCAGCATGTTGGTGGACGCGACATAGATCTCGAAACGGTCACCATCGGTGACTTCATCCTTCACCTGACGAACTTCCTGAGGGGCATCGATCGGATCGGGCACCGGGTCGGCAGGGAGGTTGATGTTCAACCCGTCGAGCGTTACCTGGTACGAAGCCGGATCGAGCGGATCGGGCGTATAGCTGACACTGGAGCCATCGGCAGGCCAACTGAACCCCGCAGGGAGGGCAGCCAGTTCGTCGGCCGTCCAAGGCACCACGTTGCCGTCCTGCCCCCAGCGTTCGATGGTGTAGGTTCCGGCGATAGCCGGATCGGGCTGGCTGAACTCGATCTGGTAACGCGTGGCCTGGCGTACGGCAGTGGCATCGGCGAGCGACACCGTGGGCGATTCGGAACCCTTGTTGGCCGCCGCCGGATACAGGCCAATCGCGCTGTCGTCGATGATCCGGGTCTTGTCGAACACATCGCTGCCCGGCAGGCTGATCGGCATGAACCGCGAGGCACTCACCTGAATCGTACGGCCACCCTGATCACCGTCGTAGCGGACCCCCGAGAGGTTGCCACTGAATGGCTGGGTGCCTGCCTTGTAGCCGGAGAAGATGTAGTCACCCTGCCCATCCTTGCTGTTGGCCAGCGCAAACATGGCCTCGAACTGTGACTTGATGTCGGTCGCCAGGGAAGCCAGATCGGCCGTCGACAGCGTGCTGTTGCCCGCCTGCACGGCCCGCTCGCGGGTGTAGTGCAGGATGTCGCCCACGCCGATGAGCTTGCCTTCGAGCAGCTTCATGTTGTCGTCGGCGTAGCCAATGTTCAGCGCAAACTGCGAATTCACCGCCTTAGACTGACCCAACTCCAGCGCACGGGCCGACGCAATCGGGTCGTCGGCCGGAGTGAGGATGCGACGACCGGTGGACACCTGTTGCTGGGTGTTGAGCAGGCCGGAGGTTTGCTGCTGAATGGCTGCCACACCCTTCTGGTAAATCATGTTGGTCGAGATACGCATGATCGTCTCCCTGCTTAACGTGCGATGCCGAGCACTTCGTCGAACAGACGCTGTGCAATCGACATGACCTGTGCCGACGCCTGGTAGGCCTGTTGATAACGGATCAGGTTGGCCGCCTCTTCATCGAGGTTCACCCCGGAGAGCGCGTCGCGCTGATCGGTTGCCTGGCGCAGCAACGATGTCTGGGTCAGCTCGCCAACCTGCACCTCGCGGGTCTTGTTGCCGATGGCGCTGACCATCTGTGAATAGGCTGACTGGAAGGTAGCCGTGCCCGTACCGCCATTGGCGCCCAGCATCACTTTCTGGGTCTGCAATGCGCCCAGCCGCACCGCGTTGCGGTTGTCGGCAATGCCCACTTCGGTGGGAGCGAAATTGAACACATCGCCCGCAGCCACGGCACCGCTGGCCTTCATCTCGAAGCTCCAGCCGTCGGTATGCGAAATCCGGAGCTGTACACCCGAGGAATCCACGCTTGCCGGAACATAAGCACCACCGGGCAGATAGCTACCGCTGGCCTGATCATAGCGCTCGATGGTGAGATCGGGAGCTGCCACCCACTGGTTCAAGCCGCTATCGAACACCTGTACCGAAAAGGCGTTCGCCGGCGCTGCTGCATACTGCAGCCGGAACTCACCGAAATGGGCACCAGGGCCATCAGCCAGTCCGGTCCGGTCGAGCAGCACGATGTTGTCAAGCTTGCCGCTGCCGGCATTGCTCACCGGTGCGGCCACCGACACCGGGTTGCCGGCTGCCACCTTGCGCGGGTCGCTGATCGCCAGCGCAATATCGCGCGAGGCGAAGCGAGTCGGCTGGATCAGCGCAGTTTCACCCGCAGCCAGCGTGGCGCCGGTCACATCCACCGTCAGCCCCTGGAAGGTGAAGGCCGGTCCGGCACTGCTCAGACTTTCACCGGTGTTGCGGTTGGCAATGGTGTAGTTCGTACCGTCAAAGCTCAGCTGATAATCACTCGCCGTCAGCTGCGACACCTGTGCAGGGTCGATGCCTACCACAACGCCACTGGAGGGCATGATGTGCGGTGCAGGCACATTGAAGAAGGCCTGCCCCATCACCCCGTCCAGATCCACGCCCAGTTGGTGGATGCGGTTGAACTCGGTAGTCAGGCTGAGTGCGATCAGACCGAGCTGGTTCTGTGCCACATCCAGCGAATCGCGGCGAAAACCCAGCAGCCCCCCCAACTCACCGCCGGTGAGGACCCGCTCGGGTAGCAACACCTGAGCGCCATTCTGCGCAACCAGCACGATGTCCTGGCGAGTGGGGTCGTTCTGGGCCTGAGTCGTACCCAGATTGCTCACGATCTGCCCGAGCACCAGCGGTTGCCCCGAACCGACGAACACATTCACCTGTCCGTCGCCATTGTCTACCGTGGAAACCTTGATCAGCTTGTTCAGTTCGCTGATCAGGTGGTTACGCTGGTCGAGCAGGTCATTTGCCGGCACCCCGGCCCCTGCGGCCTGCGCGACCACGATCTGGCGGTTCATCTCGCCAATCTTGTCAGCCAGAACATTGATCGAGTCCACCGCCACGCGAATCTGCCCTTCGACGCCGTTGCGCACTTCGGTGATCCGTTCGTCGAGCGCCTGAAAGCGCGACACCATGGCCGAGGCCGTGGAGATCAGCGACTGCCTTGCCGGCACGCTGGTAGGATTTGCCGCAACTTCCTGCACCCCGGCAAAAAATTCCTGCATGGCCGGAGACAGGCCAACGGTGGCATCGGCCAGCAGGTTGTTGATCTGGCTGATCTGACCGGCATAGGTGGCATACTCGATGCGGCGATTGTCCGCACTCAATACCTGGTTTTCAAGAAACTGGCTGTACTGGCGCTCGACGGCAGAGATGCGCGTGCCCTGGCCAAAGAAGCCAGCACCGGAAAACAAGGGATCGAGGGTGGTCTGGACAACCGTTTGACGGGTATAGCCCGGCGTCCCCGCATTCGTGATGTTGTGCGAAGTGGTGCTGAGCTGGCCCTGAGCGGCGTTGAGTCCGGTGAGACCAATGTTGAGTAGTCCGGCCATGATGCTTACCTCTGAATCCTGCTGTACCTGAGTAGATAACAGCAAGTTCCTTGCCAGCTTTCATTGCCGGCAGGAGGGCATCACGAACCGGACAGGGCGACCTTCAGGGTGTTGCCACGAATGATGCGGGTGAGCTTGTCCGCATAGTGCGGATCGGTGGCGTAGCCTGCATCCTGCAGGCCACGTGCGAAGGCGGCAGCATCCTGCTCGCCCAGTACGCCCGCGTAACGGTCATTCTCGCTGAGCAGGCGCGCATAATCGCGGAAGGACTCCGCATAGGATTCGTAGGAACGGAAACGCGACGGCTCGGTATACGCCCGGCCGTTGGCATACTCGGTCACCGGCAACGCCACCACATCGCCCTTCCAGCTGCGACCGGCCTTGATGTTGAACAGGTTGTGACTGGACGAACCGTCGCTGTTCTTCAGCACCGCCCGCCCCCAGCCAGTTTCGAGCGCCGCCTGCGCCACCATGAATTCGGCAGGAATGCCGGTTTCGCGGCTGGCCTCGACCGCGTGATCCCACACCGCACGCACAAAACCGCGTGCGCCGTCCGCAACGTCGCGGGCCTCGCGCACGACCTTGTTGGCGGCATCGACGGCAAGCGTTACCGCCTGCCCGGCCAGCGATTGACCTGCCTCGGCCTGTTCCTTGACCTGCTCTGCCTGTTGCTGGAGCCGTTTCACCACCGGCAGGCTGGCAAAGCGCTGTACGGTCGACAGGTCGAAGCCGCTGGACTCCGGAATCGCCTTCGCCGCGCTGCCCGACACCAGATTGGTGTCCCCCCCCATCTGACGGAAGATGGCATCGGCCAGGCCAACACCCGGACCATTGGCAAGATTCGCCGCCAGTTGCTGGTCCTGCATCGACTGCAGCATGCGGGTCTGATCGCTGTCGAAGAGCCCGTTCTGCGGCGTGGCGTCACGCATCGACTTGAGCACCAGTTGCAGAAAAAGGCCCTCGAACTGCTTGGCCGCCGCCCGCAGGGCCTCCTGGGAGTTTCCATCGCGCGCCAGTCGCTTCAGATCGGACAGCGAGTTGGGGTCGAGCGCGTTGATCTGCCCGCCGATCATGTCAGATCACCTCCAGCTCCGCACGCAACGATCCAGCCGCCTTCATCGCCTGCAGGATGCTCACCAGATCAAGCGGCGTGGCACCCAGCGCATTCAGTGCCTGCACGACCTCGGACAGGTCGGCCCCAGCCGGCACATTGACCAGACTGGCCTGTGCCTGGTCAATATCCACCTGGCCTTGCTGGGTGACCACCGTCTGGCCGTTGGCAAAGGGCTGTGGCTGACTGACAGCCGCCTGCGTGCCCACCGTGACGGTCAGGTTGCCATGCGCCACCGCCACGTTCTGCAGGCTGACCCGCTGGTTCATCACCACCGAACCTGTACGCGAATTGACGATCACCTTCGCGGCCTGCTGCTCCGGAGTGATGACGATATTCTCGAGCCGGCCCACAAAGGCCACCCGCTCGGAAGGATCGAGCGGAGCCCGCACCCGGATCGTCCGACCATCCACCGCCTGCGCTGCACCCGGCGCAAGCAGGCCGTTGATGGCCTCCACCACCCGGCCGGCCGTGCCAAAATCCATCTGGTGCAATTCGAACAGGATGGAATCGCCCTGTCCGAGCTGCGTCGGCACCGAACGCTCCACGGTCGCTCCGCGTGGAATGCGACCGGCAGAAAGATGGTTGATGGTCTGGGAAGCCCCGCCGCCCTGGGCACCGGCCCCGCCGACGATCATGTTGCCCTGCGCCACCGCATACACCTGACCATCCGCGCCCTTGAGCGGGGTCATCACCAGTGTGCCGCCGCGCAGGCTCTTCGCGTTGCCGATGGATGAGACCGTTACGTCGATCTGCTGCCCCGGACTGGCAAACGGCGGCAGATCGGTCGTCACCATCACTGCGGCCACATTCTTCAGCTGCAGGTTGGTTCCCGGTGGCAGGCTTACCCCCATGTTGCCGAGCATGTTCACGATGCTCTGCACGGTGAAGGGCGTCTGCGTGGTCTGGTCGCCGCTGCCGTCCAGCCCCACCACCAGGCCATAGCCCACCAGCTGGTTGTTGCGCACCCCGGCAATCGAGCCAAGATCCTTCAGGCGCTCGGCAGCCATCAGCGGCGCACACAACAGCACCGACAGCAACAGCACGAACACCCCGCCAAGACAGGTTCGGGCGGTGCGCCCAGCAGGCATGTGATGTGGCTTGCGCATGATCAGTCTCCCGTTCAGAACGGCATGAAGGCCACAAAGAAGCGTTGTAGCCAACCCATGCGCTGGGCCTCGTCGATATAGCCGCTCCCCTTGTACTCGATGCGTGCATCGGCCACCTGGGTGGATTGCACGGTATTGCTGGCCGTCACATGGTTGGCGTTAACCACCCCGGAAAAGCGGATGAACTCGTTGCCCTGGTTGATTGCGAGCTGCTTTTCGCCCGATACCAGCAAATTGCCATTGGGCAACACCTCAATGACGGTCACCGTGATCGTGCCCCGGAAGGTGTTGTTGGCACCCGTGCTGCCAGAGCCGGAAAACTCCGCATCCATGCCGGCTTCCGCATTCAGCCCGGCCAGCGTGGCCAGCGGCACCTTGCCCAGCGAGGTGATGCCACCGCTCATGCTCGACGAGCGCGAGGCATTCGCATTCGAAGCTTTCTGTGCAGACGTGTTTTCCACCAGATTGATGGTGATGGTGTCGCCGATGTGGCGCGCGCGCCGGTCTTCGAACAGGGAGCGCCCCTGGGCCACCTGGTAGATCGCCCCGTTGGTCTCGACCAGCTTTTGCGCATGGATCTCGGGACGCGCACTCATGGGCTGGTGCACCACTGCGGGCGGTGTGGAATACATGCTTGCGCAGCCCGACAGCAAGGCGCTGGCAGCGATCAGGAACAGACGGATGTTCATCGTGTCACCTCCGCTCATCAAAGCTGCGTCAGGCGACCAAGCATCTGGTCGGATGTCTGGATCGCGCGCGAATTCATTTCATAGGCGCGCTGGGTGACGATCATGTTCACCAACTCCTCCGCCACATTCACGTTGGAAGCCTCCACATAGCCCTGGTTGATCACCCCGGAGCCGTTGGTGCCCGGCTGCACCGGATTGGCCACCCCGCTGGATGCGGTTTCAACGAACAGGTTCTCGCCCACACTCTGCAGGCCTCCCGGGTTCACGAAGGTGGCCACCTGGATCGCGCCGACCTCCACCGGATTCACCTGCCCTGCCTGCAGCACGCTCACCGTCCCGTCCTTGCCCACGGTAATCGTCAGCGTGTCAGGGGGAATGTTGATGTTGTCGGCGAGCAGATAACCGTTGGCAGTGACGATGTTGCCCTGGTTGTCGAGCTGAAAGGAACCGTCGCGGGTGTAGGCGATCGTGCCATCGGGCTGTTCCACCTGGAAAAAGCCATTACCCTGCAGGGCCAGATCGAGCGCATTGCCGGTCTGCTGCAGGCTGCCCTGGCTGAACAGGCGTTCGGTGGCCACCGGACGCACGCCGGTGCCGATCTGCAGGCCACTGGAAATCTGGTTCTGCTGCGTCTGCTGGGCACCTGGCTGGCGCATGGTCTGATACAGCAAATCCTCGAACACTGCGCGCTGGCGCTTGAAGCCATTCGTGGAGACGTTGGCCAGGTTGTTGGAGATCACATCCAGCTGAGTTTGCTGGGCGTTCAGTCCGGTACTGGCAGTCCATAGCGAGCGAATCATTGTCTACTCCTTCGGGGCGACTCACAGGCCCGGCGGCTGTGCCGGGGCGCCCCACTCGTCGATGTATCCAGAGTACGCCCGTAGCCGCAAATCAATGCCTCGAATACAGCGGGCTTAGTGGCTCAAATCGACGTTTCATGCCGTCCTCAACGGTTGCTGATGATTCTGGAGGCCGCTTCATCGTTGGTCTGGGCGTTCTGCAGCATGCGCGTCTGCATCTCGAACTGGCGCGACAGGGAAATCATCTGCACCAGCTGATCCACCACATTCACGTTGCTGCCTTCCAGATAGCCGCCGGCCACCTGCACCGCCTCATCCAGCGGCGCAATGCCCCCGCCCTGCAACCGAAACAGGCCGTCCTCCCCGCGGACCAGCTCCTGCTCGGGCGGGTTGACCAGCTTCATGCGGGCAACCTGATTCACCACGGCATTGGCATTCGGATCTATCGCAGAAATCGTGCCATCGCGGCCGATGACGATCTCGGTGTCGGGCGGAATGGCAATCGGACCGCCATCGCCCACCACCGGCAGGCCACTGCGGGTCTGCAGAATGCCGTTGGCGCTGACTTCCAGGCTGCCGTCGCGGGTATAGGCCTCGCTGCCATCGGGCATCTGCACGGTGAGCCAGCCCTTGCCTTCGAGCGCAACATCGAAATTGCGCCCGGTGGCCATCAGCGGGCCGGGGGTGAAATCGTTGGCAATGCTGGCATCGACCACGAAGGCCCTGCTGGGCAACGCATTGCTCTTCACCTCCACTGCACGCAGCTTGTGCATCTCGGCACGAAAGCCGGTGGAGTTGGCGTTGGCCAGGTTGTGTGCGACTGCATCCTGCTGCCCGAGCGTGTGCTTGGCACCCGTCATGGCAATGTAGAGCATGCGATCCATGTCTGTTTCTCCTGTAGCCGCCAGCCTTGAGGCCCATCAGCGGGCTGTGCCGGCAACGCTCATGCTTGTTAGCGCAGGTTGACCAGCGTCTGCAGGATCTGGTCCTGCGTCCGGATCGATTGCGCGTTCGCCTGGTAGTTGCGCTGCTGCACGATGAGTTGCACCAGTTCCTGGGTCAAATCCACGTTGGAGTCCTCCACCATACCCGCCGAGATCACACCGTTCAGCCCGGACCCGGGCTTGCCGGCAATCGGCTCACCCGACTCCGGGGAGCGGGCCCACAGGTTGTTGCCCAGCGAAATCAGGCCATTCGGGCTGCGGAAGGAATACAGGGCCACCTGCCCCAGATCCTGAGTGCGGCCATTCGTATAGCGCCCCTGGATGATACCTTCGCGGCTCACCGAAATGCCGGCCACCAGCCCGGAGGCGTAACCGTCCTGTACGGCTTCGGTCACCGAGAAGTCCGAACCGAACTGTGACAGGGCCAGCAAATTGACATCGAACTCGAGGTCAGCCGCACCGTTGCCCAGATCGGCCGCCGTGCGCTGGAACTGGGCTGGCGTGTAGGCGGCCGTGTCGAGCACCCCGAATTCATTGAACGTGAGGGTATTGAGCAGGGTCGGGGGATCACCGTCCAGACTGGTATGCACCTCCCACTGCCGGCTGGTGGCCGGGTCGAGACGCACGAAATAAAGGGTCAGGCTGTGCTCGTTGCCCAGACTGTCGAACACCGGAATCGAGGTGGTCCAGTTGTAGCTGTCCGCATCGGTCGGGTCGAAGGGGTTGAGTGTGGGGTCAGGTGGCGTGGCACGCGCATCGAGGTTGGCATTGAAGGCTACCCCCGGACCATCGTTGGCGCCGGAAGCTGCATTGAAACCGGTCGCCTTGGGCGGGTCCTCGTTCTGCGGAATGAACAGCGCACCAATCCGGTCGCCGATGCGCCCGGTGGCCGGATCAATCTGGTAGCCGGTGAGCCGCTCACCCATCGCGGTGATGACATACCCTTCCTTGTCGATGTCGAACTGGCCGTTTCGGGTGTATGCGAACGTGCCGTCATTGCGCTGGATCTGGAAGAAGCCATTGCCGTTGATCGCCATGTCCATCGGGTTGTTGGTAGTGCTCAGATTGCCCTGGTTGAAAGCCTGCTTGACAGCCATCACCGTGCTGCCGATGCCGACCTGCAGCGAAGACACCGCACCGGTCAGTGCCGAGGCATAGACGTCCGCAAACTGTGCAGTCGCTGCCTTGAAACCCACCGTACTGGCGTTGGCAATGTTGTTGCTGACAACATCAAGCGCCTTGGAGGAAGAGGCCAGACCGCTCAAACCTTGTTGGAAAGCCATGATGAATACTCCGGATCAAAGAATCTGCTTGATGTCGTCGAACTTGAAGATGCCCAGTGAGCCGACCTGCAGGTCAGTGCTTCTGGCGCCACGAATCACACCGGTCACCTGCCCGAACTCCAGCGTCGTCGCCCTGACCTTTTCGTCACCCCGGGTCGCACTGACCGTTACCGTGTACATGCCGGTTGCCGCCTGCTCACCACTCGGTGTCACACCATCCCACACATAGTTGTGGCTACCCGCCTCCAGACCACGCAGCTCGATCGTATCGACCTCGATTCCCGAGCCGTCGTAGATCGTCAGCTTCACACTGTCAGCCGGTTCGCTCAGCTCGAAGCCCCCCACACCACCGGCATCGGTCAGGATCAGGCCCCTGCCCTCGACCAGCACCCCACGCCCGACCAGCGCAGCCGCCTGCATGGCCTCGGCCGACTGCTGGGAGTCGACAAATTTCTGGAACATCGAGTTGAGCCGTTCAATGCCATCCACGGTACTCATCTGCGCCAACTGCGAAGTCAGCTCGGCGTTTTCCATCGGGTTCATTGGATCCTGGTTGCGCAACTGGGTCGTCAGCAGGGTCAGAAAGCGCGTCTGCATGTCTTCTGTCTTGCTGGTTTCCTGAGCCGTGCCGCTCCTCGCCATTCCTGACAGGACATTCTTGGTTTCAGTGATCGCACTCATTTCAAACTCCCGTCTGCTCTTTTCGACCTACATCAAGCAAGCTTCGTGCCTTTTCCAGAATTCATTGACCGATGGCGATCGTGCGCTGCAGCAGGGTCTTGGCCGTATTCATCACTTCGGTGTTGTTCTGATAGGAACGCGAGGCCGAAATCATGTTCACCATCTCTTCCACCACGTTCACATTGGGCATCGCCACATAGCCCTGATCGTCGGCTGCAGGGCTGGACGGGTCATACACCAGGCGCAGGGGCGCCGCACTTTCCACCACCTGCGTCACCCGCACGCCCTGCCCCTGAGAGCCCATCACCGGGGTGGCTGCGAACACCACCTGCTTGGCACGATAAGGCTCACCATCGGCCCCCACCACGCTGTCGGCGTTGGCCAGGTTGGATGCCGTGGTATTGAGCCGAACGGACTGCGCATTGAGCGCCGAGCCCGCAATTGAAAACACACTGAACATGCTCATGATCGCCTCCCTTGCTGACCGGACTGACTGACACCGGGCTTATTGGCCGGAAATTGCGCGCTGCATGCCCTGGATCATGCTGGAGATGAAGCGCACGCTCGCCTCGTAGTGAATGGAGTTTTCAGCAAAGGCTGCACGCTCGGCGTCCATGTTCACCGTGTTGCCATCCACGCTGGCCTGAAATTCCTGCCGATAGCCGGTATGCCCCTCAAAGGGTGACGGCGGCTCGCCCGGCACCGCCAGATGACGCTGCGAAGTGGTGCTCAGTGCCAGCGGCCCCACGCGGTTGTCCATCGCTCCCTTCAGCGCACTGCGAAAGTCGATGTCACGTGCCTTGTAATGCGGCGTATCGGCGTTGGCGATATTCGAAGCCAGCAATTCCTGACGATAGGCCTGCATGTTCAGGGCTTTCTGGTGAAAACTCATCGATTGATCCAGCAAAGCTCTCATCTCACACCTCCATACTTGCAAACGGACCGGCTGCCTGACGCACTGCGGGTCGACGCCGGAATGGTTCGGACAAACCCGGTCATTGCAGCTTTCATGCCCATCATCCTACCCCTCCCCCTGTCTGTACCTTGGCCGGATAAGGACGGGCTTTAGCGGCCAATTTCACCGTTAGCGGCAAGCCCGACCGGCAAGACTTGCCGTGCGCACCTTGCCCTGAGCCCTCACTCATGTTGCAATCACCGCATGAATGCCGCTTGCCCAACCGCCCCGCCCCACTCTGTCCGACGCAGTGCGTTCGCACGCCCGAGCAACGCAACCCTGCTGCAACGGTTGTTGCCCTGCCTGCTGTTTGCCCTGCTCCCTGGCGCCACGCTGGCGCAACAACCCACTGCGCCCGTCGAAGCCACCGTGCGCAACTTCCTGCTCGCAGAAAGCGCCGGACTGCCCGGCACGGTAGACGTTGAGGTCGGCGCCTTTGACCCGGGCAACCGTCTCCCCCCCTGCGACACCCTGGAAGCCTTTCTGCCCGGCGCCACGCGCGCGTGGGGGCAAATCAATGTCGGGGTGCGCTGCCTGGGCCCTGTCCCCTGGACCGCTTATCTGCCCGCTCGCGTGGCTGTGCATCTCGACTATCTGGTCACCCGCCGGCCCCTGCGTGCCGGCCAGTTGATCGGGCCGGACGACCTGCGGGTGGAGCACGGCGACGTCACCCGCCTGCATTCCGGCGTGCTCAACGATATGGCCGATGCAGTGGGCCGTCATGCCCGCTTTGCCGTGGCACAGGACAACCCGCTGCGCCGCGACATGCTGCGCCTGCCCCCGGTGATTCAGTCCGGCCAGAACGTGCGCGTCATCGGCAGCGGCAGGGGGTTCAGCGTAATGAACGAAGGGCGTGCGATGAACCGTGCGGGCGAAGGCGAACAGGTCCGGGTGCGCCTGGGCAACGGCCAGGTGGTCACCGGCGTGGCCCGGCATGACGGCACCGTCGAACTGCGCTTCTGAAATCCATTTTGCGCAACGCAGCAAAATTGCTTGAAAAGGCTTTGAAAGTCGTGGAAAATCAGCCACCTCCATCCGGCATTCGGCGCCCTCCAGATAATTCCTAAAGTTTTTCCTGCGGCTGCCGTTAGAGCAATTGAAATGGAATTTTTTCAGGGGATACAGCCGTGAAGATCGAAGGCGCATCAAAACTAATGGGCAGCATCCTGCCCTCGGAGAGCCGCAGCCGGCAACCGGCGGGTGGCGCCGGAGCGACCGGCGGGGGAGATGCGAGCGTGAAGATCTCCTCGCTGTCGTCCAGTCTCGGAAAGGCAGAGGCCGCGATGGCCTCCTCGCCCTCGGTGGACAAGGCCCGCATTGCCGAACTACGGCAGGCGATCAGCGAAGGCCGTTTCAGCGTGGATGCCTCCAAGGTGGCCGACAGCCTGATCAGCAGCGTTCGCCAGATGCTCGAAGCGCAGGCCTGAACGCAGCATGAATCAGGATAATCGCGTCCAGTCCGAACGTCATGGCCTGGCCATGGTGCTTGACGGTGAGCGCTCCCTGCTCAAGCGCTTTCTTGACCTGCTCGACCAGGAAGAAACCTTGCTGATTGCCGGCGACACCGACGCGCTGATGCCGCTCGCCAAGGAAAAGGGCGAGGTCTATCGCCTCCTGCAGCGCCATCACGACAGCCGGGGCCTGCTGCTGGGCCGTCTGGGCATGAACAATACCGATGCCGACCTGCGCCAGGCCTGTGCTGCCATGCCCGATGCGCTGGCCCGCTGGGACGAAATATTGCAACTGGCAGAACAGGCACGCACCCGCAACGAACTCAACGGCAAACTCATCATCGAGCGCATGCACACCAACCAGGCTGCCCTGTCGGTGCTGCTCACCGCCGCCAACAAGCCGCAACTGTACGACGCCGCAGGCACCGCCCGCCCTGCCGGCGGTGGTCGAATGCTGGGCAGCGCCTGAAACCCGGGCAGCCTCCACCGGGCCTCCCGGGCCTCTCCCCAGAACCCTCCTCTTTGCCGGACCACACAGGCCCGCAGGACTTCATACAGTTGCGTCAATCGCTGCGAACGGTATCCTTGAGCCCCCGCAACCAGGCCAGGCCCTTCTCCAGGCCTTCTCATTGCCGATGACCGCCAAGCAATACGACGAATCTTCCTTCCGCGTACTCAAGGGACTCGAGCCCGTACGCGAGCGGCCGGGCATGTACACCCGCACCGACTCCCCCGCGCACATCATCCAGGAAGTCATAGACAACGCCGCCGACGAGGCGCTGGGCGGCTTTGCAAGCCGCATTCAGGTCACCCTGCATCAGGACGGTTCGATCAGCGTGGCTGACAACGGGCGCGGCATTCCGGTCGGCCTGCATCCGCAGGAAGGCGTACCGGTGGTGGTGCTCGCCTACACCCGGCTGCACGCCGGGGGCAAGTTCGACAAGCGCGACGGCAATGGCGCTTATGCCTTTTCCGGGGGGCTGCACGGGGTGGGCGTGTCGGTGACCAATGCGCTGTCGACCCGGATCGAAGTCGAGGTGCGGCGCGACGGCAAGATTCACCGGGTCGATTTTTCCGAAGGCGGCGAACAGGTGAGCGACATCCGCATCGAGGGCAACTGTGGCCGGCAAACGGGCACCCGAGTGCGGGTCTGGCCCGACGCCCGGTATTTCGACACCCCCCGCGTACCGATGGGCGAGCTTGAGCGCCTGCTGCGCAGCAAGGCGGTGTTGCTGCCCGGCGTGGCGGTGCAACTGGATGTGGAACAGGCCGACGGCAGCACGCTGAGCAAAGTGTGGAGCTACCCGGAAGGTCTGGCGGGCTATCTGAAGGAGCTTGCCGGCGATCTGGACCCCGTGTGCCCAATTTACGCCGAAGAGCGCCATGCCGGCCATGACGATGCCAGCTTTGCCGCTGGCGAGGGCGCCGCCTGGGCCATCGGCTGGTTCGAAAGCTCGGTGCCGAGCGAGTCCTATGTCAACCTGATTCCGACGGTTGCCGGGGGAACCCATGAATCCGGGCTGCGGGCCGGCGTGTTCGAGGCGATCAAATCCTTCATCGACCATCACGCAATGCTGCCGCGTGGCGTGAAACTGCAGCAGGAAGACGTATGCGGGCGCATGAGCTTCGTGCTCTCCGCCCGCCTGCTCGACCCCCAGTTCCAGGGACAGGTGAAGGAGAAGCTCAACTCGCGCGAGGCCGTAAAGCTGGTTTCCAGCCAAGTCCGCGACCCGTTCGAAATCTGGCTCAACAACCATGTCGAAGCGGGTCGGGCGATTGCCGAACTGTCCATCAAACAGGCCATGGCCCGCCAACGCAGCGCACAGAAGGTCGAGAAGAAAAAGACCTCAGGGGTTGCCGTACTGCCCGGCAAGCTGTCGGACTGCGAATCCGAGGATGTGGCCGACAACGAACTGTTCCTGGTCGAAGGGGATTCGGCAGGGGGGTCGGCGAAAATGGCACGCAACAAGGAAACCCAGGCCATCCTGCCACTGCGCGGCAAGGTGCAGAATGCCTGGGAGGTGGACCCCAACCGCCTGCTGGCAAACGCCGAAATTCACGATATCGCGGTGGCACTCGGGGTGGACGCCCACACGGCCGACAGCACACCCGACCTGTCCGGCCTGCGCTATGGCAAGGTGATCATCATGTCAGATGCCGATGTGGACGGGCTGCACATCCAGACCCTGCTGCTCACCCTGTTTTTCCGGCACTTCCCCAAACTCATCGAGCACGGGCACATCTACGTCGCGCAGCCTCCGCTGTACCGCATCGACGTGCCCGCCCAGGGCAAGAAGCGCCCGGCCCGGCGCCTGTACGCGTTGGACGAAGGCGAACTGACGGCCATCCGCGACCGGCTGATCAAGGAAGGCGCCCGTCCCGATGCAATCGAGGTGGGCCGCTTCAAGGGTCTGGGCGAGATGAATCCGGAACAATTGCGCGAAACCACCATGGACCCGGCCACCCGCCGGGTGCTGCCGGTCAGGGTGCGCAGCGGCGCGCTGGAGGACACCCTCAGAATGTTCACCCTCCTGATGGGCAAGGGCGAGGCCGCCGGCCGGCGCGCCTGGATGGAGGAAAACGGCGACACGGTGGAGGCCGATGTTTGAACACCGCCCCGTCCATTGGCACTCAGGTTCTCGCCTTCTTGCTCACCAGCCAGTAGGTAATGCCCAGCGCCAGCACGGTGGCCGCCGTCGCATACACATAGGCCGGCTCCACCGTGTTGTAGTCGAGCACAATCACCTTGCGCGCGATGGCCATCAGCGCGGTGGCCACCACCAGCTTCACATGGATGACATCGTCGCGCAGGTAGAGCGAGATATTCACGAAAATCTCGATCGCGATCAGTACCACCAGAAAAGCGCCGAAGATCGCGAAAATGTCGCCGATACCAAGCAGCATGACCGGCGGCGCAGAAAGTTTCTGATAGAGCACCCAGACCACGTCCGCGATGCCCCACAGGATCACCAGCACCATCAACACCGACAGCGCCCGAACGGCCTGACGGATGATCGCGTGCAACCGGTCGAGCAAAGGATCCTGATGACCCACCGAAAAGTTGCTATGCGGATCGTCTTCATCGTGCTCTGTCATCGTCGCACCCCTACCCGTACCATGCCCACAGCGTACAGTGTCTGGCACGCCGTGACAATCGGGCCGGCCATCGCCGGGGGGCGCCCCCCACAGCGCAGGATGCACTCATGACTCAAGACACACTGGAACTGTTTTTCCCACCTCCTGAAGACCCGCCATCCGCCCCCACCGATCCGGCGGGCAACGACGAGGACGGCAGCCTGCCGCTGGACCGCTACGCCGAGCGCGCCTACCTTGCCTATGCAATGAGCGTGGTCAAGTCGCGCGCCCTGCCCCAGGTCGAGGACGGGCTGAAACCCGTGCAGCGGCGCATCCTGTACGCGATGAACGAGATGCGCCTGTCGGCCGGTGCCAAGCATGTGAAGTCCGCCCGGGTGGTGGGCGACGTGATCGGCAAATACCACCCGCACGGCGACAGCTCGGTATACGACGCGATGGTGCGCGTGGCGCAGGACTTCTCGCTGCGTTACCCACTGGTCGACGGTCAGGGCAACTTTGGTTCGCGCGACGGTGACTCGCCAGCCGCGATGCGCTACACCGAATGCCGGCTGACACCGATTGCCGAGTTGCTGCTGTCCGAGATCGATCGCGGCACCGTGGACTTTCTGCCCAACTACGACGGCGCCTTCGAGGAGCCCCGCTTTCTGCCGGCCCGCCTGCCCTTCGTGCTGCTCAACGGCGCCTCCGGGATCGCGGTGGGCATGGCTACCGAGATCCCGCCACACAACCTGCGCGAGGTGGCCGAAGCCACCTGCCACCTGATCCGCCACCCCGAAGCTGGACTGGACGAGGTGCTGGCGCTGCTGCCCGGCCCCGACTACCCTGGCGGCGGACAGCTGATCTCCAGCCCGGAAACCATTCGCGAAGCCTACACCTGCGGACGTGGCTCCTTGCGTCTGCGAGCCCGCTGGCATGTCGAAGAGCTGGCGCGCGGCCAGTGGCGGGTCGTGGTGGATGAATTGCCGCATGGCATCTCGACCGCCAGCGTGCTGGCCGAAATCGAGGCCGCCACCAACCCCCAGCCCCGCACGGGCAAGAAAGAGGTTTCGCAGGACCAGAAAAACCTCAAGCAGCTCATGCTCGGTGTGCTTGACACGGTGCGCGACGAATCCAGCGACAAGTCGCCAGTGCGCCTCGTGCTCGAACCCAAGTCCAGCCGACAGAATCGCGACGAATTCATGGCGGTGCTGCTGGCACACACCAGCCTGGAGACCAACACCTCGATCAATCTCACGATGATCGGGCGCGACGGCCGACCACAGCAAAAGAATCTGGTGCAGATACTGCGCGAGTGGATCGACTTCCGCTTCGTCACCGTTGAGCGGCGCACCCGCCACCGGCTCGACGAAGTGGACCGGCGCATCCACATCCTGGAAGGGCGGATGATCGCCTTCCTGCATATCGAGGACGTGATTCGCGTGATTCGCGAGTCCGACGAACCCAAGCCAGCCCTGATGGCCGCCTTCGGACTGAGCGAAACCCAGGCCGAGGACATCCTCGAAATCCGCCTGCGCCAACTCGCCCGCCTGGAAGGCTTCAAGATCGAAAAGGAGCTCAACGAACTGCGCGAGGAACGCAACGGCCTTCAGGAGTTGCTCGACAACCACACCGCGATGACGCGCCTGATCGTGCGGGAGATTCGTGAGGACACCAAGAAGTTCGGCGACGACCGGCGCACCGTGCTCGAAGTGGTCACCCCGGTGGCCCCCGCCGAGATCAGCGCCCCCGATGAACCGGTCACGCTGATCCTGTCGCGCAATGGCTGGATTCGCACCCGCCAGGGGCACGGCATCGACCCCGCAGCCATCAACTACAAGGCCGGCGACCACGGCTTTGCGGTTATCGAAACCCGAACCACTTGGCCGCTGGTGGTGATTGACCACAAGGGTCGGGCCTATACGCTGAAAGTGTCCGAACTGCCGGGCGGCCGGGGCGATGGTGCGCCCATCACCACCTTCGTCAGCTTCCAGGACGGTGGCAAGCTCGCCCAGGTGCTGTCCGCCGCCCCCGAGAGCCCGTGGCTGTTTGCCCACTCCGGCGGCTACGGCTTCATCTGCACCCTGGCCGACGCCACCAGCCGACAGCGCACCGGAAAGGCCTTCATGTCGCTGGAAAAGGGTGAGCGCGTGCTCCCCCCTGCCCCGGCAAGCGGCAACTGGGTGGTGTCGGTATCGGAGAACGGCCGCATGCTGGTATTCCCGCGCAGCGAGATGAAGGTACAGGCCGGTGGTCGCGGCGTGATCGTGATGGCGCTCGAAGAGGGCGAAGCACTCGCCGCCGTCGGGGTACCGCCCGATGAGGCCAGCGTGTTCGTCGAAGGCACGCTGCGTGGCGGCAAACCTGCTGAAATCGAATACAAGCCAGCCCAGCGCGAGGGGCTGCGCCACCGTCGCGCACGCAAGGGCAGCGCCATGGCCCGGCGCATCGCCGTCGAGCGCCTGCGTTACTGAGTTCCTGCGTTACTGGACGGCTGCGGGCAAAGTGCCGGGGGCGAACGCGCCCGGCACACGCCCTGCCGGATCGGGCGTGAAGCCGCCCTCCTGTGGCAACGCGGGTACCGACAGGGCCTCTTCCGCTGCATCCGGTCCCCGTTCGGGCAGGATGGACAGGATCGGGTCATCGGGCCGCAAGGGCACCGGCTCGGCTGGCAAGGGCTCGAAGGCTTCGAAGTCCCGACCGGCTCCCGCCCCGCTTGGCTCGTCGGTCGCTTCGAACATCGACTCGATCAGGATCGTCACCCGCCGGTTGCGTGCCCGCCCTTCGGGCGTGGCATTGTCACCGATCGGACGCTGGTCGCTGTAGCCTGCCGCAGTCAGGGTGGCCGGATCAACGCCTGCGTCGATGAACAGACGCACGACCGACGAGGCCCGCGCCGACGACAGCTCCCAGTTGGACGGAAAGCGGAAGGTGTTGATCGGGGTATCGTCGGTATGTCCCTCCACCTTCACCGGAAAATCCGCCCCCGCCAGCACGCTGGCCACCGCCCGCAACGGCGCCGTGGCCGCTGGCCCGAGCGCGGCCTCGCCCGAGGCAAACAGCACGCTCGCATTGATCTCGACCGAAATGCCGTGCGCCCCTTCGGTGACGGTCACCTGGCCCGTACGCGACAGCGGTTCGAGCACCCGGCGGATCTCGTCTGCCATGTTGCGCACCTGTCTCACCTGCTGTTCCCGACGCACCTCCGCCTCGGGGCTTTGTGGCGGCGCGCTGCGGTGGATCACCGGCGGCACGATGGGCGGCATCACCACCTGTTCGCCCGACTCGTTGATGGTCACATTGCGAAACGCGCTGACCAGCGAATCGGACAGGATCTTGTACTTGCCTTCATTCACCGAAGACAAGGAGTACATCACCACGAAAAAAGCGAACAGCAGTGTGATGAAGTCCGCATAGGACACCATCCAGCGCTCGTGATTGTCGTGTTCTTCCTGCCGTTTGCGTCTTCGCGCCATTGCTGCAACATGCCCGTGGCCGGTAAGGGACGGTACCGGTCTTCACCTTGCTGCAAAGAGTATCATTCCTGCACGTCCCGCAACAGCAAGCTGTTCGAGCCCGTCGCTGACCCTCGGCAGGCGGTTCGTGAGACGGCAACTGCCGATAATGACAAACAACTCAATACAACAAAACTGGCAAAACGCTCAAGATTCCGGAAAATTTGTCGTTCAAGGCTTGGAGACAGCCTGACAAGAAGGACTATAAAAATGAAATTCATCGTACAAAGCGTGCGCAACAAGCTGTTGCTGATCGCAGGTGCCGGTACCCTGCTGGTGTTGATCGCCGCAGGTGTGGGCCTGTTCTTGCAATCCCAGGCCATCAAGGCCTTTTCCGTCGAAGTGCGCAAACTGGAGGAAGATCGCGCCCTGATCATTGCGGCCGATTCTGCCCTGTCCGCACAGTTGCGCGAATGGAAGAACACCATTTTGCGTGGCGCGGACCACCACGAACTGGCGCGTTACTGGGCAGCGTTCGAAGAGCAAGAAGCGCAGGTGCGCAACAGCATGGAGCGACTGCGCAACACACTGAGCGACAGCCAGTTGCGCAGCCAGGTCGACACCTTCGTCCAGAGTCACCGGGAAATGGGCGAGCACTTCCGCACAGCGCTCAAGCAGTATCAGACCTATTTCGACATCGTCGGCACCGACACCGATACCGCCGGCCTGGAGGCCACTCCCTCCACTGCGCTAGCCAACATCGTGCGCAGCATCGGCCAGACCATAGACACCGAGCGCGAACGCATCGGCGCGGCCGGCCCACGCGCCATCCGCATCAGCCTGGCGCTGATGGCGGTGGCCTGCGTGCTCGCCTTCCTGCTGTTCGTCGGCATGCTCGAACGACAGGTGGTGCGCCCTGCGCGGGAGTTGGACAACAGCCTGCGCACGCTTGCGCGGGGAGATTTCGGCGCCCCCATCGTGGCCCACACCGAAGACGAAATCGGCCGCATCGCCAACAGTGCCGAATCGATCCGCAACGATCTGGGTCGCCTCATCCGCCAGGTTTCGGACACTGTGGTGACGGTCGACAGCGCCTCGGTGAGCCTTGCCAGCGACGCGCAGGACGCCACTGCCGCCGCAGCCCAGCAGTCAGCCTCGGCCGCCTCCGCTGCCGCCGCCGTCGAGCAGATGACAGCCTCTATCCAGATGATCAGCGAAAACGCCCAACGGGTAAACGACCTCTCGCGCACTGCACGCAACGACTCGCAGTCCGCAAGCGCGCGCCTGAGCGACCTGTCGGGCACTGTGGAGCAGACCCACAAGGTGATGGAGCATGTCAGCGCCGTGGCCACCCGCTTCATCGAGGATGCCCGCCATATCACCCGTATCACCCAACAGGTGCGTGAGATCGCCGAGCAAACCAACCTGCTGGCGCTGAACGCAGCCATCGAGGCCGCCCGTGCCGGCGAACAGGGTCGCGGCTTTGCGGTGGTTGCGGACGAAGTGCGCAAGCTGGCCGAGAAATCCGGCCATTCAGCGACCGAAATCGACTCGATCACCGCCACCCTGGGCAACGAAGCCGAAGAACTCGATCGCGAACTCAAGCGCGGCATCGACGCCCTGGAGGCGAGCCGCGAACACATGCAGGACAGCCTTCGGGCAGTGGGCGCGGCCAATCAAGCCGTGGATCAGAGCACTTCGGAAATGGACGGCATCAGTACCGCCGTGCGCGAACAAAGCCAGGCCAGCAACCAGATCAGCCAGACCGTGGAGCGCATCGCGCAGATGATCGAAGGCGGCCACGCAGCGCTGACGCACATGTCTCACACCGCCGATGAACTGCGCAGCCTGTCGGAAAGCCTGAAGCAGTCAGTGGGCAGCTTCAGACTGGGTTGATGAACACACAGGCCGGCAGGGGGCACGCCGTCTCCTGCCGCTGCCGGGGCCGACCCCACACACAGCAGCGGCGGACCTCACATCATTCACCTCACACCACATAGCCGCGCATGCGGCTTTCGATGATGCGTGGATTGTCGCCATTGGCAATGCCCACCAGACCATCGACCAGCATCTCGCGCTGGGCCGTGATGGTGCCGATGTGTGCCAGCAGTTTTTTGGACACGGGCAAAAACACCAGGTTGGCAAACCCCACGCCGTAGATCGTGGCCACAAAAGCCACCGCAATGCCGGCCCCCAGCAGCGAGGGGTCGGAGAGGTTTTCCATCACATGGATCAGGCCCATCACTGCCCCGAGAATACCGATCGTCGGTGCATATCCCCCGGCCGCCTCCCAGATTCGGGCGCCCTGCTTGAGCTGCGTCTCGCTGGCATCGATCTCCACTTCGAGCACTTCGCGCAGGCGTTCCGGCTCCACGCCATCGACAAGCAATTGCAAGCCCTTGCGGGCAAACGGATCGGCCAGCATCGGAATGCGGCTCTCCAGGGCCAGCAGCCCTTCCTTGCGGGCAATCAGGCTCCAGCGCGTGGTTTCTTCGATCAAGGCGGTCGGGTTGACCACCGGCGGGGTGAACACCCAGCGCACCATGCGCAACCCATCCACAAACACGCGTGCCGGACTTTGCAGCATGACCGCGCCCAGCGTGCCACCAATCACGATCAGAAAGGCGGTCGGCTGTACGAGAGAGGACACATGCCCCCCCTCCAGAATCTGCCCGACAATGATCGCCGCCAGCCCCAGCACCAGACCGGCAAGGCTGATTCTGTCCATGCGTTATCCCCCGCTGCCTGCGGTATTCATTGACTCACTTTATGCTTTGCCGGCCGTCCCCGGCGTGACGCAGGCAGGCTGCTGGTGGTACCGCCGAACAGGCGCGCCCGCAGCCTGGCCACGCACTGGCTGTGCAACTGACACACTCGGGACTCCGACACGCCGAGCACTTCGCCGATTTCACGCAGGTTCAGCTCATGCTCGTAGTACAGGCCCATCACCTGCTTCTCCCGCTCGGGCAGTGCGTTGATGGCCTCGATCAGGGCATCGCGCATGTCCGCATCTTCAAGCAGGCTGAGCGGGTCGTCATCCTCGTCGGATTGGTAACGCTCCAGAAAATCCTCGCCCCCGTCACCCCGGCAGTCTTCGATGTACAGTAGTTGATGGCCGCGTGCATCCTGCAGCAGACGCTGATAATCCGGCAAGGACATGTCCAGCGCCTGGGCCACCTCACCCTCGACCGGCGCCCGGCCCAGTTCCTGCTCCAGCCCATGCATGGCCGCCTCGATCCGGCGCATGTCGCGACGCAGGCTGCGTGGCAACCAGTCGTTTTCGCGCAGCCCGTCGAGCATTGCGCCCCGGATGCGCTGCACCGCATAGGTCTCGAACTGGGCGCCCATGCCGTCCTCAAAGCGATCCATGGCATCGAGCAGGCCGATCATGCCGTTCTGGACCATGTCCTCGAACTGCACGCTGGCCGGCAGCCTGGCGAGCAACTGCGAAGCGATGCGCTTGACCAGCGGCGCATAGCTTTCCACCAACGAAGCCTTGTCGAGATTTCCGTCTGCGTCGTACATCCACACCGCCTGAATTTTCCTGCGCCCGGGGCGCGGCTGGCCAGCCTCCACAGAGACAGGAATATTATATTGTCCCGCAGCGGCGGTGGCTCTTCGGGACGAATATAGCATGGCCATGACCGTTACCTCGCGCCCGCGAGACCATTCAGGGGCGTGGATCGGGCGAGCGTCTCGAGACGACGCAAAAAGGCCGTTTCGGCCCCCCGCTGGGAGCTGGCTGCAGCCTCCTGCAGCAGACCCGCGCTCAGGTTATCGCGTTCGATCTCGCCCAGCCAGGCCAGGGGTACGCCGATGTGACGACGCACCAGACCGTTGAGGCTGTTGAAGAAGGCCCGGGCTTCGTCACGGTCGCGCGCGCGGGCAACGGCCACATGCAGCGAACCGGCGCCGGCGGCAGCGAGCCGTTTGATCAACTGGTAACTCTCGGTTGCCCCACTGCGGCTGGCTTCGGCCACCACCAGACGGCGCGGCGCGGAAAACACAAAGGGCGACGGATCGGTAGCCGCTTCGCAGGTGGAGTGCACCAGCACGAAACCGGCATGGCGATACAGCGCGCGCAGAGCCGCCACCAGACGGGCGCGACGCTCATCGTCGAGCAGCGGCAGGGCCAGCGCTGCGGCGCTCACCGGCACACGCCCCAGCAGGCCGGGAATTGGCTGGATGAGCGAAGTTTCCGACACCCTGTCACCCAGCACGCTGAGCAGGTCGGGACCGGCCGGCAGATCGAACACCGAGGCCAGCGCATCGCTGCCGGTGGCTTCGTCGAGGATCAACACCCGATCGGAGTGGCCGGCAATGCCGTAGGCCGTCTGCACGGTGGTGCTGAGCTTGTTGCGGCCGGTGGCGTACAGGGCCACCACAGTGGGGGGCGCCTTTCTGAACAGCCTGCGCAGGCCGGCAGCCTGGTCTTCACGTGGGTCGATCATGTCAGCGCTCCATGCCTGCGGCCATCATCAGCGCAGCCTCATCGCCCTGCAATTGCCAGGGCGAATCCTCGCCATGGGCACGCAGCGCGCGGTGCAGCAGATACGACCGGTTGGGCAGGTGCAGGTCTTCGGGCACCCGCTGCCCGTTGGTCACATAGTACACATCAAGTTCATGGCTGATGGCCGCACTGATCGCCGGCGCCAGGGATGCCGCCTCATCCACCTTGGAGAAGATGCAGCCGGCAAGATCGGGGCCACGGTAAGCCTTGATGACGTCGTCCAGGGTGTCACCACGGCAGGTCGCATTGAGCAACAGCAGGCGGCGCACCGTACCGGCACCGCTGAGCATGGCGGCTTGCTGAGCCACCATGCGATCGTGTTGACTCATGCCCACCGTGTCGATCAGCACCATCTGCTTGTTGCGCAGTTCGCTCAGGGTCTGGCGCAGCTCATAAGCGTCACGCACCGGGAACACCGGCACGCCGAGAATCCGGCCATAAATGCGCAGCTGCTCCTGGGCGCCAATACGATAGCCATCGGTGGTGATCAGGGCGAGACGTTCGGCGCCATGACGCACCACAAAACGCGCAGCAATCTTCGCCGTGGTGGTGGTCTTGCCCACACCGGTGGGGCCGACCAGGGCATAAATGCCGCCCTGCTCGATCAGGTCGTCATCGGAGGACATCGCCCGCAGGTCTCGGGCCAGACACTGGCGCACCATTGCACGAGCCTCGTCCATGCTCGACTCATCACCCACCGATTCGGCCAGCTGGCGGGCAAGCTGAGTGGCAAAACCGGCCTGCAGCAGTTCGCCGACAATCTCGGCACGCGCCGGAGCCTTCTTGCGCGTTTCACCCCAGGCAAATCCGGCCAGCTGGCGCTCGATCATGCCCCGGATGCTGCCGAGCTCTTCCATCAGCCGGGTATTGGCTTCCTGTAATGCCTGGATGCGTGCCTCATCGCGCTGGGCCCGTTCCTGCTCCTGCTGCCGGCGGGCTTCGGCCTCGGCCTTTGCACGAGCAGCACGGGCTTGCGCCTCGCGCTGGCGCTCGGCCTCATGGTCGGGGGCAGGTGCATCGAACGCTGCGTCGGGCGTCGGGCGACTGATACGCACTTCATCGGGATACGGCTTCTGCCGCATCAGGTAATCGGCAGTTTCCACCCGTGGCGGCTGGAAGGGGCGGATCACCGGGCGCGCAACCGCAGCACCGGACAGGCGCTCGTCGTCGCGCGGCGCACGCGGTGCCTGGTCGCGCAGTGCCGAACGGCTTGCCGACAGGCTGATGCGGTAATCATCGTCGTCTGCCTCGTCCATCACCAGGGGCTGACGCGGTTCGACCGGCTTCGACCGTGGGGGGGATGCGACAGGCTGAACCGGTACGCGGCCCGTTGCCGCAGCACCGCCCTGTCCGCTCTGGATCGCGCCAACCGCTTCGGCCGGCAGGGCGAGAATCTCCACGCCACCGCTCACGGCCCGGTTGGACAGCACGATTGCATCCGCCCCGAGCTCTGCCTTGAGCTCACGCAAGGCCTCACGAGCGGTTTTTCCAAAGTAGCGCTTGACGTTCATACCGGTTCTCCCTGCCACCTCGCATTACAGGCAGCCTCGGATTCATTATGCCCGTCGGTGAAGGTGGCGATAGCCGGGAATAAACGCGCTTCTACCCGTCTATTCCGCGCCTTGCCCGCGCCTTGCATCCCGCACTCAAGCCACACCGCCCACCATTGCGGTGACACGGATGGTGCGCGATTCGGGCACCTCGGCGTTGGACACCACCTTCAACGACGGCACGCTGCGGCGCAGGAAGCGCGACAGCAGCCAGCGCAGCTGCGGCGGCACCAGCAGCACCGGAGGCAGGCCGATATCTTCCTGGCGCTGGGCCGCCTCGGCGGTCTGCCGCAGCAGCCCGTCGGCCAGCCCCGGTTCGATAGCACCGTCGCCCCCGGCCGACATTGCCTGGACCAGAATGCGTTCGAGCGTCGGATCGAGCGCCAGCACCTGGATCTCGCCATTGCCCGGGAACAGCCCCTGCATGATCGCCCTGCCCAACCCTTGACGGACCCGACTGGTCAGCTCCATCGGGTCCTGGGTGCGCGGGGCCTGCTCGGCCAGAATTTCGATGATGCTGCGCATGTCGCGGATGTTGATGCCTTCTTCGAGCAGATACTGCAGCACCCTCTGCACCACCCCGAGCGGCAAGGCATCGGGGACCAGGTTCTCGACCAGCTTCGGCGCGGTCTTGGCGATATGGTCGAGCAGGGCCTGGGTTTCCTGCCGGCCCAGCAACTCGGCCGCGTGGTTGAGGATGACATGGTTCAGGTGGGTGGCCACCACCGTGCTGGCATCGACCACAGTGTAGCCAAGCGCATGTGCTTGCTCGCGCTGTGTAACCTCAATCCAGTAGGCCGGCAGGTCGAAGGCTGGATCGCGTGTTTCTCGCCCCTGCAGCGGGCCGGTGACACGCCCCGGATTGATCGCCAGATATTGCCCGGGATAGGCCTCGCCCTGCCCGATCTCCACACCCTTCAGCGTGATTCGGTAGGCATTCGGTTTGAGTTCGAGGTTGTCGCGGATATGCACCGGCGCAGTCAGAAAACCCACCTCCTGCGCAAACTTTTTGCGCAGTCCCCGGATGCGTTTGAGCAGTTCGCCGTCCTGCCCCTTGTCTACCATCGGAATCAGCCGGTAACCCACCTCCAGCCCGAGCACATCGACCGGCGTGACGTCGCTCCAGCTCGCTTCGCTCGATTCGGCGGCCTCTTCCGCCTGAGCCTGCGCGGCTGCAGCGGACTGTGGCGTCGGTGCCTGCGCGGCACTCAGTGCCTCGGCCAGCATGGCCTTGCGCCGGTGCCAGGCCAACCCGCCCAGCGCTCCGGCAATCAGGATGAACACCAGGTTGGGCATGCCCGGGATCAGGCCCAGCGAGCCAATGATGATTGCGGTGAGGGTAAGCACCTGCGGGTTGGAGAACACCTGCCCGATCACCAGGTTACCAACATCCCCCTCGTCACCCACGCGGGACACCACCATGCCGGCGGCCACCGAGATGATCAGCGACGGAATCTGCGCCACCAGGCCATCGCCAATGGTGAGCAGGGTGTAGGTCTCCATCGCCTGACCCATCGCCATATTGTGCTGCACGGTGCCCACCACCAGCCCGCCAACGATGTTGATGAGCAGGATCAGGATGCCAGCGATCGCATCGCCACGCACGAACTTCGAGGCACCGTCCATGGCGCCGTAGAAGTCGGACTCCTGCGACACCTCCTTGCGCCTGCGCTTGGCCTCGCCCTCGTCGATGAGACCCGCGTTCAGGTCGGCATCGATCGCCATCTGTTTGCCGGGCATCGCATCCAGCGTGAAGCGTGCGCTCACTTCGGCAATACGGCCCGCACCCTTGGTGATCACCACAAAGTTGATCAGCACCAGGATGACGAACACCACGACACCGATGGCGGTATTGCCCCCCACCAGAAAATACCCGAAGGCCTCGATCACCTTGCCGGCAGCATCCGGCCCGGTATGGCCTTCGAGCAGCACGATACGCGTGGAGGCCACGTTCAGTGCCAGCCGCAACAGCGTGGTCACCAGCAGCACCGTTGGGAACACCGAGAATTCGAGGGGCTTGCGGGTGTACATCGCCACCAGCATCACCATCACCGCCAGGGCGATGTTGAAGGTAAACAGCAGATCCAGCGCAAATGCCGGCAAGGGCAGCACCATCATCGACAGGATCATGATGATGAAGATCGGTGCGCCCAGCAGCCGCAAATTGGCTGGCGTCATCAGTGCGCGAAGATTCAGTGCGTCAAGCATGTTCCAGACCTCTCACTTACAGGGGCTGCGACGGGCTGGCCGTGTTCTGCACAGGTTCATCGTCTGGCGAGCCGGGGTCCAGATCCTCGGGCACCTGCAACCGGCCGGGCGCCTGCGGCCTGGTACCGCCCTTTTCCATCCAGTTGTTCAGTTGATACACATAGGCCATCACCTCAGCCACGGCGGTGTACAACGCGACCGGCACGGCCTCTTCCAGCTCGCAATGTGCATACAGCGCACGCGCGAGCGGGGGCGCTTCGAGCAGGGGCACGCCGTGCTCCTGGGCCAGCTCGCGAATCTTCAGCGCAATCTCGCCCCGTCCCTTGGCCACCACCATCGGCGCGCCCATGCGGTTGGCGTCATACTTCAGGGCAACCGAGAAGTGTGTCGGGTTGGTAACCACCACATCGGCCTTGGGCACTTCGCTCATCATCCGGCGACGCGCCATCTCGCGCTGCAGGCTGCGCACCCGTGCCTTCACATGCGGATCGCCCTCCTGCTCCTTGTGCTCCCGCTTGACCTCTTCCTTGGTCATGCGCAGCTTCTTCTGGTATTGCCACAACTGGAAGGGCACATCGACCACCGCAATCAAGGCCAACCCCACCACGATCAGCATCGCAGCAAACAGCAGGGTTTCCATGAACTCGGGAATCGCGCGTTCGATGCTCATGGTCGTCAGCGAAAACACATGATCGTATTCACGCATCACCACAAACACGCCCATGCCGCCGACGACCAAGGCCTTGAGAATCGACTTGATCATCTCGACCAGCCCATGCACCGAGAACATGCGCCCAAAGCCCTTGATCGGATTCATGCGCTCAAACTTGAAACCCAGCGCCTTGGGCGAGAACACGAAGCCTCCCATCGCAATGGGCGCGGCAATCGCCGCAAACATCAGGATCGCAAACAGGGGGGCGATGATCAGCAGCACCTGGGTAAACAGGTCACCAAAGTTTTGCAGCATCAACTGGGTGTCAAACGCCATCTCACGCTCGAAGCTGAACCCCTGCCGGAAGGTGACCAGCAAACGCCCAGCCATCCACCCTCCCATCAACCAGATGCCAGCCACCCCGATGATGAGCACAAAAAAAGTCGACAACTCGCGCGACTGCGGAACCTGCCCCTCTTCCCGGGCTTGTTCCAGTCTTCGTTGCGATGGTTGTTCTGTTTTTTCGAGATCGCTTTCTTCAGCCATGGCGGACTCCTGCCGTCAACGTCGCGCAACCCCGGAAGGCACACGACGACATGGAGCCATTATGGCCAGATGCCGGCAAATATTGCCGGCCGAAAAACACGGGAAAACCCCCTCAATTGTGCCGCTGAACGCCTGAAGTCTTTCAGCGTGCGGGCTGCAGGCCGGCAACGCCACGCACCACGTCGCCTTCCCCCAGGCCACGCTCGGCAAACCAGCCCCGGTTCATCTCCAGTGCATAGCGCACCGGTGCGCCGGCACAATGACTGTCTTCGGTCAGGGGTTGCATGTCGGCAATATTCACGATCCTGCCCTCGTCGTCGATGAAGGCCACGGACAGGGGAATGTAGGTGTTCTTCATCCACATGCAGTGGCGGGCAGCCTGATCGAACACGAACAGCATCCCCCGCCCCGCCGGCATTGTCGGACGATGCATCAACCCGGTCTGCCGGCTCTGCGGCGTGCTCGCCAGTTCGGCCTCGATCCGGTACATGCCGGCCCCCAGATCGACCAACGGCAGACTAGCCTGCGCCTGCGCCTGCGCCTGCAGCGCAAACAGCATCATTAATCCGGCCCCTAAAGTCACTGACCACCGTTCGGGCTGAGCCTGTCGAAGCCCAGTCCTGGCACTACCCTTCGATAAGCTCAGGGCGAACGGAAACAGCATGCTCAAGAACCGGGTTAATAGCGCCGCCCACAGCAGGCCAGACAGCAACATGGCCCAACGGCCGTTCAGGGAAAGGAAGGATTTCACGGTCATTTGCGTTTTCCCAATCGGAAGCCCCTTTCAGGCTTTTCTCCAAATCGCTTGCGAACGCCAAGCGCGCCGGACCGGGCGTTCGCTGACGTGCTCGAGCCGATCAGTTCAGCCGCCCGAGCGGCATCCATCACCCTGTACTCACCCGGCACCAGCCCCTCCAGACGAAAGGGGCCGATGGCAAGCCGGACCAGGCGCAAGGTGGGAAAGCCCACTTTTGCGGTCATGCGCCGTACCTGCCGGTTACGCCCCTCGCGCAGCACGATTTCCACCCAACTGGTCGGCACGCTCTTGCGAAAGCGCACCGGCGGGTTGCGCGGCCACAATGCCGGCGTCTCGGCAACCCTGCGCGCCTCGCACGGGCGGGTATGAAAATCCCCCAGATCCACACCGGCACGCAAACGTTGCAGCGCCGCATCGTCGATCTCGCCTTCCACCTGCACCAGATAGGTTTTGGGAAGCTTGTGCCGTGGATCGCTGATGCGGTGCTGCAGCGCTCCGTCGTCGGTGAGCAGCAGCAGACCCTCGCTGTCCGTATCCAGCCGTCCAGCCGGATATACCCCCGGCAACGACACATGTGCCTTCAGCGTCTCCCGCCGGTCCTCACCACTGAACTGGCACAGCACGCCATACGGCTTGTTGAGCAGGACGACGATGCCCACGCGTTCAGACCTGCGCGACTCAGGCGACGATGGTGGGCGCTTCGCCGGCGGCGCGGGTGTCGATGGTGCCAATGCGGTACACGGTTTCGCCGGCCTCGCTGAGCAGCGCGGTGGCTGCATCGGCCTCTTCGGCCGCGACGATCACCGCCATGCCGATACCGCAGTTGAACACCCGGTACATTTCCTGCAAATCGACATTTCCGGCCTCGCGCAGCCACTGGAACAATGGCGGGAGCACCCAACTCGATGCGTCGATGCGGGCGGTCAGCCCTTCACCAAGAATGCGTGGAATGTTCTCGGTCAGGCCACCGCCGGTGATGTGTGCCATGCCTTTCACCCGGCCCGCCCGAGAAGCGATCAGGGCCAGCAGGGGCTTGACATAGATGCGGGTGGGTTCCAGCACCACATCGCGGAAGGGGCGGCCATGAAAATCCGCCTCCATGTCGGGGCTGGCCAGATCGATGATCTTGCGGATCAGCGAGTAACCGTTCGAATGCGCCCCGCTCGATGCCAGACCCAGCACTACATCGCCCGGCACAATGGTGCTGCCGTCGATGATCTGTGATTTTTCCACAGCCCCCACGGCAAAGCCGGCCAGATCGTACTCGCCATCCGGATACATGCTGGGCATCTCGGCCGTCTCGCCACCGATGAGCGCACAACCGGCCAGCTCGCAGCCCTGGGCAATGCCCTTCACCACATCGGCGGCGGTATCCACGTCCAGCTTGCCGCAGGCGAAGTAGTCGAGGAAGAACAGCGGCTCCGCGCCCTGCACCAGAATGTCGTTCACACTCATCGCGACCAGATCCTGGCCCACGGTATCGTGCTTGTTGAGCTGGAAGGCGAGCTTGAGCTTGGTGCCCACTCCGTCGGTGCCGGACACCAGCACCGGCTCGCGGTACTTCTTCGACAGTTCGAACAGGGCTCCGAAGCCACCAATGCCGCCCATCACCTCGGGTCTCATGGTTCGTCTTGCAAGCGGCTTGATGCGCTCCACCAGATCGTCGCCAGCATCGATATCCACACCGGCATCGCGATAAGTCAGGGAATTCAAGGTCGTTCCTATGGCTGTCAGAATGGTGCGGCAGGCGTTTGTCATACACCCGGACTTGAGGCTGCAACACCAAGTGGCTACATTTACGGATTGGCCCGTCAGTGCCGGGCCGTTTCATCGACAAATTCTACTTGAAATGACCCTTTCACGCGCCGATCGTGTTCAAACTGTGGCATGGACTGTGGTGGGGCTGGCCATGCTTGGCTTGTTCTACCTGCTGTCGCCGATTCTCACGCCGTTTGCAATTGCGGCGGTGTTCGCCTATATCAGCGATCCCGCAGTGAATGGCCTGGTCGCGCGCCGCGTGCCCCGCACGGCCGCCGTGCTGCTGGTGATCGTGACCCTGGGCATCGTGCTGCTGCTCGGTTTCCTGATCGTGGTGCCACTGGTGTATCGCGAGGCGGTGATCCTCATCGCGCGCCTGCCCGACCTCATGGAACGCCTCAACACCGAGATCGTGCCGATGCTCAATGCGCGGCTGGGCCTGGAGGTGCAACTCGACCTGAGCGCGCTGAAGAACTGGGTGTCGTCCAATCGCGACCAGGCCACCGACCTCATCCCCATCCTGCTCAGCAAGGCCGGACAGGGGGGCATGGCCCTGGTGGCCGTGGCCACCAATCTGGTGCTGGTGCCGATCGTGATGTTCTACCTGCTGCAGGAGTGGCCACGCATCATCGCGGCGATCAAGGACACCCTGCCCCGGCCGCTGCTGCCCCGCACGCTGAAGATCGTCGGCGACATCGATTCGGTGCTGTCCGAATTCCTGCGCGGCCAGCTGTCGGTGATGCTGCTGCTGGCCAGCTTCTACAGCCTCGGACTGTGGATGGCCGGACTCAAGTTTGCGCTGCCGGTGGGGGTGATCACCGGCCTGCTGGCCTTCATTCCCTTTGTCGGCTTTGGCGGCGGTCTGCTTCTGGCCATCATGGCCGCCCTGCTGCAAGGCGAAGGCTGGTCACCCCTGGTCGGCGTGGCAGTGGTGTTCGGCATCGGCCAGGTGCTGGAAAGCTATGTACTCACCCCCTATCTGGTGGGCGAGCGCATTGGCCTGCACCCGCTGGCGGTAATCTTCGCGCTGATGGCCTTCGGGCAGCTGTTCGGCTTCGTCGGCATGCTGGTGGCACTGCCAGCGAGCGCAGCCATCCTGGTCGGGCTGCGCGAACTGCGCCAGGAGTGGCTGGCCAGTCCGGTGTATAACGGACAACCTCCCCCGCCCGGAGCCACTGCGGACGATACAGGAGCCGACCGGCAATGAAGCCCATGAAGCAGCTCGTACTCGACATTCACCAGGACGCCCCGCCGGATTTCGACAACTTTGTGACCGGCGCCAACGCGGAGCTGGTCGCCGCCCTGCGCAGCTCGGTGCAGGGTCATACCCACCTGTATCTGTGGGGGGCGCACATGAGCGGACGCAGCCACCTGCTGGGCGCGGCCATCGCCTGCTCGCGGAGCGCGGGCCGTGAAGCCTGCCTGCTCGATGCCGGCAGCGTGGGCGCAGCCCTGCCTGACACCCCCGCCATGCTGCTCGCCATCGACGATGTGGACCAGCTCGACGACACAGCCCAGGTGGCGCTCTTCAACGCCTTCAACCGGGCCCGTACGCTGCGCCAGACGCTGCTGCTATCTGGCCCCTGCCCACCGCTGGAGCTGCGACTGCGGGAGGATCTACGCACCCGCATCGGCCAGTGCCTGATCTACGAGGTGCAGCCGCTGGACGACGAGGCACGCACCCGCATTCTGATCATGCTCGCCAACCGCCGCGGGCTGCAGTTGGGTGAGGACGTGATCGGCTTTGTGCTGCGCCATGGCCGCCGCGACCTGCCCAGCCTGGTTGCCCTGATCGACGCCCTTGACCGCGCCTCTCTGGAACATAAGCGCCCGATCACCCTGCCCCTTCTGCGCAGCCTGATGCAGACCGGCCTGACACTGTAGTCACGCAGCACACTCACGACACAGACACGCAGCAGGCCACGCGGCCTGCGCCTTCCCTTCACCCTCATTTTCAGGACAATTCAGGTGGATCTGGTACTTTTCGATCTCGACAACACACTGCTCAACGGCGACTCGGACTTTGAATGGGCGCAGTTCCTCATTCGCCAGGGGGCGCTGGACCCCGAGATCCAGTCTGCGCGCAACCAGGCCTTTCTCGAGCAATATCAGGCCGGTACGCTGGACATCTTCGAATTTCTCGATTTCCAGCTCTCCCCGCTGGCACACCATCCGCGCGCGCAGCTCGATGCCTGGCATGCCCGCTTCATGGACGAAGTGATCCGGCCAATGATCACCGAACAGGCGCGGGCACTGGTCGCCGGACATCTGCAGGCAGGGGCGCTGACAGCCATCGTCACCGCCACGAACAGCTTCGTCACCGGCCCCATTGCCCGCGAACTGGGCGTGCCGCACCTGGTTGCCACCATTCCGGCCTGCGAGAACGGCCAGTTCACCGGCAAGCCGCGTGGCCTGCCAGCGTTCAAGGCCGGCAAGATCCAGCGGGTGGACGAATGGCTGGAAAGCATGGGGCTGTATTTCGGCAGCTTTGAGCGCACCTGGTTCTACAGCGACTCGCACAACGACCTGCCCCTGCTCGGCAAGGTCAGCGACCCGGTCGTGGTCGACCCCGACGACACCCTGCGCGCGCATGCCGAAAGCCACGGCTGGCGCCGCCTGTCGCTGCGCTGAAGGGCTGCAGCCAACACACCGCAAGGCCGGGCATCAGTTATGATTACGCGCTCGCACACTTCTTCATACGGTTTCTGATGATTCGCAAGCTGTTACGCAAGGTTTTCCGCCGTCCAAAGACCGGATTCAATACCGACCCGGCGCTGATTCCGGTCGAACGGCATGGCATCCGTCGCGAGCAGTTGTCCCCGGCGGCGAATCAGGTGTGCACCACGCTACAGTCCAAGGGGCACAAGGCCTATGTGGTGGGAGGTGCGGTGCGCGACCTGCTCATCGGCCATCCGCCCAAGGATTTCGACGTGGCCACCAGCGCCACCCCGGAAGAGGTCCGTGCGTTGTTTCGCCGTTCGCGCATCATCGGGCGGCGTTTTCGCATCGTGCATGTGATGTTCGGACGCGAAACGATCGAAGTATCCACCTTCCGCGCCAGTCAGGACCCCGCCCACAGCCACACCGACGAGCACGGCCGCGTGCTGCACGACAACGTCTTCGGCTCCCAGGAAGAAGACGCCACCCGGCGCGACTTCACGGTGAATGCCCTGTACTACGACCCGGTAACCGAAACGATTGTCGACTACCATCACGGCGTGGCCGACATCCAGCAAAAGACCCTGCGCATGATCGGCGACCCACGTACCCGTTACCGCGAGGATCCGGTGCGCATGCTGCGTGCAGTGCGCCTGGGGGCCAAGCTGGGCCTGAACATCGACCCGGCCGCAAGCAGGCCGATTCGCGAGATGGCCCCGCTGCTCGAGAATGTGCCCGCCGCACGGCTGTTCGACGAAATGCTCAAGCTGTTGTTTTCCGGCTACGCGGTGAAGTGCCTGCGCCAGTTGCGCGAAGAGGGGCTGCATCATGGCCTGCTGCCGCTGCTCGACGTGATTCTGGAGCAGCCCATGGGCGAGCGCTTCGTCTGGCTGTCCCTGGAGAACACCGACGAGCGCATTCGCCAGGACAAGTCCGTGTCGCCCGGCTTTCTGTTCGCCACCCTGCTCTGGCATCAGGTGCTCGCCGACTGGGAAAGTCGCAAGCTCGATGGCGAACCCAACCAGCCGGCCCTGTTTGCGGCGATGGACGACGTGCTCGACACCCAGGCCCGCAAACTCGCGATCACCCGGCGCATTGCTGCCGACATCAAGGAAATCTGGGCACTGCAGCCACGCTTCGAAAAACGTTCAGGCAAATCGCCCTACCGCCTGCTGGAACAGCCGCGCTACCGCGCGGGCTGGGATTTCCTGCGTCTGCGCGGGCAGTCCGGCGAAATCGACATGTCGGTGGTGGACTGGTGGCACCGCTTCGCCCATGCTGGCCACGACGAACGTGAGGCGCTTCTGCGCCAGGCGCCCGCCACGGACAGCCCGGCCACCCGCAAGCGCCGTCGCAAGCGCAAGCCGACAGGCCAGGCCCAACAGAACGACACGGCACAGGCATCTTGAACGCCATCACCGCCTATGTCGCCTTCGGCGCCAATCTTGGCGACCCCAGGCACAGCTTTGCCGAAGCCTGTGCCCGGCTTGCTGCTCTGCCCGGCACCCGGCTGGCCGCACGCTCGTCGCTGTACCGCTCGGCCCCGGTTGGTGTGAGCGGCGAGCAACCCGACTATGTGAATGCCGTGGTCTCGCTCGACACCCGCCTGCCCGCCCTGACCCTGCTCGATGCCCTGCAGGACATCGAAACTGCCGGCGGCCGACAGCGTGACTCCTTCCGTGCCCCACGCACGCTGGATCTCGACCTGCTGCTGTATGCAGACCAGTGCATCGAACATCCCCGGCTCAGCGTACCCCACCCACGCATGCACGAAAGGGCCTTCGTGCTGCTGCCACTGGCCGAGATTGCCCCACAGGTCAGCATCCCGGGCCAGCCCACCATGGACACCCTGCTCCTGCAGGTTGCCAGCCAGCGGGTGGAACGGCTGGAAGGCTGAAACGGCCCAACCCCGCACCGGCAGCCGGCATCGCACCCGACGCCCTTCAATCAAGGCTCTCAAAAACTCCGCGCCCGTCCCCTCGTTGCTCAACGCCCTCATGCCCCAGCAATCATGATGCAGACTCTTTCCGGCACCCTGCAAAGTATCCCGGTCTGGGTACAGACCGCCTTCCTGCTCACCCTCTCCAATGTCTTCATGACCTTTGCGTGGTACGGGCATCTCAAGACGCTCAGTGCCCGCGCCTGGTATGTCGCCGCCCTGGTCAGCTGGGGCATTGCGCTGTTCGAGTACCTGCTTCAGGTACCCGCCAACCGCATCGGCTCAACCGAGCTGAGCCTGCCGCAACTGAAGATCATGCAGGAGGTGATTACCCTGTTGGTATTCATCCCCTTCGTCATGTTGTACATGAAACAACCGATCAAGCTTGACTACCTGTGGGCCGGCTTGTGTATGCTAGGCGCTGTGTACTTCGTTTTTCGAAGCTGACCGGAAAGACAGATGCTGGACAAGGCAAAATACATTGTTGTCGAAGGGCCGATCGGTGCAGGCAAGACCTCTCTTGCCCGTCGCCTGGCGCAGCGCCTGGAAGCCGACGCAGCGCTGGAACAGCCCAACCTGAATCCCTTCCTGTCGCATTTCTACCAGCATCCCGAGCGCTGGGCACTGCCGGTGCAGCTCAAGTTCCTGTTCCAGCGCCTCGATCTGCTCGAACCGATCGCCACCCACCCCGGCCTGCTCGTGTCGGACTTTTTGATCGAGAAAGATCCGCTGTTCGCGGAGCTCAACCTCACCGCCGAGGAAATGCAGCTCTACCAGCGCATTCACGACGCCATGAAACCGCCGGTGGTCCGCACCCCCGATCTGGTGATCTATCTGCAGGCAAAGCCGGAAACCCTCATCGCCCGCGTACAGCAGCGCGGCAATGATTCCGAGAAACGCGTCACCGAAGCCTATCTCAAGCGTGTCGCCGAGCGCTATGCCCGCTTCTTCTACGCATATGAAGCCGCGCCCCTGTTCATCGTGGACGCCGAGGTGCTCAACCCGGTGGAACTCGACGACGACTTCGACCTGCTGCTGGACCGGCTGCGCAGCATGCGCAGTTACCGCGAGTTTTTCGGCTACGCCGGCTGAGCCCGCCCGTCCCACCCCGCAACGTTACATTTCTGCAAAGCTGCTTGTGCATTGCCACAAATTGCGGAACACTCCCGCCCTCACCCGGAGCACGCGATGAGCTATTTACAGGACAACAAACCGATCAACCTCTTCGAACTTGGCAAGATGCGCGCAGAAGGCCGCAAAATTGCCATGCTCACCTGTTATGACGCCAGTTTTGCGGCGCTGCTCGACCGGGCCGGCGTCGATGTCCTGCTGGTGGGCGACTCGCTTGGCAACGTTCTGCAGGGGCAACCCTCCACCCTGCCGGTCACCCTCGAACACATGGTGTACCACACCGAATGTGTCGCACGCGGTGCGAGCCGGCCCTTCATCGTCACCGACATGCCCTTTGGCAGCTACCAGGCCTCGCCCGAGCAGGCGCTGCACAATGCAGCCCGCCTGATGGCGGCCGGCGCGCAGATGGTGAAGCTCGAAGGCGGAGAATACATGGCCGACACTGTGCGCTTTCTGGTCGAGCGCGGCGTGCCGGTGTGCGCCCACATCGGTCTCACACCCCAGTCGGTGCACCAGCTCGGTGGCTATCGCGTGCAGGGACGCAGCGAAGACGACGCCGCACGCCTGAAAGCCGAAGCACTCGCCCTGCAGCAAGCCGGCGCGGCGCTGATGGTCATGGAGATGGTGCCCGCCACGCTGGCCGCCGAAATCACCGCCAGCCTCGACAGCATGGCCACCATCGGCATTGGCGCCGGCGCCGACTGTGACGGACAGGTTCTGGTGCTGCACGACATGATCGGGGTCTATCCCGGCAAGAAGGCCCGTTTCGTGAAGAACTTTCTCGACGGTGCGGGCAGCATCGAAGAAGCGGTTGCCCGCTATGTGCAGGCCGTCAAGGACGGCACCTTCCCCACCGAAGCGCAAAGCTACTGACACACACTTGCGCCCCCCTCAGCCAGGATCGTCTTCCATGCAGATTCACACCACCATTGAAAGCATTCGTGCCGCCCGTGCAAAGGCTGGCAGGGTGGCACTGGTGCCAACAATGGGCAACCTCCACGAAGGTCACATCACCCTCATGCGCCAGGCCGGCGAGCAGGCCGACGCAGTGATTGCCAGCGTCTTCGTCAACCGCCTGCAGTTCGGCCCCAGTGAAGATTTCGACAAGTACCCACGCACGCTCGAAGCCGACTGCGCAAAACTCGAACAGGCCGGCGTCAGCCATCTGTTCGCGCCCACCGAAACGGTGATGTACCCCGAACCGCAGCACTACCATGTCGACCCCGCCCCCGCCCAGGTGGCGATCCTGGAAGGCGAGTTCCGGCCGGGCCATTTCCGGGGCGTGGCCACAGTGGTGCTCAAGCTGCTCAACATCGTCCAGCCCAATGTTGCGCTGTTCGGCAAGAAGGACTATCAGCAACTGATGGTGCTGACCAACATGGTCAGGGAGTTGGCCCTGCCGATCGAAGTGCTGCCCGGTGAAACGGTGCGGGCAGCCGACGGATTGGCCCTGTCTTCGCGCAATGGTTATCTGTCCCCCGAAGAGCGCGCCGAAGCCCCGCGCCTGCACCGGATGCTGGAGCGCATTCGCGACGCGGTACGTGCCGGTGACCACGACTTCCTGAAGCTGGAAACCGAAGCCATGGCCGTGCTCGAACAGCACGGCTGGGCGCCGGACTACATTGCCGTGCGCCGCCGCGCCGACCTGCAGCCGCCGGTGCACGAACACGATCCGCTGGTGGTGCTCGCGGCCGCCCGTCTTGGGCGCACACGCCTGATCGACAATCTGGAGGTCTGAAGCGCGGCGTTCTCGTAAACCCGGTCTTGCTGCGCTGCCCGGAAACTGTGCGACAATGCCAGTGGCACAATACTGCTGGCTCAAGGCTAACAAGGGAGACGAGCGCATGACCTCAACCACGATCACCGTCAAACAGGTACTCGACAAGAAAGGCAGCGTGACCCATTCGGTCGCGCCGGATGCCAGCGTCTTCGACGCTCTGGCACTGATGGCCGAACACGACATCGGCGCAGTGCTGGTGGTTCAGGATGGGCAACTGCGGGGCATCTTCACCGAGCGCGACTATGCCCGCAAGCTGGTACTGAAGGGCCTTGCCTCCAAAACGGCAAAGGTGGGTGAGATGATGACCACCGATGTGCATACGGTGACGCTGGCCGACCAACTCGGCAACATCATGAACATCATGACGCGCCGGCGCTTTCGGCATCTTCCAGTCATGGAAAATGGCCAGGTGGTCGGCATCGTCACCATCGGCGACGTGGTGAAGGCAGTCATCGAAGACCAGGAAGCCACCATCCAGCAGCTGTCCAATTACATCGCCGGCGACCTGACCACCTGAGCGTACGACACGCCAGCAGGCACGCAGACAGACGAAAACACAAACGGCCGGGCCGGCTCCTGCTACGGGTGCAGTGGCAGGAATCGGCTCGGCCGTGGCCGTTTACGCCCCGATCGGGCGTTCAGCGATCAGGCATTCAGCGATTTACCGACAATTTCCGCCACATCGGCCGACAGCCCGGGCTGTTCGGCCACCCGCTGCAACTGGGTACGAATGAGGGCCTGCACCTCGGGCTGGAACACCCGCCAGTTCTCCAGCGCCCGCGCCATGCGTGCCGCCACCTGGGGGTTATGGCGATCGAGCGCGATCACCTGCTCGGCCCAGAAGGCATAGGCGGCCCCGTCCTCGCGGTGAAATTCGCCCGGATTGCCCCGGAAGAAGTTGCCCAGCAATGCATACACCTTGTTCGGATTGGACAGGGTGAAAGCCTTGTCGGCCATCAGATCCCTCACCCGCTCCAGCCCGGCCGATGCATCGTCCCGCCAGCGCCAGGCACCGGCCTGCAGCGCAAACCACTTGTCGAGCACCAGCGCGTCATCGGCATGACGGGTGTAAAAGTCAGCCAGCGCCGGGCCAGCCTGCTCGCCGGGGCTTTGTACCAGCGCCTGCAGTGCTCCGAGTCGTTCGGTCATGTTGCCTGCCTGCCGGTATTGCTGCCAGGCCTGCTCCAGCCCCTCGGGCACGCCGGCCGCACACAGGTAGCGCAAGGCCAGATTGCGCAGCGCACGCCGACCGGCATCGGCCGGGTGATAGCGGTACGCGCCTTCCACCGCCAGGGACTCATGCAGTTGCAGCCACAGCCCGGCCAGGGACTCGCCAAGGGTGCGCATCAGCACGATCATCGCCTGGCGCAGGACAAGGGGCCGGGCCGGGCGCATGCGGTCGAGCAGATAGGCCTCGGTGGGCAAGCTGGCCGCCAGGGTACGGAAAGCCGGGTCAAGCGCGGCGTCCTCCAGCAATCGTGCAAACGCCTGCACGAAATCATCCGGCACCACCGGCGGCCGGTCCCCGGCCAGATCGGCACACAGATCGGCCAGCACCCGCTCGGCGTAGCGCTGCGCGGCATCCCAGCGGTTGAAGGCATCGCTGTCATGTGACATGCGAAAACCCAGCGTGCGCGCATCCTCGTCAAGCTCCAGGATGACCGGCGCGGAAAAACCACGCAGCAACGAGGGCACAGGCGCACACGGCACATCCTCGAACACGAAGGTCTGCTCGATCTGGTTGAGGGTGAGCACCCGGGTACCGGGCGTGGCCTGAGCTTCACCACTGAGCTTCAACGGCAGGTCGGCACCGTCAGGCCCAATCAGCCCCAGTGCCACCGGAATCAGCAAGGGCCGCGTGTCTGCCTGCCCCGGCGTGGGTGGCGTATCCTGCGCGAACTCCAGCACATAGCGCTGCGCTGCCGCGTCATACCGGCCACGCGCCCGTACCCTCGGTGTGCCGGCCTGCGCATACCACTGCATGAACTGATCAAGATCACGGCCATTCGCTTCGGCCATGCTATCGACAAAGTCATCGCAGGTCACCGCGCAGCCGTCGTGATAGCTGAAGTACAGGTCCATCCCATTGCGAAAGCCTTCCGGTCCGAGCAGGGTGTGCAGCATGCGGATGACTTCGGCCCCCTTCTCGTACACCGTGGCGGTGTAGAAGTTATTGATCTCCTGATAGCTGTCGGGCCGGATCGGGTGCGCCATCGGGCCGTTGTCTTCCGGAAACTGCGCACTGCGCAACACCCTGACATCCTCGATGCGTTTCACCGCACGCGCCGAGGCGGCGGCCGCCTCACCGGCTGCACGGGCCAGCATGTCGGCCGAGAACTGCTGGTCGCGGAACACGGTGAGCCCTTCCTTCAGGGTCAGCTGGAACCAGTCCCGACAGGTCACCCGGTTGCCGGTCCAGTTGTGAAAATACTCGTGCGCAACCACGCTCTCAATGCCTTCGTAATCCGCATCGGTGGCGCTTTCGGGCTTGGCCAGCACATACTTGGCGTTGAAGATGTTGAGCCCCTTGTTCTCCATCGCCCCCATGTTGAAGTCGCTTACCGCCACGATCATGTAGCGGTCCAGATCCAGTTCCAGACCAAAGCACTGCTCGTCCCAGCGCAGGGCATCGACAAGTGCCTGCATCGCATGCTCGGTGCGGTCAAGGTCATGCACCTCAACCCACACCTGCAGCAACACCTCACGACCGGAGCAGGTCTTGATCCGCCGCTCCAGCGCCACCAGATCCGCCGCCACCAGCGCAAACAGGTACGATGGCTTGGGAAACGGGTCTTCCCACACCGCATAGTGCCGCCCGCCCTCAAGCTCGCCCTGCTCGATCAGGTTGCCATTGGACAGCAGCACCGGATAGCGTGCCCGTTCGCCTTCCAGGCGCACCGTGTAACGGGCCATCACATCCGGCCGGTCGGGAAAGTAGGTGATGCGCCGGAACCCCTCTGCCTCGCACTGGGTGAACAAGCCCCCCGCCGAGGCATACAGCCCGGACAGCGTGGAATTGGCGGAAGGGTCGATGAGGGTTTCAATGTCCACACAGGCCACCGTGCCCGGCAGATCGATCTCCAGCCCCTGCTCGGTGCGCCGCAGGCGCTCCTCGGACAACGGAGCGCCATCCACGCTGATGCCCACAAGGCGCAGGGCCTCGCCGTGCAACAGCAACGGCCCCGCCTCACCACCCCGGGCCGTGCTGCGGCACTGCAGGCGGCTGCGCACCCGGGTCGACGCCGGGTCCAGCGTAAAGTCCAGATGAACCGTCTCCACCGTCCAGGCCAGGGGGGTGTAGTCTGCACGCTGAATGCTCGGGGCGTTTTCTGTCTTCATGGTTGCTCGGCTCACGACTGCCTGGCCCGGTATCCGGGCGGACAGGAAAAGTTTGAAGAAAGGTCGAAGAAAAAAGTCGCGGAAAGACGCTTGTGCCGGGCGGTGCCTGTCTCAGGTGGCCACCAGCACATCGCAGGGCGAAAGCCCCATCACATGACGGGTCACGCTGCCGATCATCACATCGGCCAGACGGTTGCGGCCATGCTTGCCCATCGCAATCAGATCGCAGCCGACACGCTCGCCGCAGGTCAGCACGGCCGGTCCGGGCTCACCATGCATCACCACGCACTCGCACGCATCTTCCGACAATCCGTGCGACTCGGCCAGCGCCCGAAGCCGCTGCAGCGCGGTCGATTCGGCCGCCGCACGCAGGCAGGCCAGCCCACCGCCGGCAGTGTGCTCGTCAAGCAGGCCACGATACGGCATTTCGGCCGCAAACATCAGCACCTTCTGCGCCTGCGGGGCAAGCGCAGACAGCAGGTCGAGTGCATGCAGCGAGTCGGGCGAAAAATCCACCGGCACCAGCACGCGCTGGTAAGGCAGCCGTGGGATGCGCCGGACCACCAGCAAAGCCCGGGAGGTGCGCCCGAGCAGGCGCTCCGACATGGTACCAAGCAGCAACTCGGTGACAAACCCTTCGTTGCATTCGCCCAGCACCAGCAAGCCCGCATCGCGCTGCCTGGCGTAATCGTCAATCACCCGGGCAGCCCGGCCACGCACCAGCTCGGTGTCGGCGCGAAGGCCGAGTGCCTCCGCCAACTCCCCCCGGAGCGTGTCGAGTTGCACCCGTGCCCGCTCGTCGGCCTCGCGCAGCAAGGCTTCATCGTCCTCGCGCGCCAGCAGATCGTGCAAAGCATCGAGCATGCCCCGACGCAGCGCGTGCACGATGCCCAGACGACGCCCCTCACCCGTCACTGCGAGCATGCCGGCGCGAAACACCGCATCGTGCGCGCTGTCCGAGAAATCTGTGACCGCAACGATGTCGTGCAGCGGATCCTGCACCTGACCGTGCCCCACCTGTCCACTCATCGCACACTCCCGGTTGCCCTGGAAGACTGACGGGCAAGCCATTTCTCAGCCTCCACGATGAACAGCACTGCCACGCCAAACAGCACAATATTCAACCAGGCGCGGGCATCGAGCGCTGCCGTGCCGAACAGGGTCTGCATCACGGGCAAATAAGTAAACAGCACCTGCAATACCAGCATCAAGCCAATCGCGAGGAGCACATAGCGGTTGCCGAACAGCCCTTCGCGGTTGAGGATCGACCCCTTGAAGCTGCGCACATTGAACAGGTAGAAAGCTTCACCCACCAGCAACGCGTTCACCGCCACCGTCCGGGCGTACTCCACCGAAGCTCCGCGACCGACCTCCCACAGGAACAGGCCCATGCCGCCGGCCACCAGCAGCAAGCCGACAAACACCAACCGCCATACCAGAAAACCGTCCAGCAGCGGCTCCACCGGCGAACGTGGCGGGCGCTGCATGATGTTGCGCTCGGGCTGCTCGAAGGCCAGCGCCAACGCCAGCGTCACGGCGGTGATCATGTTCACCCACAGAATCTGTGCCGGAGTGATCGGCATGGTCAGGCCAAACAGGATGGCAAAGAACACGATGCCAGCCTGCCCCACATTGGTTGGCAGAATGAAGGCAATCGCCTTCTTCAGGTTGTCATATACGGTGCGCCCCTCCTCGACGGCAGCAGCCACCGAGGCGAAATTGTCATCGGCCAGCACCATCTCGGCCGCCTCCTTGGCCGCTTCAGTGCCCTTGTTGCCCATGGCCACACCCACATCGGCCCGCTTCAGCGCCGGTGCGTCATTCACCCCGTCGCCAGTCATCGCCACCACCTCGCCATGGGCCTGCATGGCCTCCACCAGCCGCAGCTTGTGCTCGGGGCTGGCACGCGCAAAGATTTCGGTCTCGAGCACCACTTGCGACAACTGCGCATCATCCATGGCCTCGATCTGCGCACCGGTAAGCGCCTTCACCCGCTCGCCCAGCCCAAGCTGCTGACCGATGGCCCGGGCTGTGGCCGCATGGTCACCGGTAATCATCTTCACCCGAATACCTGCGCTCAGGCAGCGGGCCACTGCCGCCACCGCCTCTTCGCGCGGCGGATCGCTCAGCCCCAGCACCGCCAGCAGGGTGAAGCCACCACGCTCGACATCGGCAAAGTTCAGCGACCGCTGCGCGTCCTCGCCTTCGCGCACCGCAATCGCAAGCAGTCGCATGCCGGCCGAAGCAGCCGCATCCATGCCAGCCTGCCAGTAGTCCGGATCGATCGGCCGCTCACCGTCGGCGGTGCGCGCCAGGGTGCACAGTTCGAGCACGCGCTCCGGTGCGCCCTTCAGATAGATCCGCCCCCTGCCCGCATGATCGTGGTGCAAGGTGGCCATGAAGCGATGTTCGGACTCGAACGGAATCACATCGGTGCGCGGCAGGTTGTCGCGCTCGAAGCGTGCCTCGAATCCGGCTTTGCCGGCCAGCGTGATCAGCGCCCCCTCGGTGGGGTCGCCCGTCATCACGTATTCCCCGTCGCGCTGCACCACACTGGCGTCATTGCACAACAGCACCGCACGGGCCACCTCTTGCAGCACCGGCTCGGTGGCCGGCTCCACATCCTTGCCGCCATTGCCTTGCACGCTGAGCGCCCGATCCTCGCGCAGCATCTCAGCACCAAAGATCGCCTCGACCAGTTGCCCCCCCTCGCCCTGGGCCGGCTCGGCTGCACCCGTACGCACATCGGGCAGGCGCTCGAAACCACCGTGAAAGGCATAGCCCACGCCGCTTACGGCGTAGCGGGCCGCCGCGCTGTGGATGTACTGCACGGTCATCTCGTTACGGGTCAGCGTGCCGGTCTTGTCCGAGCAGATCACCGTCACCGAGCCCAGCGCCTCAACGGCAGGCAGGCGCCGGATGATTGCGTTGCGCCGGGCCATGCGCTGCACGCCAATCGCCAGCGTAATGGTCATGATGGCCGGCAATCCCTCGGGAATTGCCGCCACGGCCAGCCCGACTGCCGCCAGGAACATTTCGCTGGCCGAATAGCCCCGGAACAGCGTGCCAAAGGCAAAGGCCACCGCCGCCACACCCAGAATCGCCCAGGTGAGCCACTGACCGAAGATGGCCAACTGGCGCAACAAAGGTGTGGTCAGCGACTCCACCGAATTGAGCATCGCGCTGATACGACCGATCTCGGTGTGCGCCCCGGTGGCCACCACCACGCCCGCCGCCTGTCCATAGGCCACCAGCGTACCCGAATATGCCATGCAACTGCGATCGCCCAGCACCGCATCGGTGGCCACCGGGGCCACCGCCTTTTCCACCGGCACCGACTCACCGGTGAGCACGGCCTCCTCCACGCGCAGCGAACGCACGTCGATCAGACGCAGATCGGCCGGAACCTTGTCACCGGAGGCGAGATACACCACATCGCCCGGCACCAACTCTTCAGCGGGCACTTCACGCCGGTGGCCGTCGCGCAGCACCTGCGCATTGAGCGACAGCATCCTGCGGATGGCATCGAGCGCCTGCTCGGCCTTGCCCTCCTGAATGAAACCGATGATGGCATTGATCACCACCACACCAAAGATCACCCCACTGTCGATCCAGTGCCCGAGCAGCGCGGTGATTGCGCCGGCGACGATCAGCACATAGATCAACACGTTGTGGAACTGCATCAGAAAACGCTTGAACGGTCCCTGCTTGCGTGCCTGTGGCAAGGCATTGGGACCCACCTGGGCGAGACGCTCGGCAGCAACCTGGGTGCTCAAACCGTCGGCAGCCGAACCGTACAGTGTGTCAAGCACCTCCTGCGCTTCTTTGGCGTGCGCGCCATCGCATGCAAACGGTGCGGACCGGGATGGTGTTTCTGACATGAGGGACTCCCTGCTTGTGCAGGCACCGCCCTGCGGGCAGTGCCTGCCGATCAATGTCGAATGAATGAAGGCCCGATTATCGCAGCCCACCATGACGAACAGGCATCGGGTGCCTCGTCATGAAAACCGGTCATACCGCCCCCTCCTCAGGCCGTCATGGCACGTGGGTCGGGCAACAACACGACACGGGTGCCGGCGAGCCGGTCATGCAGGAACTGACGGTCGCGATCGACCAGCGCCCACATCAGCCCAAAACCGAAACACAGCACCGAGGGCCAGCACAGCAGATAGCGCACCACGGCCAGCCCCACTGCGGGCGGACGGCCATCGACCTCGCGCACCAACTTCAAACGCCAGGTCTGCATCGCCAAGGTCTGGCCATTGCGTGTCCAGTACCACACGAAATAAGCCCCCAGCACCGTCAGCACATGCACCCACAGCACCCAGCCCGGCAGGGCACGCTCCCACAGCACACCGATGGTCAGGTAAGGCACCAGAAAGGTCAGCGCCAACACCCCCATCAGCAACAGCGACTCATACACCAGGCTGGCCACCCTACGCCGAAAACCGGCCAGTTCCACCACCAGCCGCGCAGGCTGCTCCGCAGTTGCGGCCGCTCGGGCCTTCTTTCTATTCTTCATGGTTCTCGTCATGTGTGATTCAGGCAGGTCTGACACGCAGACCCTGCCCACCGGACGGTGCGACCCGAGAACGCCTGAAGCGTTCCGGGCAATTTCAGGAGAGGGGAGGATATTAACCGCTTACGGCAGCAAGCGAATGGACAACACGCGACAACGCACACGGAACCGCACGCGTGCCGCCCTGCGCTCGCGCCCGGCCGATGATCGCTTGGCGGCTGCGCACCGTCAGCGCGGCGCCGGCGTCTGCTGCCGGTACTGCTGCCACTGCTCGCCCAACTGTTCGCGCTGCTCCGGAGGCATGCTGCGCAGGGCGCGGTACTGGTCGCGCGCGCGTTCGCGCTCTTCGGGGCTGAGTCGGGCCCAGTCCTGCATGCGCGCACGAATGCGCGCCTGCTCTTCGGGCATCAGGGCAGGATACTCGCTGGCGATGCCCAGCCAGGTCTGGCGACCGGCCTCGGACATCGTGTCCCAATCGCCCTGCAGCGGTGCCAGCACTTCGCGCTGCACCGCACTGAGCGCAGACCAGGGCGTCTGCCCCAGCGGTGACACCGCAGATGCGCTGCCGCCCAGGCACAGCGCGAGGATCAGGACTCCTGTTCTTGCCGCTGCAGCCATGCCCTGAAATCCGGATCAAGATAAGCGTCGATCGGCAAATCGTCGATCAGCAATGCGGTATCCACCGCGCGATATTCCTGCACCTGCGACACCATGCCCCAGTATTGCCCGAACAGGAAAGTGAACACGACCCCCGCAGCCAGCAAGGCGCTGCGCAGCACCGGCACGCCAAGCACGCCCAGACGCAGCCGCTGTGCCGGCGGCAACGGCCCTGACAGCGCGCAGGCACGGGCCTGCGCCAGACGCCGGGAGACATCGTCGGGCAGCGTCCGTGCCGCCTCATCCAGATACCCGGCGACCTGCCGCTCGAAGCCGGGCACCACCTTCTTCCGCGCGTCTGGCCGAACACCGGCACGCATCGTCATTTCCATTACAGTTCCACTCCTTTCGCCCTGAGCGCCGCAGCCAGCGTATGGGTGGCCCGCGAGCAATGGGTCTTCACGCTGCCTTCGGAACAGCCCATCGCCTCGGCGGTTTCGGCAATGTCCATCTCTTCCCAGTAACGCATCATGAAAGCCTCACGTTGACGTGCCGGCAGTCGGGACACTTCCTGCTCGATGATCGCCAGCACCGCACGACGCTCGTGATCGCCGTGCGGCGTACCCGGAGCGGACACCGGCTGCTCCACCTGCATGCGTTCCAGCGGGTCTTCCTCCACCCCGTCCTCATCGCGTGCGCCCAACCCCAATGCTGACAACAGCATCACCCACCGGTTTCGCACCTTCTGCCGGCGCAACTGGTCATGGATGGCATTTTGCAGGATGCGCTGGAACAGCATCGGCCATTCATCGGCCGGACGCGATGCGTAACTGGCCACCAGCTTCATCATTGCATCCTGCACGGCGTCGAGCGCGTTTTCGTCATTGCGCAGGGCATACACGGCCTGCTTGAATGCGCGCTTCTCCACGCCTGCCAGAAATGAGGAAAGTTCGGCCCTGGACGCCAGATTAGGACTCCGCTCAGAGTGAGAGAAAGTGAATGCGAATGTGCGTACACCGGGTCAGGACAGGCAAAAAGCACACCAATCTTGACCAAAAGCCGGCCGGGCGGTAACGTTGCGCGTTTGATATTCGAACAATAAGGCGAGTTTGCGATGCAGCTTACGGGAGCGGAAATTGTAATCAGGTGCCTTCAGGAAGAAAAGGTCGAATATGTGTTCGGCTATCCTGGCGGCGCCGTGCTGTACATCTATGATGCACTGTTCGGCCAGAAGGACGTGCGCCATGTGCTGGTTCGCCACGAACAGGCCGCCGTACATGCGGCCGACGGCTACGCCCGCTCCACCGACCGGGTCGGCGTGGCGCTGGTGACCTCTGGCCCCGGGGCGACCAACGCGGTCACCGGCATCGCCACGGCCTACTGTGACTCGATCCCGATGGTGATCATCTCCGGTCAGGTGCCCACGGCAGCCATCGGCCAGGACGCCTTCCAGGAAGTCGATACCGTCGGCATCACACGTCCCTGCGTGAAGCACAACTTCCTGGTGAAGGATGTGCGCGACCTGGCCGCGACGATGAAAAAGGCCTTCCACCTTGCACGTACCGGCCGCCCCGGCCCGGTGCTCGTGGATGTGCCCAAGGACGTGTCGATGCACAAGTGCGAGTTCGAATACCCGCGCGAAGTCGAGATGCGTTCCTACAACCCGGTGGTGAAAGGCCATCAGGGACAGATCCGCAAGGCCGTGCAACTGCTGCTCGAAGCCCGCCGGCCAATGATCTACACCGGCGGCGGCGTGATCCTGTCCGATGCAGCCGAACAGCTCACCCGGCTGACCCGGCTGCTCGGTGCCCCGATCACCAACACCCTGATGGGGCTGGGCGGCTATCCGGCCAGCGATCGCCAGTACCTTGGCATGCCGGGCATGCACGGCACCTACGAAGCCAACATGGCGATGCACTTCAGCGATGTGCTGCTCGCCGTGGGCGCCCGCTTCGATGACCGGGTGATCGGCAATCCGGCCCATTTTTCCGAAGAGCCACGCAAGATCATCCACGTCGACATCGACCCCTCCTCCATCTCCAAGCGCGTCAAGGTGGACGTGCCGATCGTGGGCGATGTGAAGGAAGTGCTCGAAGAGATGATCCGTCAGCTCGAATCCGGCGAGGCCCGCCCCAACCCCGAGGCGCTCGCTTCCTGGTGGAAGCAGGTCGAGGAATGGCGCAGCCGCCAGTGCATGGTGTTCAAGAACTCCGACGAGATCATCAAGCCCCAGTTCGTCATCCAGAAGCTGTGGGAAGTGACCGGTGGCGATGCCATCATCACCTCCGACGTGGGTCAGCACCAGATGTGGGCGTCGCAGTACTACCGTTTCGACAAGCCCCGCCGCTGGCTCAACTCCGGCGGTCTCGGCACCATGGGCGTGGGCATGCCGTATGCCATGGGTGCCAAGCTCGCCAACCCGGACATGCCGGTGGCCTGCGTGACCGGCGAAGCCTCGATCCAGATGAACATCCAGGAGCTGTCCACCTGCAAGCAGTTCCGCCTGCCGATCAAGATCGTCAACCTGAACAACCGCTATCTGGGCATGGTGCGCCAGTGGCAGGAGCTGTTCCACGGTGAGCGCTATTCCGAGTCCTACATGGATTCCCTGCCCGATTTCGCCAAGCTGGCCGAAGCCTATGGCCATGTGGGCATCCGGGTGGACCGGCCTGCCGATGTCGAGGGTGCGCTGCGCGAAGCCTTCACCACGCACAAGAACGATCTGGTCTTTCTCGACTTCCAGGTGGATCAGACCGAGAACGTGTACCCCATGGTGCAAGGCGGCAAGGGTCTGACCGAAATGATCCTCTCGGCCGAAGACCTCTGATCCGACCATCCGACCCCAATCCCGGCCCGGTCCGGCGCCCGACAGCGCCGACCGGACTTTCCGCGATCTGACCACGAGCCTTCATCCCATGAGACACGTAATCTCCCTGCTGATCGAGAACGAATCGGGCGCCCTGTCGCGTGTGTCCGGCCTGTTTTCGGCACGCGGCTATAATATCGAGTCGCTGACCGTTGCTCCGACCGAAGATTTTTCGATGTCGCGCATGACCATCGTCACCACCGGCTCGGACGACATCATCGAGCAGATCACCAAGCAGCTCAACAAGCTGGTGGAAGTGATCAAGGTGGTCGATATTTCGGAGTCCGCCCACATCGAACGTGAGCTGATGCTCATCAAGGTGCGCGCCACCGGCAAGGACCGCGAGGAGATGAAGCGCATGACCGAGATCTTCCGTGCGCGCATCATCGATGTCACCGACACCTCCTACGTGATCGAGCTGACCGGCAACCAGGCCAAGCTCGATGCCTTCGTCGGCGCCATCGCCCCCGAGCTGATTCTTGAAACCGTGCGCTCCGGCATCTGCGGCGTTGGCCGTGGCGACCGGGTGCTCAAGCTGTAAAGCAAAACTGAACAACCAACGAGGAACAACATGAAAGTTTATTACGACAAGGACGCCGACCTCTCCCTGATCAAGGGCAAGAAGGTCACCATCGTCGGCTACGGCTCGCAGGGTCACGCCCACGCACAGAACCTGAAGGATTCCGGCGTGAAGGTCACCGTGGGCCTGCGCAAGGGTGGCGCATCCTGGTCCAAGGCCGAAGGCGTTGGCCTGAAGGTCAAGGAAGTGGCCAAGGCGGTCGAAGACGCCGACGTCGTGATGATCCTGCTGCCCGACGAAAACATTCCCGAAGTCTACAAGAACGACATCGAGCCTAACATCAAGAAAGGCGCGGTGCTGGCCTTCGCACACGGCTTCAACGTGCACTACAACCAGGTCGTGCCGCGTGAAGATCTGGACGTGATCATGGTCGCCCCGAAGGGCCCGGGCCACACCGTGCGCTCCGAATACCTGCGTGGCGGCGGCGTGCCCTCGCTGATCGCGGTGTACCAGGACAAGTCCGGCAAGGCCAAGGACATCGCCCTGTCGTACGCAGCGGCCAATGGCGGCACCAAGGGCGGCGTGATCGAGACCAACTTCAAGGAAGAGACCGAGACCGACCTCTTCGGCGAACAGGCCGTGCTGTGCGGCGGCGCCGTGGAGTTGGTCAAGATGGGCTTCGAAACCCTCACCGAAGCCGGCTACGCGCCCGAAATGGCCTACTTCGAGTGCCTGCACGAACTCAAGCTGATCGTTGACCTGATGTTCGAAGGCGGTATTGCGACCATGAACTACTCGATCTCCAACAACGCGGAGTATGGCGAGTACGTGACTGGCCCCGAAGTCATCAACGAGCAGTCCCGTGCGGCCATGCGCAACGCCCTCAAGCGCATCCAGACCGGCGAATACGCCAAGATGTTCATCCAGGAAGGCAAGACCAACTACCCGAGCATGACCGCGCGTCGTCGCCTGAACGCCGAGCACCCGATCGAGCAGGTCGGCGCCCAGCTGCGTGACATGATGCCCTGGATCAAGGCCAAGGCCCTGGTGGACAAGTCGAAGAACTGACCTCCCGGCCACAGCCGTGCATCCAGACGGGCTGCCTCCTGCGGGGGCAGCCCGTTTTTCTTCCAAGCAGCGGCCTCACCTCTGCCCGCCCTGCACACGTGCCAGGACATCGGGCCGATTGCTGCATGATGTAGAATCGGCAGGATCAATCCGCCCGGGACTTCGTGCATGCCCCTGATTTCACCAGACCACCGCCGTCGCGGCATTTACATCCTGCCCAACCTGTTCACCACCGCCGCGCTGTTTGCCGGCTTCTACGCCATCGTGCAGGCCATGGACGGTCGATTCGAGGCGGCTGCAGTGGCCATCTTCGTGGCCATGGTGATGGACGGGCTGGATGGACGCGTCGCACGCATGACCAACACCCAAAGCGAGTTCGGCGCCGAATACGATTCGCTCGCCGACATGGTGTCCTTCGGTGCTGCGCCGGCACTCATCATGTATGAATGGGCGCTGAAGGATTTCGACAAGCTCGGCTGGGTGGCGGCTTTCATCTATTGCGCGGGCGCAGCCTTGCGACTGGCGCGCTTCAACACCAACATTCATACGGTGGACAAACGCTTCTTCCAGGGGCTGCCCAGTCCGGCCGCCGCCGCCCTCATTGCCGGCATGGTGTGGGTGGTCATCGACAACGACATGAACGGCCAGGACGTGGCCGGTTTTGCCCTCTTCCTGACCGTGTTTGCCGGCCTGTCGATGGTCAGCAACGTGCTGTTCTGGAGCGGCAAGGACATCAACTTGCGCAAGAGCGTGCCCTTCATCGTGATCATTGCGGTGGTGCTGGTGTTCGCGCTGGTCTCCAGCTATCCGCCGGGAATCCTCTTTGCGCTGTTCCTCGTCTATGCGGCGTCCGGCTATGTGGTGTGGGCCTGGCGCTGGCTTCGCCGCCGCCGCGCACCGCGCCGGCCGGCCGCAGAACACGGTCCGGACGAGCAGACCGAAAACGACGAGCACACAAAACCTTGAAAAGCCTGAAAGCCTTGACTCGCCCCCCTCGACAGGAGCCCCAGACATGAACGACCAGTTGATCATTTTCGATACCACCCTGCGCGACGGTGAGCAAAGCCCGGGCGCTTCGATGACCCGCGAAGAAAAACTGCGCATCGCGCGCCAGCTCGAACGGATGCGGGTGAATGTGATCGAAGCCGGCTTTCCCGCCGCCTCGAACGGTGACTTCGAGTCGGTGCGCGCGATTGCCGAAACCATCCGCGAATCCACCGTGTGCGGGCTGGCCCGTGCCAACGAAAGCGACATCCGCCGTGCCGGCGAAGCCATTCGCCCGGCCGCCAGCGGTCGCATCCACACCTTCATCGCGACCAGTCCGATCCACATGGAGAAGAAGCTGCGCATGAGCCCCGACCAAGTGGTCGAGCAGGCCGTGAAGGCCATCGGCTGGGCGCGGGAATACACCAGCGACATCGAATTCTCGGCCGAAGACGCCGGCCGTTCCGAGCTCGACTTCCTGTGCCGCATCTTCGAGGCGGTGATCAACGCGGGCGCCACCACCATCAACGTCCCCGACACGGTGGGCTACAACGTGCCCGAGCAATTCGCCGCGACCCTCCGCAGCCTGATCGAACGGGTGCCGAATTCGGACAAGGTGGTGTGGTCGGTGCACTGTCACAACGATCTGGGCCTGGCCGTGGCCAACTCGCTGGCCGCCGTGATGGCCGGCGCGCGTCAGGTGGAATGCACGGTCAACGGGCTGGGCGAGCGGGCCGGCAACGCCTCGCTGGAAGAAATCGTCATGGCCGTGCGCACCCGCCGCGATGTGTTCAAGTGCGACACCCGCATCGACACCACGCAGATCGTGCCCGCCTCCAAGCTGGTGTCGGGCATCACCGGCTTTCCGGTGCAGCCGAACAAGGCCATCGTCGGCGCCAACGCCTTCTCTCACGAATCCGGCATTCATCAGGACGGGGTGCTCAAGCACCGCGAAACCTACGAAATCATGCGCGCCGAAGATGTCGGCTGGGGGGCCAACAAGCTGGTGCTGGGCAAGCACTCCGGGCGCAACGCGTTCCGCTCCCGCCTGGAAGAGTTGGGCATCGTGATCGAGTCCGAAGAGCAGCTCAACCACGCCTTTGCCCGTTTCAAGGAACTGGCCGACAAGAAACACGAGATTTTCGACGAGGATCTGCAGGCGCTGATGACGGACGAAGGCAGCGCCCCCGAGCAGGAGCACTTCCGCCTGCTGTCATCGCGCTTCCGCTCGGAAACCGGGGAGCGCCCCGAAGCCGAGATCACCCTGCTGGTGGACGGCACCGAAACCCGCACCTGTGCCCACGGCTCCGGCCCGGTGGACGCCGCCTTCAAGGCCATCGAAACGGTGGTCAACAGCGGCACCGACCTGCTGCTGTATTCCGTCAATGCCATCACCACCGGCACCGATGCGCAGGGTGAAGTCACCGTGCGGCTGGCCCGCGATGGTCGGGTGGTGAATGGTCAGGGCGCCGATACCGACATCATCGTAGCCTCGGCCAAAGCCTACCTGAACGCGCTCAACAAGCTGCACAGCAAGCGCGAGCGGCTCAATCCTCAGGTGTGAGTCAGCAGATGCGGGGCAATTGCTCGCCTGACAGCCAGTCGAGCATGCGCCGCCCGCCGAGCAGTGTGCGCAGTTGCACGAAACTGCGCACATCGTCGGACACCTCGCCGATGATCGCGGCCTGACGGCCCAGCGGGTGCGCCTGCATCGCAGCGAGCACCGCATCGGCCACATCGGCCGAGCAGATCGCCACGAGCTTGCCCTCGTTGGCCACATGGAAGGGGTCCAGGCCCAGCAACTCGCAGGCGGCCGCGACCTGCGGCGCAACCGGAATGGCCGCCTCGTCGAGCAGCATGCCCACGCCGGACTGTGCTGCAATCTCGTTGAGCGTGGCGGCCAGACCACCCCGCGTCGGATCGCGCAGCACATGTACCGCGCCCGGAGCGCTGGCCAACACCCCGGCGATCAGCTCATGCAGCGCGGCCGTATCGGACACGATATCGGCATCGAAGGCCAGTGATTCGCGCTGCGCCATGATCGCCATCCCATGATCGCCAACCGTTCCGGACAGGAGCACTGCATCGCCCACACGGGCGCCGCTGCCGCTCAACTCCAGCCCTGGCGCAAGCGCCCCCAGGCCGGTGGTGGTGATGAACACCCCGTCCCCTTTGCCCTGCTCCACCACCTTGGTGTCACCGGTCACAATCATTACGCCAGCCTCACGCGCCGCAGCGGCCATGGAGCCAACAATGCGCACCAGATCGGCCAGCGCAAACCCCTCTTCCAGCACAAAAGCGGCGCTCAGATACAGGGGCCTCGCCCCCATCACGGCGAGATCATTCACCGTGCCATGCACCGACAGGCAGCCAATGTCGCCCCCGGGAAAGAACAGCGGACTGACCACATGCGCATCGCAGGCCATCACCAGCCGCTCACCCGGAGCCGGCGCCGGCAGCACCGCCCCGTCATCCCCACGCTGCAGGCAGGCATTGTCGAAGGCCCGGGCGAACAGCTCACGGATCAGGGCGTGCATCGCCCGCCCTCCGGCACCATGCACCATTTCCACCCGGCCATGCTTCAAATCCACGTCCAGCAAACGCTCACCCCCTGTCATCCGCACCGGCCCACCGACCGGTATCAGGCCACATCACGAAAACGGCCATAGTTGTAATGTGCCGCACACGCCCCTTCGCTCGACACCATGCAGGCCCCCTTCGGGTTCTGGGGCGTGCACACCGTGGCAAACAGACGGCAGTCGGCTGGCTGCTTGACGCCACGCAGAATCTCTCCACAATCACACGCGCGATGATCGGGCACGGGCCGGTAAGCAAGCGCAAACCGGCGCTCCGCATCCCACTCGGCCCAGCCCTCGCGGATGCGCAACGCCGAATCGGGCAATGGCCCGAGACCACGCCACTCGAACGATTCGCGCAGTTCAAAGACCTGTGCCACCAGCGCCTGCGCCTTGCGGTTGCCGTCCCGCGTCACTGCGCGGGTGAATTCGTTCTCCACCCGTGCCTGCCCTGAGCTGACCTGGCGCAACAGCATGCGCACCGCCTGCATCACATCGAGCGGCTCGAAGCCCGCAATCACCACCGGCTTGCGGTAGTGCGTGGCAAACACTTCATACGGACGACTACCAATCACGGTGGACACATGGGCCGGGCCGATGAAACCATCGATGCGCACCGCAGCCCCGCCCCCGTTCGCCTCCTCCGCAGTGCGCTCAAGAATGCGCTGCATCGCAGCCGGCGTGAGCACATGGTTGCAGATCACGCTGAAGTTGCGCACCCCGGCGGCCCGGGCCGCGAGCAGCACGGCGGCAGTGGGCGGCGTGGTGGTCTCGAACCCTATCGCGAAGAACACCACCTCACGCTCCGGATGCGCACGTGCCAGTTGCAGGGCATCGGCCGGGGAATAGATCATGCGCACATCGGCCCCCTGCGCCCGCGCGCGCAACAGGCTGCTGCCCCCGGAGGCCGGCACGCGCAGGCAGTCCCCGTAACTGCACAGCATCACCTCCGGACGGTTCAGCGCCAGTTCGATGGCCATGTCGATGCGCCCCACCGGCAGCACGCACACCGGACATCCCGGGCCATGCACCATGCGCACATTTGCGGGCAGCAGGTCGGTCACGCCATAACGCGAAATCGCATGGGTGTGCCCGCCACAGAACTCCATGAAGGCGAACTCACGCGCATTGCCGGCCTCACGGGCGATCGCCCCGGCCAGGCCGGCAGCAAGGTCACGGTCACGAAAGGCCTCGATGTACCTCATGTGCGGCGCTCCACGGCCTCCGCTTGCGCGGCGTCGAGTTGCGCATCCACTTCGGCAAACAAGGCCAGCGTGCGCTCGGCCTCTTCGGTGTCGAGCCGTGACAGGGCGTAGCCGACATGCACGATGACATGATCGCCGACGGCGACCTCCTCGACCAGCGCCAGCGAAATCTGCTTGCGCACCCCATCGAGTTCCACAATGCAGGTGTCGCCCTCGCACAACTCAACGACTCTGGCAGGTATTGCAAGACACATGCTTGATACTCCACTTGTTGAACCGTACAGACACGGTCGGATCAGCCCGGAACACGCGCCAGCCGTGCCACGGCCACCCGCGCCTGCCCAAGTGAGATGGCCTCGTCCCCCGGTGAGAAGCTCTGCGGCTCCAGCACGTCCAGACCCTGCTCGCGCAACGCACGGCCCAGCCCCTGACGCAGCAGGCGATTGAAGAAACATCCTCCTGAAAACACCACCTCTCGCAGCCCGCTGCGCACCGCCGCGCGGCACACCCAGTCCGCAAGCGCCACCACCAGGGTCGCATGAAAGCAGGCGGCCCCCCAGCCGACATCGCGTTCATCCGCCAGCCGTGCAAACAGGGGCAGCAAGTCCAGTTGCCCATCTGCATCGATGCTCCAGCCCCCAGCCTGGGCCACAGCGGGACCGTGCTGCGCCGCGCGGGACTCCAGCGCAATCGCCGCTTCGGCATCGACCTGCATGATCTCACACACACCCAGCAAACCGGCGGCCGCATCGAAGCAACGCCCCAGGCTGGACGTGCGCGGGCACAGGTGCGGGCGTTCGAGCACCTGCACCAACCTCGACGCGGCGGGATGGCACGCAAAGCGTCGGGCAATCTCGTCGCCCCGGCCAAGCGCATGCAACACTGCGGCCGCCATGCGCCACGGCTCGCGGGCGGCACGGTCGCCCCCGGGCAGGGGCAGCGGACGCAGATGCCCGAGGCGCTCAAACGTCGCACCGCCCGCCAGCAGGAGTTCGCCCCCCCAGGCGGTGCCATCGCTGCCCAGCCCCACCCCATCGAGCGCCAGCCCGAGCGCTGGCGCGGCATGACCATGTTCCAGCAATACCGCCTCGACATGCGCATGATGATGCTGCACGGCCAGGGCAGGCACGTTCAGGCGACGCGCAAGCTGCCCGGCCAGCCGGCTCGAATGGAAATCGGGATGCAGGTCATGTGCCACTGCCCGCAACGGCCGGTCACAGGACGCCAGCAGACGGGCCGCTTCTGCTTCGAGGCGCGCGCAGGCGGCGGCATCGTGCAGATCGCCCACCGGCATGCCGGGCAGCACCTGCCCATCGCACACCAAACAGGGGCGGTTCTTCAGATACGCCCCCAGCGCCAGCACCGCCCCTTCCGGCACGGTGCCGCCAGCGAAGGCTCCCGCAGCGAGCGGCACCGGCGACGGGAGCGGGGCCGGCATCATGCGTCCCGTGGTCCGGTGGTGGCGTGCCCATGTCCGTGCAGGTGCTCAGGTCCACCGCCACCCTGGCGGGCAGCGTCCAGCCACGCCAGCCAGTCTTCCATTCCTTCGCCGGTGGTGGCCGACAGTTGCACCACCGGCAGACCGGGGCGCACCCTGTGCGCATAGTCAATCGCGCGTGCCACATCAAAGCTCAGATACGGCAACAGGTCGATCTTGTTCAGGATCATCAGGTCTGCCGCCGCGAACATGTCGGGATACTTCAAGGGCTTGTCCTCACCCTCGGTCACGGACAGGATCACCACCTTGTGCGCCTCCCCCAGATCGAAGGCGGCCGGACACACCAGATTGCCCACATTCTCGATCAGCAGCAGGCTGTCATCGGCCAGTGGCAGTTGCGCAAACGCCTGAGCCACCATGTCGGCATCCAGATGACAGCCTTTACCGGTATTGATCTGCAGGGCCGGCACGCCCGTGGCACGAATGCGCTCGGCGTCGAACTCGGTCTGCTGATCGCCCTCGATCACCGCCACCGGCATCCGTCCGGCCAGCGTCTGCAGGGTGCGCACCAGCAGGGTGGTCTTGCCCGAGCCCGGGCTGGACACCAGGTTCAGCGCAAGAATGCGCCGCTGCGCAAGCCACTGCCGGTTGTGTGCCGCAATCCGGTCATTCTTGCCAAGAATGTCCTGCTCGATCCGGAGCATGCGTGTGCGCTCATCCGCCCCGGTCGGGTGGTTTGCCGTTCTTTCGGGCCTCTCTGCAGGCATCGCGGCAGCGTGCCCCGACCCCGATGCCACCGGGCGCCAGCCCTGAGTCGCCCCGCGATCGCTCACCGACTGGCGCCGTGCCGGCTTGCCTCCGATCAAAGGCCCTGTTCCACCACATCCACACACACCACACATGCCCCGCTCACTCCCTGCTTACTGTCCGCTGACTTCCAATTCCAGCACCCTCATGCCGTTGCCACCGGTCACACGCATCGCATACGTGCCGCAGTGCGGGCAGGCTTCGTACAGCACCTGCATCGGCGAGCGCTGCGCGCAGGCTGCGCACACGCCCTCTCCCGGCACAGGCTCGATGCGCAGTCCGGCGCCTTCGGCCACACTGCCGGCCAGCACCACATCCAGACAGAAGCGCAGCGCCTCCACCTCCACGGCAGCCAGTGCCCCGATTTCCAGCACCACGGTGCGTACCCGCACAATCCCCTGCGCGGCAGCCGCCTCATCGATGATGCCTCGCACGCTTTCGGCCAGCGACATTTCATGCATCGCGTCCGGCCCTCCCGCCAGATGCCCCGATGCGACCGATGATACACCGCAGCCGCACACCTCAACGCGAAGCGCCGTGGACAGACGCCCTCATCTGGTGCATAGTCGCGACCTTCTGCCCATGCTGCCGGAACGAAACCGCCTGCTCACGCCAGCCTTTCAGCCCCCCGACACGTGACCCGCGCCCCTTCCCCGCCCATCTCCAGCCCCTCGCGTTCTTCGCGCTGGCTGCGCTTTGCGCTGCCGCTACTGGTATTGTCCATCCTCACCGCCCTGGTGGGCAGCCTGGCCCAGCGCAAGCTGAGCGAGGAAATCCGTCGAGAAACCCATCGCACGCTGGCGGTGATCGCCGAACAGAAACGCGAGCAAATCGAAGCCTGGTTGCACGAAACCCAGGCCGACGCCGAACTGTTCTTCGGCCCGCACTCCGAAATACACTGGCTGCTCGGCGAGTGGCTCGATGACCCGGCTCGCAACCCGGCGCTGCTGGCCCGCATCGAGGCCCGGCTCACCCACACAGCAAGCGGACGCGGATGGACCGGCGTGGCGGTGGTCGACCGGGCCGGCAACACCGTGGTCTCGGTGGGCGACGCCCGCGCCGATGTGCATGTCGCACAGATGGCGCAGATTCAGCGCGAACCGCGCATCGAATTGGTGGATCTGTACCTCGCGCCGGATGGCGAGGCACGCTACGGCGTGCTGGCCCCGATCGGCGGTGCGCAGGACACCCCACTGGGCACGGTCTATCTCACCTGGAAGGCGAAGGATGCGCTGTTTCCGCTGGTCAGCACCTGGCCGGTGCCCACCCGCAGCGCAGAAACCTATCTGGTGCGCCGCGATGGGGAGGGCGTACGCTATCTCACCCCGCTGCGCCACACCCAGGACCCCGCCCTGTCCCTCACCCTGCCGCTGGAGGCCCCGCAACTGCCGGCTGCCCGGGCCGCACAGGGGCAAAGCGGCATTCTGGCCGGCGGGGTCGACTACCGTGGCGTGCCGGTACTGGCGTATGCCGCCGCCGTAGCCGGCACGCCCTGGCTGATGCTGGCCGAAATCGACGAACGCGAAGCCTACTCGGGCATCGACACCACCAGCCGGGCACTTGCGCTGATCGTCGCGCTGGTGCTGTTGCTAGTGTATTCCGGCGGTTACCTGCTGTGGCGCCGCGACCGGCAGCGTCAGGAACTGCTCAGCCTCCAGCACCAACGCGCGGCCGATGCCCGCTTCCGGGTCATCTTCGAACAGGCCCCGCTCGGTGTCGTGCTGGTCGATTCGGCCAGTGGCCGCATCGCCGAAGCCAACCGGGTGTTTGGCGACATCGTCGGCCTGCCTGCCGAGGCACTGGCCGGCCGCGACCCGCTCGAACTCACCCACCCCGACGACCGCGCCGCAAGCCGCACCCAACTGGCCCGGCTGCGCCAGGGGCACTCCGCCGGCTATCGGCTCAACAAGCGCTACCTGCGCCCCGACGGCAGCATCGTGTGGGCCAACCTCACCTGCGCCCCTGTGCAGGTGTCGCCGGATACCGGCAACCGTTACCTGTTCATCGTCGAGGACATTACGGAACGCAAGCGCTACGAGCACGAATTGCAACAGGCATCGCAAGCTGCCGCTGCGGCGAATGCCGCAAAAAGCGAGTTTCTCGCCCACATGAGCCATGAAATCCGCACGCCGATGAACGCCGTGCTCGGACTTGCCCAAGTGATGAGCCGCGAAACCCTAGCGCCCCGCCAGCGCGAAATGCTGGAGCGCATACGCAGCGCCGGACAGTCGCTGATGACCATCCTCAACGACGTGCTCGACCTGTCGAAAATCGAAGCCGGACAACTGCGCATCGAGCCACGCCCCTTCGATCTGGCCAGGCTGCTGGCCAATGTCGACAGCCTGATGGGACAGGCCGCCCACAGCAAGGGGCTGAAGCTACGAATCGACACGCCACCGGGCAGCTGCCGTGTGCTGCGCGGCGACGGGCTGCGTCTGGAACAGATTCTCTTCAACCTCACCGCCAATGCGATCAAATTCACCGAACGGGGTGCGGTGTCGCTGAATGTCCGAATGCTCACCGACTCGGCCAGCGAGGTGCGGCTGCGCTTTGAAGTGCGGGACAGCGGCATCGGCATTCCGGTCGAAGCGCAGGACAAACTCTTCTCCCCTTTCGTACAGGCGGATGGCGGCATCGGCCGGCGCTTCGGGGGCACCGGCCTGGGACTGTCCATCTGCAAGCGGCTGGTGGGTCTGATGGGCGGGCAAATTGGTGTGCATAGCCAGCCCGGGCTGGGCAGCACCTTCTGGTTCGAGTTGCCATTCGAGCACTGCACGACTCTGCCCGACAGCGACGGGGACAGCACCCGCACATCCATCATCGCCAGCAACGGCCCACGGCTGGCCGGCGCCCATGTACTGGTGGTCGACGACAGCGCGATGAATCGTGATCTGGTGGAGCGCGCACTGGCGCTCGAAGGCGCCAGCGCCACACTGGCCGCCGACGGCCAGCAGGCGGTGCAGTTGCTGCGCACCCGGCCACAGGGCTTCGATGCAGTGCTGATGGACATCCAGATGCCGGTGATGGACGGACTCACCGCGATGCGCCTGATTCGCGAGGAGCCGGCGCTGCGCACGCTACCGTTGATCGCATTCACCGCTGGCGTGCGCGACGACCAGCAACAGGCTGCACGCGAAGCCGGTGCAGATGACGTGCTGCCCAAACCGGTGGACCTGGACCAGATGGCCAGCGTCATCCAGCGCTGGCTGCCCCTCCGCAGCCACTCACCTGCCGCAGCAGCCCACACCCCCAGCGTGACGGCGCACGCCTGCCCCGCAAATCCAGAGCAAGCGTTTCCAGCGATTGAGGGCATCGACCACGAACGCGCCGCACAGCGACTGGGTCAGGATCGGGAAATGTTCCTGCACCTGCTGAGCATGCTGTTCGAAGACAATGCGGAAGCCGTCGCCCACACCCGCCAGGCCCTGTCACGCGGCGAACGCGATGAAGCGGCCCGACGCATGCACACGCTGGCCAGCAATGCCGGCTTCGTATGCGCTTATACCCTGGAGCAGGCCGCGCGTGCGCTGGAACAGGCCATAGACACCCGCGATGACACGGTGGACGCACGCCTGGACGAACTCCAGCAGCACCTCGAACGCCTGCAGCTCGCCTGCCAGCCCTGGTGTGCCCCACACTGAGCGCATACTGAGCGCATACCCCGCTGCATGCCTTTGCCAATTCATGACACGCGCTTGGCGGCAGCCTCTTGCGCACTTTATGCCGCTGCCGCTGCCGGTTTGCGTGCGATCATGCCTACCAGCGCAGAACGGCCACGATGGCCCAGCCCCTCGTCGAGCACATCCTCGTACTCCTCCAGATGCAGCATGTGCAGGTCGGCAAAGGCCTCGCGCAGCATGTCGGGCGTGTACAGGTGCGACAGGGCGGACGGCCCGCCCGTGCGGTACTCCAACTGCTTTGGCGTATAACCCTGCAGCACCAGCAGCCCCCCCGGGCGCAACGCCTTCTTCATGCCGTCGAACAGCACCGCGCGCTCCTCCGGTGTGGCGAACTGGACGAAAATCGCCACCACGAAGTCAAAGGCTGACTCGGGATACGCCCAGCTCAGCGCATCGGCCAGCACGAAATCCACCGCCACATGACGTCCGGCCGCCAGTTTGCGAGCCTTCTCCAGCGCCACCAGTGAAATCTCGGTGGCCGTCACCCGCAAGCCCTGCTCGGCCAGCCACACCGAGTTGCGCCCCTCGCCATCGGCGACCGACAGGGCACTGCGCCCCTGCTCGAACAGCCCGGCGTGCCGCGCCAGAAAGCCATTCGGTGCAGTGCCAAACACATATTCCTCACCCGCATCGCGATAACGTGCAGTCCACATTGCCTCGTGATCGATCCTGCTCATGCCGCCTTCCTCATGATTTCTCTTTCATTGCTGACGCCCTGCCGATGCACCGGCCGCGCGCAAACGCTCCAGCACCCTGCGCCCGGCGCGTCCGTCCGACGCCTCGCCCTGGGCCTGCATGAATGCCCGCACGGCCTCGCGGGTACGGCTTCCGATCATTCCATCCACTTCGCCGATGTCGTAGCCCTGCATCAGCAGGCGGGTCTGCACCTCGCGCCGCTCGGCCCGAGACAGCCCCGGATCGTCGGTGGGCCACGACGTCACAAAACCGGCCGGCGCCCCACGCAGGCGGTCGGACAGATGAGCAATCGCCAGCGCATAACTTTCCGCAGCGTTGTATGAATACAGCGCATCAAAATTGCGGAACACCAGAAAGGCCGGCCCCTGCGCGCCCGCTGGCAGCAGCAGGCCCGCCGGCGGTCCCTCCGGCAACGGCGCCCCGTCTGCGCGGGTCACCCCGCGTGCGCGCCATGTTGCAAGCGGCTGTTTGTTGCGCCGGCCGGCGCCCGACACATCCATGCCCTCGGGCAGGCGCACTTCAAAGCCCCACGGCTCGCCATTGCGCCAGTTCGAACGACGCAGGTAATGCGCAGTGGAAGCCAGCGCATCGGGCACGCTGCCCACCAGATCGCGCAGCCCATCACCATCGAAATCCACTGCGATGCGCATGAAGGTCGAAGGCATGAACTGGGTGTGACCAAAGGCTCCGGCCCATGAGCCGTTCAACTCTCCCGGGGCCACATGCCCCTCCTGAAGAATGCGCAAGGTGGTCAGAAACTCCCCCCGGAAAAACCCCTGTCGCCGCCCATAGCACGAGAGCGTGGCCAGCGAACGCACCAGCGGGCGGGTTCCGAAGGTTTGACCGTAGTTGCTTTCCACCCCCCAGATGGCAACCACCGTGGCCGGATCCACATCGTAGGTGCTGGCCACCCGTGCCAACACCTCGCGCCACTGCGCCATCTTCGCCACGCCTTCGCTGACCCGCTCCTCATCCACCAGCCCAGCCAGGTAATCCCAGATCGGCGTGGTGAACTCCGGCTGCCGGTCAAGCAGTGCAAGCACTTCGGCATCCGGCTCCACACCGATCATGAAACGGTCGAACGCCCCGCCCGGCACCCCCTGCTCCACCGCCTCCGCCCGCAGGCGCTTGAGGCACCCCGGGAAATCTGCAAACTCACCGGTCACAGGCTGTGCCCACAACGGAGTGCTGCTCAACACGCCCATGACCAAGGCCAAGGCCAAGGCCAACCCCAGCGTCCGCATTTTCATCCACATCATGCATCACCCAGCATTCATCGCGAGCCAAACAAGGCGTGCCCGCAACCGCACCCATCACCAGTGCCCGCAGCACAACCGGATTCACCGTTGCGCCACATCATCGAGCCTTTTCCCGATCAAATCGTTCCGTGCCAAGCTGCCCAAAACGGGCAATCGTAAAGCTTTGCCATTCTCAATCAGGACGCCCGCAGGTAGAATGCAGCCACCATCCAGACTGACACCAGCGCACGAACCGGGAATTTACGCGTGAGCGAAGCGAACACCAAACAATATTGCAGCACCAAACAGGCCGCCGAGCGCCTTGGCGTCTCGCTAGGCACTGTCCAGCAAATGCTGGAGTCTGGCGTGCTGGAGGGCTGGAAAACGGCCGGTGGTCACCGCCGCATCCTCGTCTCCTCCGTAGACCGCTTCATCTCCCAGGCAAGCACCGGCAACCGCCACCCTTCGGACCACATCTCGGTCATCGTCACCGCCAGCGAAGACGCATTGCGCGAGCTGTACGAAAGAACCATGGACTCCTGGGGCCTGCCGATGTCGGTGCAATTCTTTTCCAACGGCTTCGACATGCTCATCGAGCTCGGCCACAACCCGCCTGACCTGCTGATCACCGACCTGTGCATGCCCGGGCTGGACGGCTTCGAGATGATTCGCCGGATTCGCGAAAATTGCACCGAAAACACGGTCGACATCGTCGTGCTCACCACCTTGCCGCACGAAGAAATCGAAACCCGTGGCGGCCTGCCCAAAGACGTCACCCTGTACCGCAAGCCCGTCCCCTTCCACGAGCTGCGCGGCTACATCCAGGCGCTGAGCGTGCGCAAGTCTCGACTCGCCCACAACTGACCCCTTGCAACACCTCTTCTCTTCTCCTTAGCGTCCACAAACACTCCACGGGCGCCCTCCGCACCTATCAACCCCTTCTCACAGCCCCTTCAGCGGTGCCCTGCCCACTCACGCTTGCACTGTAACGCAAGGCCCGATCCGCAATCTGCTGCCGCCTCACCACACAGTCCCACCCTCAGGGACGCTTCCGGCTTCCTCCCGTGACCATGCCTACGGTTTATCAGCAGATTCAAAAAATGCACTCGACAAATGCCAGAAATTCCTTAAAATCGCGCCCAAGCATGTTTTTGTTGTTTTTAATCGTTTTTGCCAACCGATTCAGCGTTTCGCCGATTTTGTAACAATTCTGCCAAACAAACAGTACTCCCGGTTGGACAAGGAGCCGAAGATGAAAAAAATTACTGGAGCAGACGCTCGCAACCTCCGTTTGTCGCTTGGCTTGAATCAATCCGAATTCTGGGCAAAGGTCGGTGTCATCCAGAGCGTCGGGTCACGTTATGAAACCGGCCGCGCCATTCCGGCCCCGGTGCAGATGCTGCTGCACATCATCCACTTCGAAGGCCTCGACCCCCGCCGTCTGAAGCGCGATGTACACGACGTCGGCCTGCACCTGCGCAACAACGACCCGAAACTGTACGAAACCATCAAGCAGCAACTGCACAAGGAAGAAGCCATCGTCTGACCCCTTGCCGGTCAACAAGCCCGCCTCACCCTTCCAAAATCCGCCCCCGCCGCATATAATCGTCACCCGCAAGGGCCGATAGCTCAGCTGGGAGAGCGCTGCGTTCGCAATGCAGAGGTCGAGGGTTCGATCCCCTTTCGGTCCACCAGAATACAGTCTCACAAAATCTCGTGATGGCACAAAAGCCGCAGCCTGAAAGGGTTTGCGGCTTTTTCTTTGTCTCGCCTTGTCGCAACAAGCCCGCACCGGCAGCCATGCCGTAGCAGTCACCATAAACACGATCATCCCGATCAGGGACGACGATCAAGAGAGGTTCTCCGTGCACATCTGGGTCGATGCCGACGCCTGCCCTGGCGTCATCAAGGATATTCTGTTCCGTGCTGCCGAGCGCACCGGGCGCACACTCACGCTGGTTGCGAATCAGTACCTGCGCATTCCCTCTTCTCCCCATATCCGGATGACTCAGGTGCCCGGTGGTTTCGACGAGGCTGACAAGTACATCGTGGCGCAGTTGCAGCCCGGTGACCTGGTGATTACTGCCGACATCCCGCTCGCGGCCGAAGTGGTGGCACGCGATGCCCAGGCCCTGTCGCCCAAGGGCGTGCTCTACGGCAAGGAAAACATCCGGGAGTTGCTCGACCTGCGCAACTTCATGGACACCCTGCGCAGCAGCGGCGTCGACACCGGCGGGCCGGCACCGTTCAGCACGGCCGACCGGCAGGCATTCGCAAACCGGCTCGACCGGCTGCTGCGCGCCTCGTCGGGCTGAGTTGGATGACACGCTGTCTCTGCCCGGGCACCCGGGCAGCAACACCGGCACCCTTCCCCATACGCTCCCGTACGGAGATAATACCCTCTTCAACATGACAACATTGATACGGGAGCACAGCATGCAGGATCCGCAGGCACTCTATTCCGCCCGACGCATGACGCCGGCCGATGCCGTGGCACTGATCGAGAATGGCGACGCGATTGTCGTCCCCACCGGGGTGGGCGAAGCCCCCAGCCTGCTTCATGCCCTTTCAGAGCGCCGCCACGAGCTGCACGATGTGTCGGTGAGCCAGATTCTGCCAATGCGCAAGTTCGGCTATCTCGACCCCGCCACCCGTGCCCGTGTCCGCCATGACGCCTACTTCTTCGGTGGCGCTACCCGTCCGGGCGGCCACGAGGGGTGGGTGGATTTCGTGCCGGCCTATTTCTCCGAGCTGCCGATGCTCATCGAGCGCGGTCTCACCCCCGCTGACGTGGTGGTCAGCATGGCCTCGCCGATGGACGAACATGGCTACTTCGCCCTGTCCCTTGCCCCCGACTACACCATGGCGGCCGTGGAGAAGGCCCGCGTGGTGCTGCTGGAAGTCAACCCGAACGTCCCCTTTGCCAACGGCAACTGCCACGTACACATCTCTCGGGTCAGCGCGCTGGTGGAGAGCGAGGAAGAACTCCTCGAAGTCGGCCTGCCGACCATCGGCCCGGTGCAAGAGGCCATCGGCCAGTACGTTGGTGACATGATCGAGGACGGCTCGACGCTGCAGATCGGCTACGGCGGCATTCCCGACGCCGTGGTGCAACAGCTCAAGCACAAGCACGACCTCGGCATTCACACCGAAATGCTCGGCGACGGCATCCTCTCGCTGGTCGAGGCCGGCGCGGTCACCAACCGCCGCAAGACCTTCATGCCGGGCAAGATGGTGGCCACCTTTGCGCTGGGCTCGCGGCGCCTGTACCGCTTCCTGCACCGCAACCCGATGCTCGAGATGCATCCGGTGGATTTCACCAACGATCCGTGGATCGCCGCACGCAACGACAAACTGTGCGCAATCAATGCCACCCTGCAGATCGACCTGCTCGGCCAGTGCGGCTCGGAAAGTCTGGGCCACCTGCCCTATTCCGGCACCGGCGGGCAGGTCGATTTCGTCCGCGCGGCAAACCGCTCGCGCGACGGCAAGGCCTTCATCGTGCTGCCCGCCACCGCCAAGGGCGACACCATTTCGCGCATCGTGCCGACGCTGTCGCCGGGCACCCATGTGACCACCAGCAAGAACGACATCAACTACGTCGTCACCGAGTTCGGCGTCGCCCAGTTGCGCGGCAAGACCGCCAAGCAGCGCGCCGAGGCGCTGATCGGCATCGCCCATCCGGACTTCCGTGGGGAACTGCGCGAGGCGGCGCGCCGGCTCAACCTGATGTAAGCGCAAGGCCTTCAGCCCCGGTGATCGAAACGTGTCGCCGGCACCGTGGGTACCGCGCTGTCCTCTTCGGTGCGCGGTACCCCGGTGACCGGGCTGAGCGGAATCACGCCGGCCCAAACCGGCCAGCCCAGATCCTCCTCATCGTCCCTCACGCCCATATCACGCACCTTGGCCGACGCCTCGGCGAGCGGAAGGCGCAACACGCCGGTGGCGTTCAACTCCTTGTCGTTGATCGGGCGCAGCGTCTCCCAGCGTTCGGGATACAGGCCATCGATGAAGGCCTGCAGGCTGCGCAGCTTTTCGACAGGGTCGGTCACCCACTCAAAACGGCCATACACCACCACCGAGCGGTAGTTCATCGAGTGATGCATGGCCGAGCGCGCCAGCACCAGCCCATCGGCCAGCGCAATCGTGACGCAGGCCTCCCCCTCCGTCAGCGCCTTCATCATGCGTGACGCCTTGGCACCATGGATGTACAGGTACGCCCCCTCGCGCCAATGCGTCGTCGGGATGGCATGCACCACGCCATCGAGCTGGAAGGCCACGTTACAGATGAGCGCTGCATCGACGATGGCAGCAATGGTTTCGGCGTCGTAGTGCGCGCGATCCGGTATGCGACGGATGCGGGTGCGCGATGAGGGCGCGGTCGGTGCAACGGATGCAGACATGATGGCAGGGCTCCAGTGTGTGTCGATGCCGTCACTCTATCGGCCGCATGGTACCTTTCGTAGTGCCACTCAAAGAACGATCAATGGAGCCACGATGGAGCTTGACTGGCTGCTCGCCCCACCCTTGCCGGACGCCATGCCACGGCAGCGGGTGATATACCACCGCCTGCGCGACGCCATCCTGTCCGGCCGTCTCGCACCCGGCACACGCCTGCCGGCCAGCCGAAGCCTGGCTGCGTCGCTGAAGATCGCGCGCAACACCGTCCTGTTTGCCTATGAGCAACTGCTTGCCGAAGGCTGCCTGCAAGCGGATCGCCAAGGCACACGCGTGGCCCCGCTCCCCGTTCGACCCAGCGCCACACCGACCCGTCGAGCGGTCGCCGCCCGACCGCAGCAGCTGTCGGGCCGTGCCGCTGCTGCATTGCAGCCCGAGCCCCTGCGCGAGGCGTCCGCCCTGCCCTTTGCACCCGGCGTACCGGACTACGGCGCGTTCCCCTTCCGCAACTGGCGCGCATGCCTGGAGCGCGCCTGGCGCGAAGCGGGCTGGCGTCAGCTGGGTTACGCTGCACACGGTGGCGACCCTGAACTGCGCGCTGCGGTGGCCGGCCACCTCACCACCGTGCGTGGCCTGCCGGTCGATGCCTGCCAGGTTGTGATCACCAGCGGCACACAGGCTGCGGTAGACCTGTGCGCCCGGCTATTGGCAGACCACGGCGATACCGTATGGACCGAAAACCCCGGCTATCTCGCCGCCCGCGTGGCCTGCGCCCTGGCCGGACTGCGGGTGCATGACGTAGCCGTCGACGGCGAGGGGCTGTCGCCAAGCGACGACGATTGGCGCCGGCATCCGCCGCGCCTGATCATGATCACCCCGTCGCACCAGTATCCCACCGGGTGCGTCATGTCCTTGCCACGGCGTCTGGCCCTGCTCGAACGCGCCCGCGCCTGCCATGCCTGGATCGTCGAGGACGACTACGACAGCGAATTCCGCCGCGCCGGTCCGGCTCCGCCCGCGCTGTTCGGGCTGCAGCCCGACGCCCCAGTGGTCTACGTCGGCACGTTCAGCAAAACCCTGTATCCCGGCCTGCGCCTGGGCTACCTCGTATTGCCGCACGCCATCGCCAGCGACTTCGCCCGCGCCGCCACCCAGGCCACGCGCGCAGGGCAAGGCATCGAACAACGCGCACTGGCCGACTTCATGCAACGTGGCTACTACACCGCCCATTTGCGACGCATGCGCACTCACTATGCCGCGCGCCAGCTTGCCCTTCGCACGGCACTGGCTGAAGCGTTTGGTCCGCATACGGTATTGTCGGGGGGAGAAGCCGGCCTGCATCTGGTGATGTGGTTACCCAGCCACCTGCACGATGCCGGCGTGGCCGCCCGCGCCGCTACGCTCGGCCTGGGCGTGCGAGCCCTGGGGAGCTACGCAAGAGCCCCACTGACCTGCAACGGGCTCGTTCTGGGGTATGGCAACATGCAGGAAGGCATGATGGCCGAGAGCATGAGGCGTTTGGTGGAGGCGGTTCGAGCGCCTGATTGACCCGCCCCCCAAAGTCCCTCTTTCCGTTCGAGCCGAGCTTGTCGAAGCCCGGCACCGGCCACTCACCCATTCTGCACCGCAACATTTCAGCCTTTTCCCCACGCCTTCCCGCCCCCTGAAAACTGTGGCTGGAGGCATTCAAACCTTGCTACAAATCGACTCCTGAACCCTTTAAAAAAGGCATACACTCCGCTGCGCTGAAAGCTGTGCAGGGTGGGTGATCCGGCGTGTCTGCATCACGCACGGGGTTTGCGCAGTGCATCATCAGCGCTTATGCAGACACTACATTCATTTATTGAAGTCGTGCCTTGCCGAACCGTCAGGAGCCATGAAAAACACCTCGAAAATCGTCTTTCGTCTGATCGCAGCCTGTCTGCTCGCCAGCCTGGTTGCAGGCCTGCAATACCTGATCTGGAAGGAGCTCAACCGCCCGGCCAATTTTGTCGGGGTGGAGGGCGCGATCAAGGGCTATGCGTATTCCGGCTACCAGAAGGATCAGAGCCCCCTGCGCGGCCAGCGGCCCAGCGAGGTGGAGATTGCGCACGACCTGGACCTGATGTCGCTGACGGCGGACCGCATCCGCATTTACGGCATCACCGACATTCCGTCGATTGCGCCGCTGGCCGGTGAGCGCAAGCTGCTGGTGACGGCCGGTGCGTGGCTGTCGGCCGATGCGCAGGCGAACGAGCGCGAGATCGAGGCACTGATCGACACCGCCCGCAAGATGAAGAATGTGGAACGGGTGATGGTCGGCAACGAAGTACTGCTGCGTGAAGATCTGACGGTCGATGAACTCATCGTCCATCTGAACACCGTGCGACAGGCGCTGAAGCGCCAAAAAACGCCTGTATCCACCGCCGAGCCCTGGCATGTGTGGCTGAAGCATCCGGAGCTGGCACGGCATGTGGATTACATCACGGTGCATCTTCTGCCCTACCACGAAGGCATTCCGGTGGACAGCGCAGTGGAGTATGCGCTGATGCGTTACGACGAACTGGTGCGCACCTTCCCGAAAAAGAAGATCGTGATCGGTGAAATCGGCTGGCCCACGAATGGCCCCACGCTGGCGAGCATCAACCAGGCCGAACAGACTTGGGCCGTGCCGTCGGTAGAAAATGCGGCGCGCTTCGTGCGCGAGTTTCTGGCCCATCCGCGCAGCGCCGAGCTGGATTACTTTCTGATGGAAGCCATCGACCAGCCCTGGAAAATCGAGCTGGAAGGCTGGGCGGGGGCTTACTGGGGGCTGTTCGATGCGGACCGCCAGCCCAAGTTTCCGCTCGATGGCGTGGTGTATTCCGACATCCACTGGCAAACCAAGGCGCTGGCGGCCGGGGCACTGGCCTTCATCCCGATGATGCTGATCGCGTTTTCGCTGCGCCACTGGCGGCCGGTGGGCAAACTGTGGCTGCTGTCGCTGGTGCAAGCGTGTGCGGCCACGCTGGTGATCGGCGCGAGCGTGCCAGCGGATTATTACCTGACCCAGCGCGACCTGATCGGCCTGGGGCTGCTCATCGTGGCGATGTCGCTGACCATTGCGGTACTGCTGTCGCACGGTTTCGAGTTTGGCGAGGTGATGTTCAAGCGCCGCTGGCGCCGCCGCTTCATGCCACTGCCCGCGCATGAAGCGGAGCGCGCGCCCTTCGTCTCCATTCACCTGGCCTGCTGCAATGAGCCGCCCGAGATGGTGATTGCCACCATCGACAGCCTGGCGGCCCTCGATTACCCTCACTTCGAAGTGCTGGTGCTCGACAACAACACCCGCGACGAGGCGCTGTGGAAACCCCTGGAGGCGCGCTGCGCCGAACTGGGGCCGCGTTTCCGCTTCTTCCACCTGGAAAACTGGCCCGGCTTCAAGGCGGGTGCGCTGAACTTTGGCCTGTCGCAAACCGATCCGCGTGCCGAAGTGGTCGGCGTGGTCGATGCTGACTATGTGGTATCACCCGACTGGCTGGCCTGTCTGATGCCGCATTTCGATGCACCCGACGTGGCCGTGGTGCAGGCGCCGCAGGCGCATCGCGACTGGGAAACCCAGGCCTTCCGGCGCATGTGCAACTGGGAGTTCGACGGCTTCTTCCGCATCGGCATGCATCACCGCAACGAGCGCAACGCGCTGATCCAGCACGGCACAATGACGCTGGTGCGCCGGATCGCGCTTGACGAGGTGGGAGGCTGGTCGGAGTGGTGCATCTGCGAGGACACCGAACTGGGACTGCGCCTGATCGAGAAGGGCTACGACACCCGGTATGTAGACCATGTGCTCGGCCGTGGCCTGACCCCCTCGGACTTTGCCGCAATCAAGAGCCAGCGCTTCCGCTGGGCTTTTGGGGCAATGCAGATTCTCAAGCACCACCTGCCCGCAATGCTGGGGCGCAGCCGGCTGAACATGGCGCAGCGCTACCACTTTCTGACCGGCTGGTTTGCGTGGCTGGGCGATGCGCTGCAACTGGTGTTCGCCCTCGCCAGCCTGGCCTGGACGCTGGGCATGCTGCTGATGCCGCAGGCCTTCGGCCTGCCGGTGGCCGCCCTGGCGCTGCCGGTGCTCGGTTTCATGGTGTTCAAGGCGGCACTTGGGCCGATTCTCTACCGGCGTACCATGAATGCACCCTGGAAAGACATTCTCGGCGCCTCCATCCTGTCGGTGGGGCTGGCGCATGCGATTGCGCGCGGCGTGTTTGCCGGGCTGGTGAAGCGCCATGGCGAATTCGTGCGCACACCGAAAGCCTGGAAGGCGCGGGGCACACTGGCCTTCTTCGGGCCAATCCGCGAGGAAATGCTGATGCTGATCGCACTTCTCAGCGGTGCGGCCGCATTGATCGCCACGCAGGGCTGGCAGGACATGCAGACCCAACTGTGGGTGGCGATCCTGGCGCTGCAGAGCATTCCGTACGTGGCCAGCATTGCCTGTCAGGTTGCCGCCTACCTGCCGGAGCGTCCGCTGCCGGCGGTGGCCGGCAGCGCATTCTCCAGCCCGCTGGCGGGCGATCTGGCGACGAGTGAGCTGAGCGGCAACCGCTGAGAACGCTTACACGGTGAGGGCCGCAATGGCCCACATCAGCAACAACGCCGGCGCCGTTACCCACAGCCCGCCGCGAATCATCGCACGCTGCGGTACATGTCCGCTGCCGAACACGATGGCGTTCGGCGGCGTGGCCACCGGCAGCAGGAAGGCACAGGAGGTGGCCACCGCCACCAGCACCGCCATCGGCTGGCTGTCGATCTCCGGCGCCAGCCCGATGAACAGCGGAATGAGCAGGGCTGCGCTGGCGGTGTTGCTCGCCACCTCGGTAAGAATCAGCGCAAACACGATCATCAGCGCCACGCACACCACCGCCGGCATCACCTCGATCGGTCCGGCGAGTTGACCGGCGAGCCAGGCCCCTGCCCCGCTGTCACCGAGCACCCGGCTCAGGGTGAGCCCGCCGCCAAACAGCAGCAGCACGCCCCAGTCCGCGCTTTTCTCGATGTCTTTCCAGCGTGCCAGCCCCAGCGTGTGCAGCGCCACCAGCGCCAGCAGGGCCACGGCAGCGTCATAGCCCTTCACCACACCCAGCGCCTTGCCCAGCGGAGCCCCGAACACCCACAGCAGCACCGCCACCGAGAACACCCCCAGCATCAGGCCGTGCTTGTACGTCCAGCAGAACTGCACCTCGGGGGCTTCCACCGCCACATCCAGCGCCGGGCGGAAGGCCAACCGCAAGGCCCACTCCATCAGCGGCATCAGCACCAGCACGATGGGAATGCCCCACAGCATCCACTCGGCAAAGCCCATGCCCACGTTGGAGGCGGCAATCGCGTTCGGCGGACTGCCCACCAGCGTGCCAATGCCGCCGATGTTGGCAGAAAAGGCCACCCCCAGCAGCACATACAGATAGGTGCTGCGATAGCGCTCGGCGGACAGCGGCGACAACAAGCCAAGGGCCAGCGGCAGCATCATGGCGGCCGTGGCGGTGTTGCTGATCCACATCGACAGACCGGCGGTGAGCCAGAACAGCCAGCGCGCGGCCCGATGCAGGCGGTTGCCCGCGCGCGAGATCACCCACGCGGCCATCCAGCGATCCAGCCCCTGCCGGTGCAGCCCCGCAGCCAGCGCAAAGCCGCCCAGGAACAGGAAAATCACCGGATCGGCGAACTGCAGCAAAGCCTCATCGAAGGCCAACACCCCGCTCACCGCCGCCAGCAGCGGTACCAGCAGCGCGGTGACGCTCACATGCAGCGCCTCGCTCACCCAGAGCCAGCCAATCGTGAGCAGAATCGCCAGCCCGCTGCCAACCGTGCCCAGTTCCGCCGTCAGCCAGCCCCCCAGAACAAAATACAGCAGGGCTGCAGTAAGCAACTTGTAATGATGCATCTCAACGCTTCCTTCAACGGTGAGCCACAGCGCAGTGTGCCCCACCACAAAAGGGTGCAATCTAACCACAACTGCGTTACCAATTGTCGCCTTCACTGTAACCCTGCCCGGCTGTTGCGGCAGCAAGCACAGCCGGTTATCGGCCTTGCAAACTATCGCAATCGGTGGTGTCGGAAGTCCTGGCCGGCAAACGTGCCCTCAACCTGCGCCAGGTCAAAGCGCTGGCCGCCCGTTTCAAGGTACCGATGGAAGTATTTTCGAGCTGACCGGTCTGCGCGGGATCGGCCCCCTCCCCCGGTGCATTCACGGCAGTCTCCGGTAAGACTCGATGTAGTGATTGCCCAGCCCCTGCAGCGCGCGGATGCGGCGGTTGCGCAAGCGCTCCCAGTCGTCCGGTGGGTGCTGGTTGTTCCAGGCATGGTACAGCTGCTCGTCCTGCCGGCTCAGCCGGAAGCCGTAAGTGTCGCGCATGTACAGCATGGTGCGCGCAATCGCGCCACGCGTGGCTTCGGGCGGTTCGGCGCGGCGCAGCAAGGGGCTGATGCGCATCTCGCACTGGCCGTATTGTTCCGCGAACGCATTCACCAAGCCCCAATTGTGGTTGGAGCGCTGCGCGTTGATGTAGCCGACTGCAGGATACAGATTGTGCAGATCGTTGTGTGCCGTCACAAAAGTGGGGTCGGTACGCATGCAGCATTCACGCCCGGGCAACACCTTTCCGCTGTCATCACGGCAAGCGTTGAAACGCTCGGGCTCGCGCCAGCAGCGCCGGAAGTTGCCAAACTGCGATGCGGGAAACACATGCTCGGCCTCCACCCGCAAAGCACGGCTTTGCGTGATCAGCGAACTCAGGCCACAGCTGTCGAGATTCACACTGTTGTCGGCCCCATACGCACAGCCGCAGTAAAACGTCTGTCGACGGTCAAAATACACCTGTTCATACAAGGTGCGCCGTGTAGACGCCCAGTTGGTCGCGGTTTTCGGCAAGGCGCCGGGAGGTACGGGATCGACCGACGGGCGCCAGCCCTCGGGCAGGACGGCGGCGAGCAGGTCGGACAGGTCCTCGAAGCGTCCTGCGGGCAGCACCCCGGACACCACGGGCTCAAGCATCCCATACACTTCTCCCACACCATGCTGCACCTGGCGCACCCCCTGTCGCACCTCGGCAGGCAGGCGGTCGAGCAGCGACGCTGGCACTTGCGCGACGCCAACGAACAGCGCAGTCGGCGTACCGACGAACATCGACAGGAACAACAGGCGACGCAACCATCCGGAGCGCGCAGCACGGGCTGCACCGCGCACGGCCTTGCGGGCTGAACCGGACTTGCGGGATGAGCGAAAAATCAGGCTGGAGAGGCGACGAAACATCAAACGCAGAAGGTGAGGAGTCATGCTCTGTATATTACAACAGTCCTCGCCTGCCTGTGGTTGCCCGACTGCAGGGCGTCGCCGGCAATGGTATGCTTGCCCCCTTTGCAACACACCCAACGCGACGGAACAGAATATTTCCATGGCCCAATACGTAATGTCGATGCTGCGCGTGAACAAGATCGTTCCGCCCAAGCGTCAGATCATCAAGGACATCTCCCTCTCCTTCTTTCCCGGAGCCAAGATCGGCCTGCTCGGCCTGAACGGCTCGGGCAAGTCCACCGTGCTGCGCATCATGGCCGGCGTGGACAAGGAGTACGACGGTGAGGTGCAATGGCAACCCGGCGTGCGCATTGGCTACCTCGCCCAGGAACCCGAACTCGATGCCGCGAAAACGGTGAAGGAAGAGGTCGAATCCGGCCTTGGCGAGATCGTCGAGGCGCGCCAGAAGCTGGAAGAAATCTACGCCGCCTACGCCGAACCGGACGCCGACTTCGACAAGCTGGCTGAAGAACAAGCGAAGTACGAGAACATCCTGTCCACCGCCGGTGGCGACATCGAAACGCAGATGGAGATCGCCGCCGACGCGCTGCGCCTGCCGCCGTGGGACGCCGTCATCGGCAATCTTTCCGGTGGCGAAAAACGCCGTGTGGCGCTGTGCAAGCTGCTGCTTTCCAAGCCCGACATGCTGCTGCTGGACGAACCCACCAACCACCTCGACGCCGAATCGGTCGAATGGCTGGAGCAGTTCCTCACCCGCTTCCCCGGCACGGTGGTGGCCGTCACCCACGACCGCTACTTCCTCGACAACGCCGCCGAATGGATTCTTGAACTGGACCGTGGCCACGGCATCCCCTGGAAGGGCAACTACTCCTCCTGGCTGGAGCAGAAGGGCGACCGCCTGGCGCAGGAAGCCAAGCAGGAAGCCGCCCACATGAAGGCGATGAAGACCGAGCTGGAATGGGCGCGCTCCAACCCCAAGGCCCGCCAGGCCAAGTCCAAGGCCCGTCTGGCACGCTACGAGGAAATGGCCAGCGTCGAATACCAGCGCCGCAACGAAACCCAGGAAATCTTCATTCCGCCCGGCGAACGCCTGGGCGACAAGGTCATCGAGTTCCACAACGTTAGCAAGGCCTTCGGCGACAAGCTGCTGATGGACAACGTGAACTTCGCCATCCCGCCGGGCGCCATCGTCGGCGTGATCGGCCCGAACGGCGCGGGTAAATCGACCCTCTTCAAGATGATCGAAGGGCGCGACACGCCGGATGCCGGCGAGGTGGTGATCGGCTCCACCGTGAAGCTCGCCGCAGTCGACCAGAGCCGCGAAGGGCTGGCCAACGACAAGACGGTGTTCGAAGCCATCTCCGACGGCGCCGACGTGCTCACCGTGGGTCGCTTCGAGATGCCCAGCCGCGCCTACATCGGCCGCTTCAACTTCAAGGGCGGCGACCAGCAGAAAATCGTCGGCAACCTCTCCGGTGGCGAGCGCGGCCGCCTGCACCTGGCCAAGACCCTGATTCAGGGCGGCAACGTGCTGCTGCTCGACGAACCGTCCAACGACCTCGACGTGGAAACCCTGCGCGCGCTGGAAGACGCGCTGCTGGAATTCGCCGGCTGCGCGATGATCATCTCACACGACCGCTGGTTCCTCGACCGCATCTGCACCCACATCCTGGCGGCCGAAGGCGAATCGCAATGGACCTTCTTCGAGGGCAACTTCCGCGAATACGAGGAAGACAAGAAGAAGCGCCTGGGCGAAGACGCCGCCAAGCCCAGACGCATCCGCTACAAGCCGATCACGCGTTGAAAATTGTGGGCACTCACCCGGACGCCAGCACACCCAGCCCGTCCGGGCCGAGTCCGATCAGCACCTTGCCCTGCAACTCCCCGCGCACCTTGAAGCGCTGCGAGCCCATGGTGACCACCACGCCCTCGTGAACCAGCCTGTCGGCACTCACCACAGCGTGCGATGCGATCAACGTCTTGTGCACCAGCGCGCCTTCCTGCTCGCGCAGCTCGGCAATCTGGTCGGACAGCACGCGGGCGGTCGCCCGGGCCCGCTCCAGGGTATCGTCTGGCACCCGATCCGGGTGCTTGCCGGCAAAGTCGATCAGGCGCGACACCTCCAGCAGCTTCGATTCCAGCCCGTCGCGCTCGCGCGCCAGCGCCTTCTGCTGCCGGTGCAGCTCGGGTGACACGCCCACCTCCAGCCGGGTTGCAATGCGGTTGGGACCGCCCAGCACCTTGGCATGAATGGAGAGCATCGCCTGCAACTGCCCGCCGATGACCTGCCCACGCCGCTTCTGCCCGACCCGGATGTGATTGGAAGCGCTCAGTTCGCACTGCATCGCCATGTCGTCAATGAAAATGCTGTCGCCGGCCTCAGCACGCAACTGCTGTGCATACGCGGCCGACAGCGAGCCGCCGCAGCGGATGCGGTGCTCGCCGCCTTCCTTGCGTCCCAGCGCCCCCATCGCGCCACCACGAATCACGATGCTGCCACCCGCCTCCAGCGTGGCCGCTTCGGCCACGCCGCCCACCTCGATGTCGCCACTGGCAATCACCGTCATGCCGGCAGACACATCACCACGGATCTTCACGCTGCCGTCGAAGCGGATGTTGCCCGTACTCATGTTGACCGCATCGACGCTATACACGGCCTCGACACTCATGCCGTTCTTGACCTGAACCGGCTGTCCGCTGAGCGCGGCGCGCAGACAATTCGCATTCACCGGGTCCAGCATCACCCCGCTCAGACCACGCGCAAACTGTGCATCCTTGCCCGGACGCGCAGCAACCGTGCCCCCGGTGACGGTCACCCCCGGCTCACCCGGAGTGGGCGGATGGCGGCGCATCAGCGCAGTCCCCTCCTTCACCACCTGGATTTCGCCCAGATCGCGGTAATCCACATGACCACTGGCATCGAGCTGCGGACGCCGGTCGCGCGGCTCAGGCAGCAGGCACTCGAACCACGCATCCGCACCCTGCACCGGATCGCGCCCCCGGGCGATCTCCAGCGCATCGGCCCGCCCGGCGGCAATCGCCGCATTGATCGCATCCAGATCGATGCCGATGATCACTCCGCGCGAGGCCAGCGCAGCCAGCACCGCCTCCTTGCTGATGCGTGCACCGCCCCCTTCTGCCGGGGTAATGGTGAGGTGCGCAGCCAACTGGTCGGCCGTCAATGTCAGCGACAACTGCGCATCAACTGCGTCCGGCTTCGTCTCCTGGGTCTGCTCCTGCCCCGGCTCCATTTTTGTCTCCCGCTCCACTCCCTGTCAGGGAGGCCTCTTCTTGTTGTAGATGCGCATCCAAGGCTCCGCGCAATGCATTGGTGACCACAATGCGTTGCGCGCACAGCAAGTCGCTCGGTCGCAACCGACGCTCTTGCGCCGCCCAGCGCGCATCTTCGAGCAGCACGGCGCGCATCGTGCCGGGCAGCACCGCCCCCGACAACGGCGGCGTGAACCACTGCCCTTCCAGTTGCACGAACAGATTGCTGCGTGCCCCCTCCGTGAGGTAACCCTCACGATCCACAAACAGCATGTCGAACGCCCCACAGGCCTGCGCATGCACCACCGCCCGGTCATAGGCGCTGCGTAGCGTGGTCTTGTAACGCAGCAGGCCGCATGCGTCCTCCACCGGCTGCTCTGCCAACAGTAAGCGCACCGGCCCGGCAGGCAAGGGGTCGAGCGGTGCGGCCTGCAGTTCGAAATCGCCCCGCTTGTGCAGCACGAGCTTCAGGCGCATCGCCACCTGCGGCGGACACTGCGCGCAGTGTGCCCGCAGGGCCTGCTCGATGCGGGCGCGCGGAAACGCGAAATGCAGCTCGGCAGCACTGCCCTGCAGGCGCGCCAGATGACGGTCAAGATGACGCACCCCCGTTTCACGGGTGGCGTACAAGGTTTCAAACAGGCTGAATCCCGGCTCCAGCCCGGTGAGAAAGCGGGCCTTGAGCAGACATTCGCGGTATTCGGCCGACGCCTCGCTGTCGATGACGATACCGGCACCCACCCCCATGCGCCCGCGATGACCAGCGGGCGACTGACAGGTTTGGGGGGGGGCGTCACGCTGGCGGCTCTGCCCGGCCGGGCGCAGTTCAAGCGTACGGATGGCCACCGACAGGCAGAAATCACCGCACGCCTGCCCCGGCGTTGGCGCATCGATCCAGCCAATGCTGCCGGTGTACAGCCCGCGTGCCGCCGGTTCGAGCTGTGCGATCAGTTGCATGGTGCGGTGTTTGGGGGCACCGGTGATCGACCCGCAGGGAAACAGCGCCCGCAACAGCTCCGGGAACGGGGTGGCAGGCGGCAGCGTCGCCTGTACGGTGGAGGTCATCTGAAACACGGTGGCATAGGTTTCCACCGAGAACAGCGCCGGCACGCTGACACTGCCGGTGCGCGCCACCCGCCCCAGGTCATTGCGCAGCAAATCGACGATCATCAGGTTTTCTGCACGGTTCTTGCTGTCCTGTGCCAGCGCCTGCGCAATCCGCGCATCCTGCGTGGCATCGGCAGGCTGCGCGCGCGCCGCCGTACCCTTCATCGGTCGCGCGGTGAGCACGCCTACGTCATTGCGCAGAAACAACTCCGGCGAGCACGACAACACATGACCGCCGCCCAACGCCTCCGGCAGCGCAATAAAGGCGCCGAAGGGCACCGGCTGATACGCGCGCAGGCGCCGGTACAGGCTCAGCGGATGACCAAAAACCTCGAAATCCAGCGGAAAGGTGAAATTCACCTGATAGGTTTCACCGTCGGCAATCGCCCGATGAATCCGCGCAATGGCCTGCGCAAAGCCGGCCTCATCCAGCCCGGCCTGAACCGCCCGCACCCCGGCCACGGCCGGATCGCCCACTCCCGTTGCGCCCGCTGCAGCGCCCGTCACCCCGGCTTCCCGTGCTGCCAGCCAGCGATCCACGGCCTGCGCGCTCAGGTACTCCAACTGCGCGAACAACAGCACCCGCAGCCCCCCCGTCTCTGCGGATCGCAAACCTTCATGCCCAGCCTGCAGCAGACGCGCCCCCCACTCATAGTCCGCCAGCAGCACCGCATGCAAGCCCGCCCGCTGCGCTCGCTCAACGGACGGCCAGAATACATCGAGCTGCTGTGGATCGTCGCACTGCAACAGCTCGCGCAGACCGGTATACAACCGGCTGCGTGGCTGCTCCTCGCTGGCCGTACAGTCATCGAGCAAGGCAAAACAGGCCGGGCCGCCGACATCATCGCATCGGTTCAGCGACGCAGTGGAGGGCGTACTGGAGGGCTGCTTGAACGACGGATGTGTGCTGACGGAACTCATGCGGCGATCTTGGTTGAAGCGCGGCGCAAAATCAACTGCGACAACTTCCGAAGCTGCTACAAGCGCCGTGACGGCGCCCTGCACTGCTCACAGCGTCTGCGTTACAGCGTCTGCGTCTCGAAGCCCACCACCTGCCGCTGGCTGCGCGAGAATTCCACCCCGATCAGGTGCACCGCATCGCCCCGGCCACGGTATTTGTCCGCATAGCCCCGCTCGACGATCTGCCGCAGGGCCTGCCCTTCGGC
>WPCI01498151.1_pt1 | contig 98851 bp, 127 predicted proteins | sample 5399871 | NCBI WGS metagenome assembly WPCI01 (sample SAMN12869469, study PRJNA574797) | sludge metagenome | isolation source: wastewater treatment of pH7 | place: China:Beijing | collected 2019-05-20
CAGAAAGAAATGGACCAGGCACTGGACGTAATCCTGGTCAAAGCATCGGCTACGGGCGATAACTGGAACGCACAACAGGATCCAGAATTCGCCGCCAAGTACAAGGAGCAGGCGGGCGAGTTTGTCACCAAAATGGTCAACGTCATCTCCAAGGCCAGCGAGTACGCAACCACCAAAGGCTGGAACATGGGATTGCTTTTCCCGGCGTCATGCCTGGAGGCGTTCTTGCGCACCCTGTCCACCGATCCCGATTACCAGGTATACGCCCATTCGGTTGGTCACGTCACTGCCCGCTGTCTGCTGTCCCTGGAAGAGGAAGGCACCCGTACCAGCGAGACTTTCCTGGCAGACCTCACCAATGCCTTGCTGCTGATCTGCGAAGATGTCCTGGTAGACCTGCAACGCTATAACGAGCACAACGACCCAGACCTGCGGGAATCCGTCTTCAACCTGATGCAGAACTACTTTGTCCTGCTGGGCACCTGGCCCACCTTCATTGAGCATGCGATTACGGACATGCTGGGCAACCTGACTATCACCAACGTAGCGGAATCCATCGCGGCGTCTCGCGTTGGTATCACCCGCCGTATCGTCCTGGCTCACTGATATGACCCGGCTACTGACCCCTTCCTTGATCGAACTATCTGACAACTTCCTGTTGTCGGACCTGGTAGGCACTCACTCGGTCTACACGAAGGGACTCATTAACGCGCCTACCGAAGAAGAGTTTTACGACTCCGGGGCCTATGAGCAAGGCAAGGCTCTCTGCGAGAATATCCTGGAGCCTATCCTTGCCCGCTTCGGCCCCATCTCCCTTACCTACGGGTTTATCACCCCGACCACCTCGCGGGCCATCGTAGGGTATCAGGATCCCGACAAACCCTCGTACCATCGCTGGGATCTGGGTGCGGCGGCCGACATCATCATCCACGAGGCGGCGGCCCAGGACAAAATAGACGACTGGTCCAACGCTCCGATCACCTACGCCCTTAGCCTGGACCACCTGGGCCTGCCTTACTCGCGGATGATTACCTACTCGGAGTCTCCTTGTATATGCCTGGCCACCAACAAGGACGAGATCGCCAGCGGCAAGTACCGCAAAGCGTTCTATGAGTACCGCTATGAGGGCAAGCACGGGGAGAAGCCCAAGAACGTCCATCACTCGTCTGCGGCCCGCAAGTTTGAGATGCTGGACAGCCTGCCGGACTCTGGTATGACTTGGCGCGGCCAGGGCTACCCGTCCTACCATGGCGGTGGCAAGCGCCAGTTCCACCACGTCCGTATCTCCGCGTACTCTGTCTTGAGCGATTACCTGTACCACGACGACAACGTCATGGGCGGTCACCGCAACGTACCGACTATCGTAGGCAAGAACGGGAAAGCCACGCTCTGGGCCTTCCACATCATGGGGTCTTTGTTCGACTACCTCCTGACCACCTACAGCAAGGCCCGGAGACTGTCTGTACTGGAAGCGTACAACAATTCCGTAGAGGCCACCCCATTCAGTCGCTGGGGTACGAGCAAGCTGGCCGCCATGGTGATTGCTCGCCGCAGCTTCCAAGACAAATGGCAGTCGGCTGAAGCCCTGCGCTTGTTCCTGCCAGCAGGGGTATCGGTCCTGGACGTAGGGGATGGCCTGCTGTTCACGGTCAACCTGAACATCCTGGGGCAAGTATATGCGGACATACAAAACATAGAAGTAGGGTATGAGTATGACTGAACCGGAGATCGAAGAAGCCGCCCAGGCATTGACTGCGCTCGCTTCCCGGCCTGCGGTATCAGGGGAGCGAAAGACTTACGAGCTGCGGCCCTGCGTCCGCTCCCAAGCCCTGCGAGCGTCCAAACGCATCAACCCCGTCGTCCTGTTCTATGACCATGACGACGAACCCGTTCCAGGGTACTTCCGCTTCTCCCTGGAATTCGAGAACATGGTCGGGCGAGCCCTTGTGCGCGGTATCCACCCAGACCGGCCTGCGGTAATCTCTGTCACTCACGTAGCGGGGCGGTACTATGTCTGGGCCTGCTATCGGGCAGAAGCCAACGGCCATGTCTTGCTATGGCACACCACTGAAAAACCAACCTGGATAAAGACCAAGAAAAGGAGAAGTACCAATGACAACGGCTAAAGCCAAACCCAAGGTCGTATTGCTCTGCGGCGCTGGCGGGGCGGGCAAGGATACGCTGGCCAACCAGCTCCTGGACGCCTACCCTCGCGCCAAGGCCATGGCTTACGCGGATCCTCTGTACACCGAAGTAGCCCAGGCATTCGGCGTCACAGAAGAATTCTTGCGCGACCGCCACAACAAGACCAACCCGAGCCACAAGCTGGCGTACATGTGCTGCTCCAACGCTGAATTCCGCGATATGATTCGCCACTCGTCTGACGACCTGAACGTCATGACCGTACCGCGCACCTCCCGCGAAGTCCTGGAACAGTATGGCACCGAGTATCGCCGCCGCCTGTACGGCATCAACTACTGGACTCGCCAATTGTTTGTACGCCTGTCTGCGGCGGTTGACCAGCATGCAGGCTCCGACGGCCTGGCCGCTGTAGTCACGGATCTGCGCTTCCCCCAGGAAGAGCTGCTGGACCTGTATGAGCACCTGGACGGCGAGGCGGACACCTTCGTCATGCACGTCACAGGCTTCGCAGAACCCGAGGGCACCCCCTCGCACCAATCAGCACTGCCTATCCCTTCCAAGTATTGGACGGCGGACCTGCTGAACGTACACGGCCAGCCCGAAGCCATGCTGCATGAGGCTATCCGCGTACTGCAAAACACCACCCCCTTTAACCCCGAAGTAACCAACCAACAAGGCACACCATGAACACAGCACTGCTCAACCAACACCTGGCGCAGATCCTTGGAGCCAAAGACCGCGATGAAGAAGTAGTCTCACAGCCAAGCGAGTACGCCCTGCTCATTCTTCGCGCACAGCAGAAGTCTAACGAGCTGGTAGCCGGTAAAGACTGGTATACGAAGAACCTGGACTTCCTGAAGGCCGCTCGAATAGAGATGGGCGAGGCGCTGGAGCACCACTCATGGAAATGGTGGGCCAAGCAGAATGAGGCGCTGCAACCAGACGTCCCCGGCCAGATTGCTCTGGAACTGGCAGATGCCGCCAAGTTTATCGTCAGCGATCTGCTGTCCCTCACGGCGCACACGACAGCAGAAAGCCTCCAGGACGACAACATCTTTGCGGCGGACGGCAGTGCGCACCTGCAAGACGCCATGGAGTACGTACAGGGATCCCTGGTAATCAAATCATCCCCCGCCGTACGCCAGGCCCTGAAGTCCGCCGCTTACCGCTCCCGCAAGGCGGCTAATCACGAGACGGGCAGTATCCTTGCCAACGAGAAAGAGGCAGCTACTACCAGCTACGTGACCTATTTCGAGGATGACCTGTACGAAACAATGGGCGGCGTATGTCGCGTGAATAAGCACGTATCCCACTCGGCTAAGGATCTCGTGACCCAGCGCACCAACCTGCTGTCGTCGCTGTTCTCCTACTCCTACGCCCTGGGGTACAACCCGGTAGCCATGTTCTTCGCCAAGTCCGTTCTATTCGACTTCCGCATGAACAACGGGTACAAAGACGGCACGTACAACAAGATGTGGCCAATCGAGGGCACCGACGAGGTCCGGGAGGACAATTATTTCTTGCCCCATATGGCGGCCGCTGCCTGGATAGAAGCCGAGTCCGGCAGCAAGATCGCGGGCTTGAGCCCCTCTGGGGTAGTCGAGGTGTTCAACACTGCGCTGCTCCACCGTATCGAGGTCGAGTACGACAAGCGATTCGCTCTGTAATCCCTTTTTGCAATCGATTGCACAAGCCGCCCTTCGGGGCGGTTTTCTTTTGCCCGTCTCCTGGGTGTGATGTATTATCCTTCCAATCGCATAGGAGAAGGATGCAATGGAAACGGCTAAGAGGTTTTATCCGGCCACCGTCCACTCCGTTTTCTCTGGGGACGACCTTGTCGTCATGGTTGATTTAGGGGCCGAGGATCTATACAAACGACAGCGGGTTAGGCTGCGTGGGGTAGATACACCGACTGCCATCAACATGGGCAAGGACACCGAGGGCGGACGGATCCGGGAACAAGTACACAGCGCCTTGCGCGGGCGTGACCTGGTAATAGAGGTCATCAATCGCGGGGCTACTAGCTGGATCGTAGAGATCACGTACAAGGACCGGGACGGGGAGACCATAAACCTAAACGAATATTTAGTATCCCTGGGGTACGCCTACCAACGACGAGGGCACCATGACAACCAGTAATTCCCGACGAGGCCCTGCCATCCGTCGCCACCGCCGACAGCGCCGGAGTGATGACGTCACGGCCCGCACTACTATTATCCGGGCTGACCGGGAGGACATGAACACCAGTCGCCTTATCGACTACAAGGACGAGCTGACCGACCTGGCCATTCTTGCCGACGTCATCATCCCGCCCCCTTACGTCGTGACCTGGCTGCAACAAAAGGTAGACAGCTCCAGCATCATCCCGCAGTGTATCGAAGCGTACACCGTCAACACGGTGGGCACCGGCTGGGAGGTAGAACCTGTTGTTCGCGGCAAAGAGGCGAACGCCGGGGAGGCTTGCGAGCTGACCACCTTCATAGGCTACGCCAACACCGACCAATCCCTGTCGTGCATGATGAAAGAAGTCGTGCGCGAGCGTGAGGCCCTGGGCTTCTCGTTCGTTGAAGTCATCCGCTCTGGGGGCGGAGAGATTGCATTGCTGCGCCACGCCCGCGCCCGTAGCGTCCGTCTGACACCCAAGCACAAAGACCTGGTCGAAGTCGTCCAGTTCATTTGCCGGGGCCGCCGCACGCACGAGGTACGGGAACGCAAACGCTTTCGTCGCTACGTCCAGGTTATCCAGGGCGAAACCGTCTACTTCAAAGAGTACGGTGATCCACGCCCCATGAACCGCAACACTGGCAAGTACCAATACGAGAAAGGCTACGAGGCGGGATCCGATGCCACCGAGATCCTGCACTTCAAAGTACCCGGCCCGGACGTGTATGGTATCCCCCGCTGGATGGCCCAGCTCCCCAACGTGCTTGGCGTACGCGAGTCCGAGGAACTTAACTTCCGTTACTTCCGAGACAACACCGTGCCACCCATGATGTTGACCGTCAGCGGCGGCCGCCTGACCCAGCAGTCCTACCGTAACCTCACCGAGCTTCTGCACAGCGAGAACATCGGGGCGGCCCGACAGCACCAGATCATGTTAGTAGAGGCGACCGGCGAAGGCGACTCCCTGGACGGCCGTGGATCCACCGTCAACCTGAAGGTAGAGAAGTTGTCCGGTGAACGACAGTCCGACGCCAACTTCCAGGAATACGACGAGAAGTCCGCATCCAAGATCCGCTCTTGCTGGCGTCTGCCTGCTATCGTGGTCGGTAACTCCAAGGACTCCAACTTCGCCAACGCACAGGTCTCTATGCACGTAGTCGAGTCCCAGGTCTTCGGCCCTGAGCGCGACGCCATGGATGAATTCCTGAACCGTCAGCTTGTCCTGCCGCCGCATGGGATGAACATCAAGACATGCAAGCTCAAGGGCCGCGTACTGTCGATCAACTCCCCAGAGACCGTCATGAAGACCCTGACAGCTCTGAACGTAATCGGGGCGGTAACACCACGTAGCGCACAGACCCTGGCCAACCAGATGTTGCAGACCGAACTGCCTGCATACCCGTCTGTCGGATCGGAAGGTCACGAGCCATGGATGGACACACCAATGACCATCTACCTGCGTGACCAGTCCAAGACGCACGACGAGCAGTCTGCCAAGACACCCGGAATCAAAGAAGACGAAGAGACCGGCGACATTGCACCCAAGCGCCCAGAGAATGGGTCCGAAGGAGAACGGCTGTGAGCACGCAAACAACTGTAGTCAAGCGCAAGGACTTCGAGCAGATCGTATACGGCGAAGTCCTAGTCCCTGGAGAGCTGAACGTATACGGAGACGTGATGGACGAGACCTTCGTTCGCCACGCCTGCGAGCAGTTCACCCTGCATGGCTATGGGCTGGACGTTGACCACGACGAAGTCAATCTGGACAAGAAAGACATGTATGTCGTGGAGTCGTTTATTGCCCGAGAGGGAGACCCCGACTTCACCCCCGGCTCCTGGGTTGTGGGCGTGAAGATCATCTCCGACGAATTGTGGGAGAAGGTTCTGGATGGCACCCTGAATGGGTTCTCCTACCAGGCCCTTGTCCGCAATACCCCGGTTGTCATCGAAGTACCAGACACCACAATCCTGACCGGAATCACCGAACCGGATTTGCTCGATGGTCACACTCACGATTACACTGTGATCGTTGACCAGGATGGGCGGGTCATCTCGGGCGGTACTTCCGAGACTGATGGGCACTCCCATCAAATCACCACCCATTCCGTAACCATGCAGTCGGACGGGCACACACATCGCGTATCGTTGCCCGACGCACAGTCTTTAGGAGAAGCCTCATGACTGACAAACACAAACGAGTAAGCCGAGTACGACGGGCTGAGATCTCTGGCCAAGTTCTCCATGAGGTTACTAAGCCAGAATTCGTCACCCTAACCGGACTCCCTTCTAACCGCCGCCCGTTCAAGATCGTCCGTTCGGACACACAAGAGGACACCATGAGCACCAAAACAACCACTAAGCCTGCCTCCCGCACGTCTCGCGCACGCCGCACCGATGCAGCCAACAACTTGTTGAGCGTGACCTTCCCCGCTTCGTTCACCGACGAGCAGATCCTTGCCCGTCTGGACGAGTTCGGCATGGGCGAGGACACCCCCTACAAACTGACCCGCAAGGACGATGGCACCGCCGTAGCCGCACGCGACGACCTGTCCACCGAAGGTAGCAGCATCGCCCAAGTCATGCTCACCACTGACGGCATCACCGCCCAGGTAGTGCGCAAAGACGGCCAAGAACCAACCCCAGCCGAAGGCTCCCGCCTGGCAGTCACCAGCGTCTCTTTCGATACTTCCATTGTCTCGGAAGAGCAAATCGAAGCCATTTTGGCCCGTTTCGATGTTGACACCACTGCTGTGACACTGGATACTTCGGACGAAGGTAAAAGTGTGTTGGTTCGCAGCGACGTTGCCGACGGCACCGAAACCAAGCAGATCCAGGTAGAAAATGGGGTCATCTTCACGGTCAAGCGTTCCGACTGCGAGGACATTCCCGAAGGCTACGTGGCAGTAGTTAACGAGTGTATGTACGGTAACTACGGTTGGGGTCATCTGGACTTCTTGTCCGCCCTGGCAGATCGCGCAGTATGCGAAAAGCTGGACGATGCAGCCTACCGCTTGTCTTCGGTCCTGAATAACATCCTGTTCAACAGTGGTTTGCCTGTCGAGGCTCGTAAGGTTCTCGTACAGCGATCCACAGAGCAGTATGCTGCATACATCAACACACTTCTGGATCTGCTGCCACGCCAGGTACTGGTGGCGATTGACCAGTTCCAACGCAATGATAAAGCCACTACGGAGAGCACCATGAAACAACCCAACGATAACGCCGGTCAGCAAGTAGCCCGTACCGACACTCCTGCTGCTGCGCCCGCCGCTGCCGCCCCTGAAGCCACTCCCGCTACTGCCGCCGCTGCACCTGCTGCTGGCACCGCCTCTGGCGACAGCGTAACCATGTCCCGCGCAGATCTGGAAGCCATGTTGCAGAGTACAGCCACTGCTGCTGCCGAAGCAGTTCTGGCTCGCAAGGACACCCCTGCCCTGACCCCCGAACAGCAAGCTGAGGCTGACGCTGCCGCAGCCGCTGCTGCCGAGGACGCACAGCCTCTGACCCGTGGCGACTTCCGCAAGATGTTGCAGGAGCAACAGAAGAACACCGTTATCGTTCGCAGTGACCATGGTGACTCTCAGGTCGTAATCCGCCAGGATGACCAGGAGACCAAACAGAAGCGTTCCGATGGTGAAGTATTTGCCGGCGTGCTCGGTAAGTTCTAATCCCGCTCCCCTTGACCCTTTAAGCGTACGCAAGTACCTACCCAAAAACTGGAGAACACCATGAGTAAGACCAATTCCCAACTGTCCCAGGCGGAGCGCGACGAGAACCTGCGTCGTTCTGACTTGGCTCTGGCCGACCTGGCCCGCGACGGCGGCATGCTGCCACCCGAAGCTGCCAACCGCTTCATCGACTTCATCCAAGAAGAGCCAACCATCCTGCGCCAGGCCCGCACCGTTCGCATGAGCGGCCCCCAGCGCAAAGTGGACAGCATGGGCTTTGATAAGCGCATCCTGCGTGCTGGTCGCCAAGTTGGCGGTGCTCGTGACGACGGTGGCAACGACCGTTACGTACGTGCCGCTGACCGCGCCGCACCTCGTACCCGTCAGGTTGAACTGAACACCTCCGAGGTGATTGCAGAAATCCGCCTGCCATACGAAGTGCTGGAAGACAACATCGAAGGCGGTAACTTTGAAGCTCACGTACTGCGCCTGATGGCCCAGCGCGTTGCAGTTGACCTGGAAGAGCTGTCGTTGTGGGGCCGTAGCAACCACATGACCGATCCTTACCTGGCTCTGCAAGACGGCTTCATGTACCGTGCAATGCGCGACGGTAACGTGCTGGACAACAACGGCCAAGGTATCAACCCTGACCTGTTCGCCAACGCACTGCTGACAATGCCACAGGTTTACCTGCGTCTGTTGCCGCAACTGCGTGCCTACACCACTCACGCCAACCGCATCAAGTTCTTGCAGAACGTCTCCAAACGCCAGACCGGCTACGGCGACTCCGCTTTGCAGAACAACATGCCGGTGACCGTGCATGGTCTGACACTGGAAGCTGCCAACATGTTGGCTACCGAAGAAGGCGGCGAAGGCGGTCTGGTTACCTTCCCGCAAAACTTGCTGTACGGTATCCAGCGCAACATCACCATCGAAACCGACCGCGACATCCGCTCGCGTGAGATCATCATCGTTCTGACCGCCCGCGTGGCCTTCCAGATCGACGATCCAAACGCAGTGGTTCGCTTGATGGACATCGGTGGCTACCAGGCACCTGCCCTGAACGTGAACGTCGTCAATCTGGACGAATTCCCAGTCGGTCCTTAATCGGCCGGCAGTCAGACAAGGGAGACCTTCGGGTCTCCCTGCCTCACCAGACACCTATTTCCCAGGAATGGATCACATGAAAAACGCAAACACCCCCAAAGTAGTTGACCTGAAGCTGGTTGGCCCTAAGTCCTACACCAACTTCCAGTTCTTCAATCGCCCCATCCAACGCGGCGAGATCGTACGCGGCGTACCCGTAGAACGCGCAGAGCGTCTGCTGGACTTGCACATGGGCGAGGAAGACGACATCCGCTACTTCTTCGCAGTTGAAGGCAAGGCTCGCAACGTGGGCGCACAGCGCACCGTAGGCTCCCGTGAGCGCGGCGTCATTGAATTTGAAGACGACGAGCAGGACGAAGACGCACAGGCCCAGAACGCCAACCCAGCTAAGGGTGCATCGGCTACGGATCCTGCTGTACAGATCGGCAACCCCGACGCCATCCCTGAAGGCAAGCCTGCCGCTGCCGCCCCCAAGGGTCGTGGCTCCCGCGCCAAGGCAACCAACGCCTCCACGAAGTAAGGAATAGTCATGATGTTCCCCGTTGATCGTTATCTCATTGTTTCCCGTGAAGAGTTTGCCGCCGCTATCAACGGCAGCATGGGAAGCTGCGCGACTCCACCAACGGGGGACATCATCGACAGCCTTGGCGTACGCATCGCCATGGCGCTGACCCGAGCCGAGGGTTTCCTGGAGGTAGACACGCTGGTTCGTGGCACCTTCACGGAGACCTTCTACGTTCCTCCCCATGCCCGAGACGGCCGAGTAGCAGTACGACTGCGCAACGCTTTCCTGGTCGAGGGGCAGAACGTAGGATTGCAATCGATTGCACGGGACGGACTCGAACGAGTCGATCACATGTACGGCATGGTCTACCTGTCCGGCCTGCGACCAGGTACTCGACACACCATCACTTACACCGCTGGCTTCGAGCCAGACCCGGCCACTCGCGTACTGAAGGACGTCCCCGCTGCCATCCGCGACGTTGCCATCACGGCTGCTCTGATCTGGTTCCGGGCCGGGGTGATGGCACCGAAGGCAGGCCCAGGCGTCTCGTATACGGCACTGGTACGCGCCGCCATCCGTGAGCTACAGTCGCGTGGGCACAACACCTTTGAACGTCCTCGTAGTCCTTTCATGGTCTGGACTGACCACGTATCGGCAGACTGGTCATGAGCATCAAGGACACCCCATACGTTTCGGGGGCGGCCAAACTAGGCCAGCGAATGGCCACCATCCGAGGCAAACTGGATCTGCCCAACCTGACAAAGGACGTGGCAGATCTTTTACTTAGCCGTACACTGCGCCGGTTCGACCGAGAGGAAGATCCAGATGGCCGGCACTGGGTCCCCCACAGCAAGGAGACCGTACGCAAACGAGGCCCTGGTGCGAAGATCCTGAACGAGACAGGCGAGCTGCGAAACTCCATCCGACGTATCCGGGGTAACGCAGCAGGCACCGTCTACACGATCACCGGGGCGGGATCCAGGCTTGGCGTAGAGGATCCACAGATAGCTCGTCGCGCTGCGGCCAACCAGTACGGCACCCTACACATACCTCAGCGCCGCTTCTTGGGCATTGGAAGACTGGACGTCAAGGCAGTAGACAGTCTGATGCGTAGAAGGGCGGCCAAACTACAGCGAGAGATCTAATGGCTACTATCAACTCGTTTCCACCCCGCAAGCCACCTCTGGCCTCAGAACCCGAGATGATTCAGCTCATGGAAGATGACCTGAAGAGCAAACTGCTGGCGGTGCTGACTAAAGCACAGATGTACCAGATCCCCGTCATGGGGGTCTTCAGTATTGATGACCTGGAAGCACACAAGGCCCAGGACATCTGCAACAATGGCGCGGCAATGGGCGTCATGTACGCAGGCTGCAACGCCATGGACCGTAGCCAGACAGAACTGAACCGGGACCGTCGCACCAACGCGGCCCAGGGGCAGGAATATCTGTTCGGCGTAGTCCTTGGAGTGCCGGCCCAGGGTGACATGTGCGGAGGTCGAACACCGGCTACCACCATCCTATCTCTGGCCCGACAGGCTATCTTGGGTACGTCCCTGGAAGCCTATAGTGAGACACGGACCTGGGTTTTCGTGCGAGAGAACCCCGAATATGCTGCGTCTACAAACGAAGTGCTGTATTATCTGCAACTGTGGCGGCTCACCCTAATAGGGCAGGGCAATCAATAATCCAAGGAGAATACCAATGGCAACAGTACGCCCCATTCCCCAGTCCTACTACTACTCCGGCCAGGGCCGCTTGTTTATGGGCGAACGCGACCCAGTTACGGGCCGTCCCCTGAGCTTGATTCCAGTAGGCAACGTCCCCGAGCTGGAAATCTCTATCGCGGTGACGAAGTTTGAACACAAGGAATCCATGTCGGGCCAGCGTTCGGTGGACTTGACCGTTATCACGGAAAAGACCCCGACCATCTCGATCACGCTGGAATCCCTGGATCCTCGCACCCTGGCCATGGGCCTGTGGGGCATCTCCCGCGAAGAAGCTGGTGCTACGGTTACGGCCGAAACCATCAAGATCAAACCGGGCATGACTTTCGCCCTGGCCAACCCTGGTGTGTCGGACGTTGTAATCCAGGTAGCCGGTGCTGACATCGACGAAGCAGACAACTACGACATCGATCCGGGCTTCGGCACGATCTACGTCAAGGCTGACGCTACCGACATCACCGCTGAAGTCGAAGCTACCATCTCGTACAAGCACGGCGATACGCAGCGCCTGGATGCACTGATGACCGAGACCCCACCCGAGCGTTTCTTGCGTTTCGAGGGCCTGAACACGGTCAACGGCGATCTGGTACTGGTCGAGATTCCCCGTGTATCCTTCGAGCCTATCGCGTCCCTGCCGCTTATCAACGAAGAGCTGGCACAGGCCGAGATCACCGCCAACATCCTTCTGGATCCGTTGGTCGTTACCCAAGGCGTGTCGCAGTTCTTCACGCAGCGTATCGTCAAGCCCGCCGTCACGCCCTAAGCGTAGCAGCGGTCAAAACCCAAAGCCTTTAGGAGAAGAACCATGGCTAACGTAAAAGTCGTATACATCCAGAACCACGGCGACCACCGCATCGGTGACCAGGTGACCATTGATGAAGCTGACGCAGCAGAACTGGCGGCCAAGCAAATCATCAGCATGTCCACCCGCTGGGGCCACGAAGACGCCAACACGGTAGCGGACCTGATCCCCGCCGAAACGGCAGGCAAGAAGGTGGTATCCATTGCGGTTACCCCTACTGGCCTGGCTGTCAACGCTGGCGAGAACCTGCCGTTCCTGGTTACCGCCACTCTGGCCAACGGTACTACCGAAAACATGACCGACCTGGAATGGGTTGGCGTGTCCGAAGGTGCCGAATTCGCCACCGTTACGAAGACCGTCAATGGTCTGGTGCTGCGCGGCCACGCTGCTGGCACCGGCAAGGTCCACGTCAACTACGGCGGCGTGGAAGTAGACGAGGCGTTCACCGTTTCGTAAGCAACAGATAAATCTACCCGCACGGGTCAGATTGGAAAGGGCCTGCGGGCCCTTTTTTTACGCCTGGAGATACCAAAATGAAATCGATTGCACGAGTCACTGCCCTTGCTGGCTTCACCCATGGCGGGGTACATTACACGGCGGGCACCGTAGGTATTGATTTACCCCTTGCGGCGGCCCAGTACCACGAGCGACATGGGGCGGTAGAGATCACCCACACCACCCCCATTGTTGAGCACCATGCCGGACCCCTGGCCCTCCCGGAGTTTGTTGAAGAGGAAACCCAGGCAACGGAAACTAAACCGGCCAATCGCCGGTCACGGAGAAAGTAATGAGTGAAGTCACCGTAGACAAAGACACAAGCGAAAAAGCAGCACACCTGTCGGTAGCCATCGACCTGATTATCAGCGGGCAGGTCAGCTCCGCCCTGGTCAAGATGAAAGAGCACCCGGACGATGAAGTCGAGAAGGACGTCCGCGTCACCTTCAACACGGCCAAGGTCAAGCACCTGTCCAAGATGATCCAGCTATTCTCCGGGATCATCTCCTCGTTCGACGAGCTGACGTTCTCTGAGATCCTTCAGATGATCGCTACCAAACAGGCCGAAGCCGTAGCCGAGGGCCGTAGCCCCCACTCTGTCAGCATCACCAACGAAGACGTCCTTCAGGTAGCCATGGATTACCGCTCCGTACTGGTTACCGTCGTCACTCGTCTGATCGACCACCTGGGTCCATTTGTGGAGATCTTTTCGTCTATCTCCGACGCGCAGTTCCAGGAGCTGGACATCGATCAGGCCACGCTGGTTGTCCTGGCCATCATCGGGATGAACTACAGTTTTTTTACCCAGACCTTGCCCCCGGCCTTGAAAGGATTGTCCCTCAAGGCGACGGCGAGCAAGGTAGCGGCAAAAAGCGATACGAAGAAGGCAGTAAAGAAGCAGTAGAAGCATTCAAGCGCGAGAAGCGCATGGACAAAGTCAGAATGGCTCGCTGGGCTGAGGACACCACCGGCACTTTGCTACGGGCGGGCCACAAACTGACAGACATCCAAGAGTACACCTTCTTGCAGTTCATGGCTTTTGCCAAGATCGAAGAGAGGCAAGAAGCAACGCGCAGACTGAACTTTGTCACGGACGTCTCTGCGGTGCTGGCTGGAATGATGGGGGACGGAAAGAGCAAGGGCAAGAAGCGTAACGAGTCCCCTCTGTCTACCCATATCCAGGGCCTCATGGATAGTTATTACGAGGAATAGGATCATGGCCACACGACCTGCCAGCAATCTTGATGTCAACATCCGGGGCCGCGACCAGCTCACACCCGAGCTGTCCAAAATCGAGTCCCGGATTATTCGTTTTGTGGGGGCGATCTCTTCGGCCCTCGCAGCAGTCCGTATCGTCGGGTTCCCGGTTACGACCGTTCGGGAGTTCGAGCGCGAAATGGCCAACGTCCAGAAGACAACAGGCTTTACTGCGCAAGAGATCTCCAAGCTCGGTAAAGAACTGCGCACCATGTCGGGGCGACTGGATATCTCTGCTGCGGACCTAGCCAAGATTGCGGCGGCCGCTGGTCAGCAGGGCCTGGGGCGAGAAGGGGTCGAAGGAGTAGCGGCCTTTACCGACTCCGTCTCGCGCATGTCCTCGGTGCTGGATATCTCGGTCGATGAAGCCGGTGCGGCTGTCGGTAAGCTCGCTTCCATCTTTAAGGTGCCGCTGACTGAAATCGAAAAGATGGTGTCCAGCCTTAACGAGGTGGCCAACAACTCCACGGCTACCGGCGACCAACTGCTGGACGTTACCCGTCGTATCGGTGACGCTGCCGGTGCTTTCGATGACTACTATAAGACCATCGGTATCGGCGCGGCCGCCATTGACTTCGGTGCATCGGCTGAAGTTGTCGGTACGTCTATCACGAAGGTCTTTGCCGACATGCAGTCCAAGGGGGAGAAGTTTGCCCACTTCATGAACATGTCCACGAAGGAGTGGATCAACATTGTTCAAACGGACGGTATCCAGGCATTCAAGATGTACTTGGATCGGTTGCGGGATCTGGAAGGCGAGAGCCGCCAGCGCACCATCCGCGAGCTGTCCGGTACTGGTCGTATCGGGGCGATGCTCAACAAGTTCGTCAACGACACCACCAACACCATCCTGGATCGCAACCTGGCCAGCGCATTGCGTGGCCGTGAGACTGGTACGTCGGCACTGCGCGAGCAAGAGACTGTTCTGAAGACCCTGGACGCCCAGGCAAACATCCTGCTCAACACGTTCACCAACCTGGGTATCACGGCGGGCGAGCGGTTTGCCAAACCCGTTACCTCGTTCCTGGCCCAACTGTCTGCTGAACTACAGAATCCTGCTGTCCTGGCCTTTGCCGAAAGCATTGGCGACATGTTCCTGTCCCTGTTCACCACGATCTCTGACGGCCTGAAGTTTGTAGCCTCGTTGAACGTCAACTGGGAAAACTTCGTCTCGCTGGCCAAGATCCTGATTACCATCAAGCTGGTGCAGTTCTTTGGCGCTTGGATGGCGCGATTGACTGGCCTGAACGGGTTGCTCAAGGTAGTCACCCAGTCCGCCAGTACCATGAATAAGGAACTGGAGGGTAAGCCGGGGGAGAAGGCAGGACCGACTGGTCTGCTGGCCACCATGAAGGAGATTCGCAAGAATCACCAGGACGAACTGGCCGTCATCGCACAGAAGAAGAAAGCTACAGAGGACCTTGAGAAGGCTGAAGCCAAACGCAACGCAGCCCAGAGGGCGTTCGACTCCGCCCAGGCGGCCAAACTGGCTGCGGGTGCCAACCCAAGTCTCCAGCCAGCCGCAGATAGGCTCGGGGCAGCTCGATACAACACATCGGCAGTAGCCGTGAAAGGACGAGCAGCGGAAGAGGCGGCACAGCGGGCGTGGAATACCCGAGTGGAGCAGCGCGAGCGCCAGCACACCGAGCGCCTCGCCGTTATCGAGCGCGACTACCAAGCCCGTCGCACCGTTCTGAAGGCAGAAGGCCGCACCGCCGAGCTACGTCAGTTGACTATGGCCCGCAACGCCCAGCTCCGCGCTGAGCAGCAAACCTACGACCGCTCCATGACGCAGATCAATGCGTACCATACACGCCGTCTGGCAGCGGTACGCGCACAGGCCCAGGCCGAAGCGGTTGCAGCAAGCGCCGGAGTGCGGGCGGCAGAAAAGGAGGTCCAGAAGGCCAATGCAGCGGCAGGTACGGCACAGGCGGGCACCGCTGCCGCCTTGGCTGGCATCGCACTGAACAAAGCAAACAAGGAAGTTGACCGAGCCAAACAGGCCCTAGACGGTATAGGTGGGGCGGCAGGCAAGACGGCCTCCTTAATCACTGGTCTGCGTACTGCCTTCACTGGCCTTCGTTCCGCTATCGGTTGGATCTTCTCTGTCGCATCCCGTGCTACCTGGTTCACGTTCCTGGCCTACCAGATCGCTGACATGTTCGGCCTGATCGACAAGATTGCCCCCTTTTTCAAGAAAGCAGCCGAGGCCGTTGGTCTGTACTCGGAGGCGTCTCGAAAGGCGGCGCAAGAGCAAGCCAACCTGCGCAAGAAGATGGCCGAAGAGCAAGGTGAGCTGGACAACCTGATCGATAAGTACCACGAGCTGCGAGATGCCAGTACCGGACGTCTACGAGACGTGGACGTGAACGCCCTGCCGGCCATGCTCCAGGACGAGAACCGCGAGCTGAACCGACAGGCCATCACCGAGCTGATGACTATCATCAAGGGCGGGGCGGCCGAGCTGAACAAACTGGACATCACCAAAGCTACTCTGATCGAAGACCAGACGAAGACCAAAGCCCGCCTGGACGAGATGGAGAAGAGCTACCAGGCCGCACTGGAGCGGATGAACACGGCCCGTGCCAATATCACCCAAGGACAGATCGACCAGATCGATGGTACAGGCGCTGTTGGTTTGATTACCAAAGACATGCGCCGGTTTGTCGCGGCTCGCAAGGAAGTCGAGGAGATTGGTACAGCCATCAAGGGTTTGCGTACCAACATGGACGAGACCGCTGAGGTCATGAGCAAGAGCATTGAAGACGTCGCGCGCGCCGCCAAGGAAGACCTGGCCACCATCGGTCCCGTTTTGGCTGGAATGTTCACCGACGAGACTGCTGATGTTTTCATGCGCTATGCCGGCGATCTGTCTACCTTGCGCGGCGAACTGCGTAAGCTGCAAGAGCAAAGCCGTGAGGCCATCCAGGAAGAGATCCGCTTGAGCGAAGAAGGCGGCGAAGCCCTGGACGCCCAGAAGGTCAAGACCGCGCAACTGGCCAACCAGATCGTGGAGTTGCAGGCCAAGATCCAGAAGGCCACCGAGGATGCCAATAAGGAGATCAAGGCGCTTGAGACATCCAAGGGTGTCAGCACCGAGCTGCTGAATTCCGCTGGCCTTCTGCGTACGCTGCTGACCTTGAGCCCAGAGGATCTGGCTGGCCTGCGCGAGGCGCTTGGTCTGCTGACCCAGACTGGCGCGAAGCTCACCGGCCTGAACGCCCCTCCGCCTGCCCGTCCTACCACCGGAGACGATGACTACAACCCCAAGACCAACGGGGAGTCCGCCGCTCGCCGCGCCGCCAAGGCTCGCCTGGCTGTCCTGAAGGCAGAGGCTGAGGCGGAAGGTAAGCTGCTGCGCGAGGCCAACAAGGAACGCCTGGACCAGCTTGAGTACACCAACTCCCGCAGCCTGATCTCTATCAAGGACTTCTACGCCCAGAAAGAGAAGATCCAGCAAAGCGACCTGGACAACTCCATCCGTATTGCCAAGATCGAATTGGACGGCGTACTCAAGGAGATGTCCCAGGCTAAAGACGAAGCCACGAAGCTGCAAGCCAAGGCGTCCTCTATTCGGCTGGAAGGCGACATCAAGGCACTGACCGCCCAGAAGGAATACCTGGCCCAGCAGATCCGTCGTGACCAAGAACAGGCCACTCGCGCATTTACCGATAACCTGGCCCGCAGCACCCTGGACCTGGCCCAGTTCTTCGGGGCGGACGACGCCACCCTGTTCAAGCAGGCGCTGGAGAACTACAACGTCGAGTACCGAGACTTCATCAATCGCCTGAAGTCCGAGTCCGAAGACATGCCCGAGCTGCTGCCTATCATCAACCTGGTAGAGATGCGCAACCAATTCACCACGGCCGCGTTGGTCGTAGGCGAGATTGGCCGCTCCCTGGACGCTGACTCCCGCGCTGTAGATACGTTCGCTACCCGCCTGGAGATGCTGCGCGACAAGGGTACGATTACCACTGGCGACTTGGCCAAGGGTATGGACCTGGTGCGAGCCAACCAGGTAGCCCTACACAAGGCCAGCCTGGAGCGCATGGAAGCCCAGCTCCGTGACCTGCCCAAGGAAACCATCGCCTACAAGGAACTGGCGCTGGAGGTTGAAGACGTCCGCCTGAACATGGAGAAGCTGGCGAACGAGTCCAACGCAGTAGCCAAGGAGATCAACGACAACTTCACTGGCGAGTTGTCCAGCATGTTCCAGAACTTCAAGCTGACAGACGACATCGGGGAGACCCTGATGAACACCCTGTTGGGATTCTTGCAGGTCTTGCAGAACACGCTTGGCCAAGCCCTGGCTGAAGGTATCATGGGTGCGATCAACAACGGCATCGGCGGCGACGGTATCGGCGGCCTGTTGGCCAGCGCATTCGGTATGGCCACCGACGTAGGCAAGCCAGATGGCACACCCATGAACCCGCTGCACGTCATCATGCCTACCCAGGGACTGATTGACGGTATCGGCGGCGGCATGACCGGCATTGCTAATGGACTGGGCGGCCTGCTGGGCGGCGGAGACTCCGATCCCTTGGGCGACTTCATCTCCAACCTGGATGGCGTCATGGCCCCGATCCCGGACGAGATCCAGGGCGGGATGTTCTCCTTCCTGGCTCCGTTCGACGGCAGTATCTCCAGCTTCATGTCTGGGGCTGAGAGCGTATTCGGTAGCCTGTTAAATGGCCTGGGCGGGATCTTCTCTGGCCTGATGAATGGCCTTGGCAACATCCTGGGCTTTGGCGGTGGCGCAGCCGTAGGCATGATGCACTCTGGTGGCCGCGTAGGCTCCGGGGGCGGCCTGTCCAAACGAGTACACCCCGGCGTCTTCGCCAACGCCCCTCGCTACCATAGCGGTACGACGGGTGCTGGCCTGAAGCCAAACGAAGTACCTACCATCCTGGAGAAAGGTGAGACGGTACGAACCCAGGCGCAAGAACGCGCCATCCAGCAAGCTCTTAGCGGAGCCAACGCTGGTGGGGGCGGATCCATGAACCTTCGACAGGTACTGGTGCTAGATCCTGACCTGGTCCCACAGGCAATGCAGTCCGCACCTGGGGAAAAGGCAATGATGACTTTCGTCCGCAACAATGCGTCCACCATTCGACAAATCATTAAGTAAAGGCAGTAGATATGAATATCGATTTGGCTTCGACCCCAGTCTGGCCCTTCTCGCCGGACTGGTCCACCCCAGTCACGGAGACGCTGACCTGGCTTACCTCGGTCCTGTCCTCGCCCAGCGAGGCGGAGCAGCGCGTAAGCCAGCGCCACGTCCCCACCGTCCAGCTTGAGATGTCCTTCCTGGCCAACAAGAAGACACGGCGGGAGATTGATGCGTTTCTGGCACGTCACGTTGGCAAGCCATTCCTGATGCCCCTCTGGTACGACGTACACCTGGTGGGTGTGGACGGGCCGTTGGATCACTCCCAGTTTCACCTGTACGGCATGCTGTTCCAGCGCCGTCCCAGCGGCAAATGGCGGGCGGGCAAAATCGACCCATTGCAGGGCCCTGGCGCTACACCGCAGACCGTACACGAGCCCTTCTACAACATCACCAGCACCGAGGGCGCAGTCTGGCGGCCAATGGAAGACATGGGGTCTCGTCTGTATCCGATGGTCGTAGTCACCTGCGAAGAGCGGGTAGAGTCCTTCCAGCTATCGAATGATGCCACACGCTTTACGGCGCGGGTAACGCTGTACGACCCCAAGATGCCCGAGGCCGAGTACATCACCGACGTGTACCAGGGCTTCCCTGTCTTGAAGGAGCGCCCGGATACGAACGAGGATCTGCGCTACGAGTATGCCCGCACCTTCGCTACCACCAGCACCAAAGAAGAAGTAAACCGTAACATCGTGGACGTCGTTGGGCGTATGCGCGGTACGCTGGGCTACAACTGGACCGGACACAACCAAGCAGACGTTATGCGACTGCGAAAGATCCTGACGTACCTGAATGGGCGACAGAAAGCGATCTGGGTTCCCACCTTCATGAACGACATGGTACTTTCCAGGCCCGCACAGGCCGGTACAGCGTTTTATATCGAGCGGGCAGGGTTGGCCATCCCCTTGGGGCAGGTAATGCCACCTGGACGCCGCAACGTACGTATCCTGCTCAAGGATGGTACGCACCTGTATCAGAGCGTCAACCGTATCGTCACAACGAACGATGGCGATGATCGCGTAGAACTGGGAGACAGTTTTGCAATCGATTTCACAATCGACGAGGTAGCCGAGATCTCGTTCATGGCCCGCAGCCGTCTGGCACAAGACATCGTCGAGCTGAACCACGACACGGACGAGCACGGCCTAACCCTCTGCACCCTGTCCTGGCAGATGATCGGCGGCGACCGAGATCCCGCTATCGAGATCCCTGAACCACCTACCCTGGAAGACAAGGTGCCCGACTGGCAATACCTCTTGAGCGAGCCAACCCTGGGGGAAACCAATGCCGTTCTGGGGATCCCCGCTGACCACCCTCCTATCTTTGGAGGGACGACTGAAGACTGGCACCAGTACGACCGTCGCCGTAAGCAGGCGTTCGGGTTGCAGACCTTGCGCCAAGCCGAGAACGTCTATATCCAGAAGCCTTCGGTCACCAACTCCATCGGCACCACCAAAGGTATTAACGAGTCGTTCCACTCTCTGGCCAACACCCGGCGCATGCTGATCCTGAACACGGATACGATGGTACTGTCCGCGAGCGAGGTAGCCGCGTTGACGCCGAACCCAACCCTGTACGCTGACTACATGCACGACCGGGCCGGAGAAGACGACCCAGCCGGTTTCCGGGACCGCGCCAAAGCCAGCCTGACCAACGCCTTCTATCGCTCGGTTATCTTCCGCGACCGGGGCCGCACGTTCTACGACACGGCCATGGGCGGCACAACCACCAGCTCGGACGGCGTAGTCAACACCGCACTGCTACGCAACAAATTCAAGGTATCCGGCCTGCCCAACCTGCGATCCACCACAGAGGCGGCCATCTTTCGGGCCAAAATGGCCGACACTGTACGCCAGTATGGCCAGAACCACCCTGTACCGGGGCGAGTGGGCAAGATGGTTCATGCAGATATGGGCGGGGCGGTCACTGCTATGTTCCGCTACAAGGAGTTTGATGCGGCCATGCGCGGCGGCACCAACGGGGCGCAGACGAGCTTCTCTATCGGCCCCTACCTGGATGCAGTCGCATACGACGTTATGAATATCAGTGCATCGTGCGGCGTATCGGGCAAGCTGGAGATCATCTCTGGCGGGATCCCGCTGGCCGTAGTTGAAGCTGCCCACCCGGTCGATACCAACCACCTGTCCCGTTCTGGTAGCCAGCCAACAGGGGGCGGTACGGTACGTTCCGATGGCAGCAAAGGACCTCAGTTCTACGACCAGTATGTCCGTGTCTTGTCGCTGGCTTTTGTCTTCGCGCCGGCCTTTGAGGAGACGAACCTGATTGTAGACGTCATCGACGTAGCTGACGGCTCGCTCAAGGCCACGCTGGAAGTCTCGGACTCCATCTACACAGGCGGCCTAGTGCTGGAACAAGATCTCCAAAAACAAGGCTTCAAAGTGGCGTACGCCTCTGCGATAATCGAACGCACAGAGAAGTTCCCAGACTACACCGCGAACCCCTTGTCCCCGTCCTTGTTGGAAGCGGGCAAGGAGTACATTTTCCGAGTGAGGTACAAGAATGTTGCCGCATGATATTGAGGTCTCCACGCAGGACAACCAGGAGAGCTTCTGGTATGAATTCATGCTACAGCGCACCGAGAGCGGGGCTGGTGGCTACGAGCCGCTGTACAACCTGTATTCGCGCAAGCATGCCATCCAACATGGGGATCTCCAGCACAAGGGCGGGGCGGACGCCCAACCTGTAGAGCTGAAGCTGTCTGCGGATCTGGCCTTGGCCAAACTGATGGACGAATTCCCGCCTGCACGGGCGGTTCGTCTGGCTATCCGCAAGTACCGCGTTATCAACCCCGATAATGAAGATGACCCGCTGAACTGGGCCACGATCTGGATGGGTGAGTGTACCGGCTGGGAGGTAGTAGACGAGGCCAACCGGATCCTGAACGCTGAACCTATGTCTCTGGTAATTGCCCAGGGCGGTCTGCGCATGACGTGGGCTCGCCTTTGTCCTCATGTCCTGTACGATCCCCTGACCTGCTCCGCCAACAAAAACCTGTTCGGTACGGGCGTCCCCTCTCTGGGCGTCCCCGACCGCCTCCGCGTACGCTCCCCTGCTTTTGCTTCTCGCGTCTCCGGCTACTTTACCGGGGGCGTGCTGGAGTGGAACCGCACCATCCCGGAGCAAGGCGGAGGCACCAAAATCATCCGTGACCAACGCAGTATCGACATGCACTACGGCGACACGATTGAGATGTTGGGCGGCACCGCTGGTATCAGCGAAGGAGCGGCTGGCGACATCTACGCTGGATGTCCTCGTACTCTGAAGGCATGCCATGAAGTCTTCGATAACGCCCCCAACTTCGGTGGCGTATTCATTGATGGCAAGAGTCCGTTCGACGGCAACCCCACTTTTTAAGGAATAGACATGCAAATGCTTTTCTATGTCCTGGTTCTTGTCGCCCAGTACCTGATCTCTGCGGCGATGAAAAAGAAGCAGGAGCCACCGCCACCAGCGGCCTACGAGGACTTCAAATTCCCTCAGTTCCAGGATGGCACGGCCAAGGTCATTGTCTTCGGGGACTGCTGGGTATCCGACTGGATGGTGCTATCGGTATCGAGCTACCGCTACGTCCCGATCACTCATGATGCAGGTAAGAAATAATGGGCGGCCCAACCATCACCATATCCATGGTCCTGCGCACCAGCGAGTATGACGGCGGCGAGAACTACTGCCGCAAAGGCGCTCGTACCTGGTGCGAGCTGCACGGGATCTGCTACAACACACTATGCCGCCAAGGCATCCCAGTCACACAGGTGGAGCACATTGACGACAGCATGTGTCAGCGCCTGGTAGCCATTGCGAGGAAAGAACATGTCCGGGGGTAAAGACGAAATCACACTAGGGTATCGATACTACTTCGACATCATCATGGGGCTGGCCCGCAACGTGGACGGTATTGCCGAGATCCGCGTAGGAGACGTCAAGGTATTCCCCAAAGACGAAGAGTACGACCCTGAAACCAGCTTGGAGCCAATGACTCCGGGTCTAGTCGTTGGCGCACAAGGCGGTACGGCCATGATTGATGCAGGCGATGCGTTCGGCGGAGACGAGGGCGAGGGTGGTATCGAAGGACGCTTATTCGTCACGTCCGGCTGGTCCCAGACAGACCTGACCCAGGCCATCACCCAGGCATCTCCTGCGGCAGGGTTGACCCGCGAGGAGGTACTGAGCGCCAGCTCTGAGGCAGACCCTAACGGACCTGTGCCTGGGTACAAGCGGGCGGCGGTAGCTCACTACTCGGGCCTGGTCTGCTCCATGAACCCTTACCCCAAGCCCTGGGCCTTTCGCTTGCGTCGTACCCGTCCTGACAGCATCCAGGACCAGCTCCCCGGCGTGGACCCAGTCATCTACTTGAGCAACGGCCGCATTAAGGCCATGAACCCGGCCTGCATCCTGTTCGAGTGCGTATCCAACTCTGAATGGGGCCGCAGCTTGCGATCCCCTGACCGCAGCCGTTCACTGTCGGACTACCGCACCAACTCCCACCTGATCGACATCGAGAGCTTCCAGCACGCGGCGGCCGTCTTTATCCAGGAAGGCTTTGGGCTTTGCATCGTATGGAAGCGAGATGGAGACCTGGACGCCTTCGCCCAGCAGATCATCGACCACGTTGGCGGGGTGCTCTACCCAGATCCGTACACCGGCAAGCTGACCTTCCGTCTGATCCGAGACAACTACGACCTGGACAACATCCCGATCTTCTCCCGAGGCAATGGCCTGCTGTCCATCACAGACAACTCCAACGCCATGGGCAGCGCCCTTATCAACGAAGTGATCGTCATCTACACCGATCCAATCACCAACGAAGAGCGCCAAGTACGGGAACAGTCCCTGTCTTCGATCCACCAGCAAAAGGCGATCTATAGCACCACCTCGCGCTACCCCGCTGTCCCTACCGGCGACCTGGCGGCACGTCTGGCCAAGCGAGATCTCAACTCCAAGGCCACCCCCAACCTGCGCCGTCTGACCATCACGGTAGACCGTCGCGGGTACTGGATCGTGCCTGGGTCTGTCATTCGCATCCACGAGCCTTCGTTGAACATCTACGACATCGCTGTACGTGTAGGTGAGGTCAGCGATACCGAGTCCGGCGCTATCCGTCTGAAGGTAGTCCAGGACGTCTTTGGTTTGCCTAAGCATGGCACCATCACCCCGCCAAGCGAAGGTCACCGACCACCACCCAACGAACCCCACCCGGCTGAGTTCTGGGATCTTCTGGAAGTACCGTACGCAGAGCTGGCCCGTCGCATGGACCACGATGCCCTGGCGGACGTTGCACCCTCTGACTCGTACCTGATGGGCAAAGCAGCACAGCCTACCACTGGTCGCAACATGAACTACCGGCTGGTATCCGGCCGCACGACGGCGCTGGTCGATAAGGTCATAGGGGACTGGGCGGAACACTTCATCCTGAAGGCCGCACAGCCTGACCGTGCCGGCACGATGTTCCTACTGCCTCGCTCCAACCGCCTTGCGGCTGGCCAGCTCCTGCTGATCGGACAGGAGTACGTACAGATCACCGCGCTGGGCAACATCGACCAACAGGCTGATACGGTAGAGGTGTTCGTAAATCGAGGGTGTCTGGACACGATCCCGGTATTGCACACCGAGGGCGAAGACATCTGGATGATCCGTTCGGCCGTAGCCGGTACTGCTGGATATGCCGCGCAGCGCACCCCTTACGTACAAGGCGATACGGTACGGGGCAAGGTGTTGCCTCGCTCTATGACCGGCCAAGTCAACGCGGCTCTGGTTCCTACGAAGACCATTGTCATGGAGGGCCGCCAGGACAAGCCTTACGCACCAGGCCGGGTCCGCTTGAACGACACCCCACTCTGGCGTAACGACCTGATCGTGGGAGATGCCGTCTTCACCTGGAATGGCCGCAATCGCGTAACCCAACACAGCACAATCACAGGCCAAGAGGGGGCTCACATCACACCGGAAGAGGGCGCAGTTTACGTTGCGCGAGTCTACAACGCAGACGACAATACAGTGCTGAAAGAGATGACGTCCGCGACCGAGCGTACGTTTACCTTCTCCGATGCAGATTCCGCCGACAAGGGTAGCCCCCGTAACATCCGGTTTGAGCTGTATTCGGAGCGGGACGGCGTACGCAGTTTGATGACCTACTCGCACACTTTTGAACACGTAGCTACTGGCGCTGATACAGGCTGGGGCTTCGATTACGGTAATAACTTCGGAGGCTAAGATGGCCGCAATTCAAGGAAAGAACCTGGGCGTCACGTCCGGCTGGAACGACGGGGAAAACCAGTGGGGCAACCCGATGAACAACAACCTGATGTTGCTGGATACGCTTATCCATTGCGACGTCCTGAGTACGGCCTATGGCATCCCCGATGACGTACCTGGCGGCGAACTGGTCGTAGGTAATCGGTTCCTGGTCAAGGGTGACTCCACGACTGCCTGGGACGGCGGGGCGCAATCGTCTGCAAACTGCATCGCCATGTTCCTGGGCGGCACCACACCCGCCACCCGCTGGGCTGTCTTCCGCCCCAAACGAGGGTGGAGTGTGACTTGCATGGCTCTTGCCGCTGGCCAGGACCGTTCGTTGTACTTTGACGGTACGCAATGGATCGGCGGGTCCGACATGATCCCCAGTTCCGGTCTCGACCCCGCCTGGAAGACCAGCGTAGACAACCGCCTGGACGATCTGGAATCGGACATGGATACAACCAGCCAGGCCGCTGCCTCTGCCGTCACAAACGCCAACGCCGCGTTGACCACTGCTACCGCCCTGGCCCGACCTGCTGCGGTAGCCGTATCGGCCAGCACCACCCTGGACTCTACCCAGCACACCCTGAAGTACCTGGTAGCCAACGGGGCGGCCGACATCGAGATCACTGTACCGGCACACGTAGCGGATAGCTTCCAGGTAGGCGACTCCCTGACCATCCGCCACAACTCGGACAACGAGGTCTCGCTTGTCGCCGCCAGTGGGGTCAACATTCGCGTACCATTCATGGGCTCGTTGGTATTGGCTGGCAAGGGTGCCACCGTCTCGCTGTACAAGCGCGACAACAACACCTGGGATCTGATCGGACAGACCGAGATGGTACTACCTGACTCTACCCGCCAAATCGTAGACATCACACCCGGTACTCCGGTCGCGGTCACGGGCGGTGTACAGCGCCTGATGTTGATCTCGGAAGACAACCAGGTGGCCACCCCTGCCGCCACTATCGTATTGCCTGCGGATCCTGTTGATGGACAGCAACTGCGTATTGGTTTTTCTTGCCCGGTAACGGCTGTCACCATGGACGCGGGGACCAAGGTCACCACCTTCCCACCTGGCGCTGCCATCGCTGCTGGATCCAACGTCGTGCTGGAGTATGTAGATCTGTTCTCCGCCTGGCTGGTCTCTGCATAAGGAGTAGGCATGTTTTCGTTTCTCCCAGGCCGTATGGCCACGCCTGGGCCTCTTCCCCGTATGGGCCGGGGGGAGGCCCCAGAACCAGAGGATAGAGTTGTCCTGGTTCGCTACACTATTGCCGATTCTTTCTTCGACTACGTGCCGCAGTTGGAGGGTACTTGGGACCCCAACATTGTCCTGGCCTTCTCCGGTTATGGTATGTCCTCCTTGTACAGCCAGGTGGGCATCAAGACACTGGATTATCTGCACCCGGAAGTTATTGACCCAGAACTGGAAAAAGCTCTCCAGGAAACCATGTTGAACGTCAACATGTGGGACGAAGACTCCCAGACATGGGTCGAGGCTCTACCCGACTCCAACAAAGCGACGATCATCTTCAACAAGGACATCGCTACCATCTCCCCGACCCGCGAGGTGTACGACCTGGTCGTGCGCACCGATGACGGCCAAGAGTTTCCCTGGGATCCGGGGCTGACGATCAACGTCAACCCAGACGTGCCTCCCCCATGGGTAACCGGAGCAGTCCTGGAGGTCCTGGGAAAGATCCGCGACTACATCCCTGTTGACATCCACATCGGTTACTCTATTCCTGTTCCTAACCACGGCGTTCTGTCTAATGGTCTGACCTTCATCCACGGCGCGACTGGACGTATGCGCGGCGAGAACATGAACGAAGCCATGGCCTTGAAGGACGCTCGCTGTGTATCGCGGGTAGACCGGGTCTTGTACATGGCAACGGGCTACGATCTGTCCAACTCGGTCACGTCCATGGTCAATGCTGATGGCGAGCTGTGGCACTCCCGTAACGGCGGGATCCCGGCACGACTGGCCACTGGGGTGCAGTACGCGGTCATCGCCCAGCACAAATGGGATAACAACAATGCGGCCGACGTACAGTATCTGACTATCAAGAACGACGGGGCCGCTGGGGTAGTAAACTCCACGGGCGTCTTCTACGACGGGATCTCTCCCCTTCCTTCTGGGATCACAGCACCCGGCTCCCAGGTTATCTCCCTGGCTGGCTCGGGGCGGCGAGACCTGCCCAACGAAGTCATGGCACTGTTCGCTGCGTTGACCGCCAATGGCGACGTCCATATCTGGGGTGACTACGCCACGAATAACCTCTGGCCAGCAGTCACCAACGTGCCGCAAGCCCTGTCCGTTGCCTTCTTCCACAATAGCCGTCTTCTGCCCGAGCCAGGCCCTGCGATCATCATCACAGTAGAGGGAGGTGATCTGTACGCCATCACGGCATCTGGCTTGAGCAAGGTACGCTCCGGGGTGCGCGAGTATTGCACCAGCTACCCGCTGTCGAACAATTTCCTGGAAGCCTTCGAGATGGTCATCCTGGGCGACGACACGGTAGAGATGTTGGGGGCTGATGGTAAGTATGTTGTCACCGACAACGCGGCGTTCCTGGTAGGCGATGGCGTCATCCGCAAGGACGGCGTATTCGTTCACACGCCTGTCGCTGGGCGGCCACCAAACCCCCTGCCCCGTAACATCCATACCCCGCTCAAAACCCCGTCCTATATCCCCATGGATCGTAAGCCGGATTACAGCGGATACGCACCTCTGGGCGGCGCTGGCTACCAGACCCCTGTCCACCCTACCCTGCGTAGCTGCATTCGAGGAGAAGGCCCCTGGTTCGGCTACATCGACAAGCAAGGCGCACTGACTTACTGCGACATCGTGGACTACATGATGGGCCAGTCCCAGACGGTACGCTTCAGCTATCTGCCGACTTCGGTCAACTCCAACCGGCTTGGCTCCCAGGCACCACTGCCTGACGTCATGCGTGAGGGGGTTGTCGGGTTCGCGTCGAACATCTGGGTAGCCAACTCCCCGTTTGAAGGCATGTCTGTAGGCGATGTGTTCACGTTGTACGACGGCTCTATCACCTCTGCCTACTACGACAGCATGCGCTCCGGGGACTTCCCTTCCAAGATCGTCAACGGCCCGACAAGGGGCGCGGTAGGCGCTTTGTACTGGAAGATGGACGGCACTGTCGGGGCGGTCGAGAAGGCAGCCGGTACGGTACAGATCCCGGATAGCATCGCGGGCAAGCAAGTCCTGTCCATTCAGGGCCTAGACGAGACCATGAGCGGACGAGTAGGCGATGCCATCTTCGACAAGGAGGTAGGTGGTTCGACCCCTGCCTCCGGCACCCGTACGATTGGCGAAGTCCTGCGCACTGGGGCGCTGTCTGTCGCCGCAGTAGTACAAGGGGATGAAGGGCGCTTCGTTGCCCGCTACGTACACGGCTTTCGCTACAGCCTCGCCTCGGACAACCCGCCGATCCCTCCCGGTAACACGTACATGCTGCCACTCCTGCATGAGCTGCGTTCGGAGCCTGACGACACTTTGCAATCGATTGCACAGTACATCCGACAGACTTCGTATCTGCGCGACAACCTCATGTTGATTGCCAGCTACGGGCATGACACACCTGTTTCGTACAACACGCCAATCGCGTACGTACAGGATACCACCGGGACTGTCCGAGAGATGTTCGCTGGATACAAGGCAGACCTGTCCATGCGCAACACCTTCTGGTTCCAGGATCGTCTGCCGATCTCGCGCTTCTTTGACGTGGGCGGGGTAGGCGATACGGGTGGGGGTCTGCGCACCGAAGATAACCTGACGGACGCCATTGGCGGGGTCCTGAAGTCTGACCCAACCAAAGTAGTTCTGCGTAACACCAATGGTAAATCGTTCAAATGGCAGCAAGCTGGGTTTCCCGGCTACACCAAACAGGACGTACCACCTACCGGCGTTACCATCGACTTCGGCAAAGAGGTCAAATGGGTATCCGCTATGCAGATCTCGGTGCGAGCAACCCCTGCGCCTGGGGGTCTGGCGGGCAGCGGTTTCTACGTCGTGACAGCGGCCTTTGCCGATGGTAGTGTGTCGGCGCAAGCAGTAAAGTCTGTCATGACTACGTCGCCGGCAAACAACCTGGTGCGCACTATGGAGTTGTTCGGTTCTGTTCGGCAGATCCTGCCCCCAGGCACGGTCAACACAGATATTGGTTTTGGTCTCCCGGACCTGACCCCGCCTGCTACTGGCTGGGGCAGCAACTGGGGCGGCCCTTATGGAGAGTAAACATGGCTAAGAAAATTGGTCCAGGTATTGGCCTGGCGTATGGATGGGATGCGGGCGAGCTGAACTGGAACGAGGACATGAATGCCAACCTCCTCCGGCTGGACTCGGTCGCCGCTCCTGACGTCATAGATACACATGACGAACCCCCGGTAGGGTATGTACCCACACAGGGGGACATGTTCCTTGTTGGGGTCGGAGCCAAGAACGCCTGGGACGGTAAGGTTAACCATCTAGCTGCCTGGGTAGAGGGGGCGTGGGTCTTCGTCCCGCCCAAGCGCGGCCTTCGTATCGCTGCTCGCTGGTCCAGCAACCCTTTCTGGTGGTTTAACGGAGATTCGTGGGGAGCAGAGCCGGGCGGTGATGGAGGGTACTCTTCCTCCGATCTCAAGGTCGTAGGCGGTATCACCAACACCCCTCAGAGCACCACGCCTTCCACTGGTATCGTCCTTGATGACCAGAACAAGCACATCCTTATCCCTGAGCTTGCACTGTTCGGCACCGGAGACTGGACCATCTTGTTGCGCTCCCGAGACATCACTCCTGGGAGTGCCCCAGAGGACACCGGCTTCGGGACCTACTACCCGGTCATGTCGATGGGGGAGGGCCAAACCACATGGAACACCTACCGGGAGCTTGGCGCTCCTGTAGCCTTCGGGTCTGGCATCTCCAAGTTCACCTCCGAGGGCGTACCCGATTCGACCAAGAAGGATAGTAACTGGGGGATCTCGGTTGACCGAGAGGGGCGAGACTGGATGGGCTTCTCTTGCCAGTCCAACAACCACACCGATGGTAACAAGTCCTTCACCTTGTTTTCGTACCGCCAGCAGACTGATGGGTACGTACGGGAGACGGCAGTACAGAGCAAGAAATGGAACACCCCGGAAGCTGGCCGTCCTGCCTTTGCCGGGGGCCTGGCCATCGGGTCTCGTTTGGTCTCCGGCGTACCCACAGCGGATACCGGCTTCAGCAACCAGAAAGGCGGCTACCTGCTGTTCCTTGACGTCGTCATCTACGACCGCCGTCTGGCACGGGACGTACAGGAGCGTATCTTGCGAGGCGAGATCGCACCGGACTCCCAGCCTGGTTGTCGCGCATGGTATTCCGCACAAGACGCGATAGGCAACACCATCAAGAGCAAGATCGTAGGGGTCAACGACGCCACTATCGTCGGTTCCCCTTCCCTTCGTGAAACCACTCCCTACGAGGCGTGGCTGGTAGGTCCGGCCCCTACTGGGGATTGGTCTGGCCACGCCAAGACTTTGGCCGAGAGTAAGGACGGGGGATGGATCTTTACTCCACTATCTCCTGGGGCCAGCTTTATCAGCGCCACCGACCGTCGCTTCGTACACGCCGAAGCCCCCACCGCCTCTGACTCCGGGACGGTAGAGCTAGTGCTTGGGTCTCCTGTGGATGCTCCTCGCAACAACCGACCTTACGTGCTCCAGGGCGGAGCTTGGAAAGATCTGGACTCGGTGTACACGGAAGAGCTGGACCGAGACTTCTACGTCATCGGAGGACAGCTCACGGAGCCGCCTTCGTCCACCTCCGCCCAGCGGTACGCCCTGCTGGATGGGGCCACCCAGTACATGAAGGTGGAGTCTATCCCTGGCATACCGGAGACGTCCGCGTCTGTTTCTATCGTGGCCACTGTAGCCCTGGATAGCTTCGACAGCGTCGGGGACACCGAGAAGAAGCCTATGCTGTTTAGCTCCGAGGGAGGTCATTACCAGTTCCGAGTCGGGGCCGGGGAGGCCGCCGGAGCCAAGCGGTTGGTCAACTATGTATCCCATTCTGGCGGCGTCTCGTCCGGGGGCGGCACAAACAACTACACGATGTCGGATCTCGTCCTGGGTCGCAAGTACACCGTCGGTTGTTCCTCCCCGGTAAGCATCGGCAATTCCAAGTACCCTCTGTCCTACTTGGATGGGGTACAGGGCCAGACAGGTACAGCTCTGTCCACCAGCACCCTTTGGCAGGAGTTCAAAGGCCCCTTCTACATCGGGGTCAGCGGCCACACCCCCAAGAAGCGGTACTGGAACGGGAAGATCTTTGACCTGCGGGTATACAACCGGATCCTTACGGCCCAGGAGCACAAGGATATCGCCGACGGGGTACTGGATCCTGATAGCATCAACGGGCTGGCCGCTAAATGGGTCATGGACTCCGTCTACGAGTCTGGCGGGTTCCTGCGCAACCTGGTTACCGGCGAACTTGACCTGGAGATGGTGGGGACCCCCGTCCTCAAGGTAGAGAACTTCTACCGTAACTACCTGGTTGGAGAGGGAGCTACCGGGGAGTGGGAAGGCCAAGACGGTATGCTCGCCACCATGAAAGGAGGGGTATGGGTATTCCGTCGCCCGACTGACGGGGTTCACTTCTTTAACGCCATCACCCGGCAAACCTGGGTAGCCAGGGATGCGGACGGCAGTATAGTCTACGACATAGACGGGGTGTAAGAGGACACTGGCCAATAGGAGACAGCGCCCCTGCGGGGGCGTTTCTTATGTGTGCCATCCGGCTGTAGAATTGCAATCAATTGCACAAGGAGATAGTCATGAGTGACCAAAAGAAGCTACTGCCCCACGTACACGCCGTAATGGGCGATGTACAAATGCCAGTAGTAAAAGCCACAGACCAGGACGTCCAGTACGTTGCGGGTTTCCGGGGCGACCTGCCCTTCTTGCATGCCGTCACAGAAGACGGTAAAGCACAGGTTCCCGTCGTTAAAGTGTTAGGGGCTGGGGATGGTCCTACGCCAGGCGGCGACAGTATCGAGCAAGGGGACGGGATCAATATCGCCACGGTAGGGGACAAGAAGGTCATCTCCACCGTAGTCCCTATCTCCAAAAAGGGAAGCGCCGGGAAGCACCGTTACTGGCGTTGGGACATTTTGACATCTGTCGATCCCGCCAGCCCAAGACTGCGGACGCATCGCATTCGGGCTGCCGACGAAGCCGGGGGTAACATCGTCTTTGCTCCTGAGTCGGTATCCGCGAGCAGCGAGTACGGCACATACAAGGTGAGCAACCTATTCAAGGAGGACGAGACGCAAACAGGATGGGCAACGCGGGATATCGCACCTGCTTGGGTCTCCGTGGATACCGGAGGCAACCCGGTAGAGATCCGGTCTTTCTTCGTACAGAGTATGGATAGCTTTAGCCAGGCGGCCCCTGACGAGGTTGTTCTGTCTTTCTCGGACGATGGGATCTCTTGGATAGAGGTAGCAAGAGCTAAGATGGTTTACGATGCTGCCCTAAGGTCTCAGCTAGTAGCTGTATCCTCTGACCAAGACGTTCCTGTGTTTATCGGGGAAGCACCCGAGGACGGTAAAGCGTATAACCGCAAGGATGGCGACTGGGTGGAGGCGGTAGCTCCCGACTCCGGGCTGGATATCCCTTCTTTACCTTCTGCCGGGGCGATGGAAGGCGGGGATCTGTTGCCGGTAGCCCAGTCGGCAAACCCACCAGGAGAAGGGTGGCGGGTAGTCATATCTCGTAGCTTCGATTTCGCCGACCTGGCCAGCACGGGCTCAGTGTATGTATATGAGATAGAGTTCCGAGGGTCCGCAGGAGGAACCAAACACCCTAATGGCACTCTGGTATCCAGCGGCACTGGGTCTGGTGCTCTCGCATTCGACGGCAAACTAGGCAGCAACTCCTCCAGCACGGCTGGGGCTACAGCCGTAGTCCTGGGCCAATCCTACGGAACCCCCGTTAAGGTTAACGAGCTAGCCCTCTATTGCCAATCCTCTAGCAAGGGCAGATTCCCCGCAGTATTCCAGTTGGAGCGGAGGACAGGGGCAGCAGACTCCTGGGAGGTAGTCGAGTCTTTCGACCTGATAGCCCAGGGCGTCACCCCTGACGATCTACCGAATGGGGGCTGGGTGACGTTTGACGTATCCGGTAGCGATGCCGATAGTCTACGAAAGTTGACTATGGAGCGGTTCGCTGCCTACATCAAAGAGACTAACCCCGAGCAGGTAATTGATGCTGGGGCCAACATCAAGGTGGATAGCACCACCCCCGGTAGGGTGGTAGTCGATACCATCGTTCCTATCTCCAAGATGGGGAGCGCCGGCCGACACAGATTCTGGCGCTGGACCATACACAATAACTACGGCCACCACCAGGTAGCTCTACGACAAGTAGTCCTTACTGATACGTCGTCTGTAGTTATCCCGGTAGAGCGAGGCACTGACACTGCTTTCTCGGACAAGAGTGAAGCATATCCAGTTGGCAACGCCTTCTACAGCGATGCCGGGTCTAGCTCTTTTTGGGAGTCTTCCTCTGGCTCTGGTTCCCCTCCTTTGTACATTGGGGTGGAGTTCGCGGAGCCAAAGGAGATCGGTTCGTACACATTCACGGGTCAGTACCAGAACGAACGGCCACGAGAGGTCACCCTTCAATACTCGGACGATGGCATAAACTACACCGATGCCACCGACCGGGTGGAGGTGCCATGGTCCAACCTGACCAGCTCCGCCATCCCGGTGGGGACTGTTCCTGTGCCTCGTTTCCCTCCCTATCCTCCGAAGGACGACAAGGTGTATGCCATGCGCAACGACGAGTGGGAGGAGATCCCACAAGGGCGCACCTACGGGGCCTTCGTCAACTACCCGGAGAAACAGATCACCACGGAGGGCACTGGCATCGAGATGCAGTGGGGTACGGCCGGGGCTCCGCCTAGTGGTCGCGTATATCGTATCAGTTGCGTACTGGCCCTGGATGGCGATACGGGCGCAGAGGTTGGTATCTCCTTCTCCGATCTGCAAGCAGAGACATTGCGAGTCATGGCTACGTATACCGCCTCAGATGGGTCCCTTGTCACGCAGGCAGTCACTGATCCGGACGAGCAGTTGGTAGTGGTACTAGGACTGGAGAAGATGGTCATCATCTTGGACGGCACGATGATTGACAACACGTTCCACCCTACTATGCTGGACTTGCAAGTCCAGTTGGTATCCGGTACGAACGCCAAAGTAGTAAAAGGGACCTTGGCTACCTTGGTCGATGTGGGCATCCTCACCCCAACGCTGTAAACACAAGCTCGCCCCTGGGCGGGCTTTCTCTTGGAGATCGACATGACATACAAAAACCTCCCACGAGGTATCCGAAACAACAACCCAGGTAATCTGGAGTGGGGCGATCCATGGCAAGGTCTGGTAGATCCAAAGGAAGGGAAGAAGCAAGACGTTCGCTTCGCCGTATTCCGTACCCCGGCCTGGGGTATCCGAGCTATGGCCCGGACTCTGATTACCTACCAGGACAAGCGCCTCGCTCGCGATGGTAGCAAGATCGACACCCTTCGCGAGATCATCGACCGCTGGGCTCCGGCCTTCGAGAACGACACGGATGCGTACGTTCGTTCCGTAGGTAAGGCTATGTGCTCGACTGGGGTTTGCTTCGGCCCGGACGAAGAAGTCGTCAACGTCCACGACTACCGGACTATGCGCCCCCTTATCGAGGCTATCATCCGCCACGAGAACAATGGTAAAGGTCCCTACGGCACTATCGCCACCTGGTACGATGACGCCACCATTGACGAGGGTCTGCGTCTTGCCGGCGTCGTCAAGCCCGTCGCAGATCGCAAGCCAGTTGTCACCGGCGAGACTGTAGCCGCAAGTACGGCAGGCGGTTTGGGGGCGGCCCAGATTGCAGAGGTGCTGCCAGAGATCACGAAGGCCATGGAATCCTCCGAGGCCCACCTGTCGTCTGGTAGCTACATCCGCATGGCGTTCGGCCTGGCCACCATTGCCCTGGCTGCGTACATCGCCTACTCGCAGTTCAACCGCTCCCGCAAGGACGTGCCTGTATGATGGCCTTGCTGGCCCGGTTCAAAGGCCACCTCGTAGCCATCGCCGTCACTTTGATGGCTTTGGCTACGGCCTATCTCAAGGGTGCGAGCTCCGCCCGAGACAAGGCAAAGGTACGGGAACTGGAGAAGGAGCTGAAACAGCGCGAGCAAGAACGAGCCGTCGTAGAGCAAGCCAAGGAGAGCCGACGTGAGGTTGAAACTGAAATTGCTAGTAGCAAGCCTGGCGCTAGTGCTGAATGGCTGCGCGAACACTTTGGGCGGAAGTAGACCTACCGCGCCCCTTCCAATAGAATGTCACCTGTTTAAACCCATCACCATTGACGTAGACAATGATGTTTTGACCGACGAGACGGCAGACCAGCTCAAGGCTCACAACATGATCGGCATGCGAGAATGTAGATGGATACCTCGGAGACAGTAATGATGACACCGGAGCAGGTAAAAGACATCGCACGGGATACCACGCACGACGTCCTGACGAAGCTGGGGGTGGATGTCGTCAATCCGACCGAGATGCAAAAAGACATGCACTACCTGCGAAGCTGGCGAACTACTGTAGCTGGCCTGCTCCAAAAGGTTCTGTTGGTTCTGATTGGTCTGGCCGCCACGGGGGCCGTTACGGTAGCAGGACTTGGCCTACGGGCTTACTTCAACCAGTAAAAGACTCCACCTCCTTGACCCGCTTCGGCGGGTTTATTTTCGTGTTCGCAGCACAAAAATCTGAATACCTTGTATACTTCGTTCACCCCTTTGCAATTGATTGCACAGGTAGATCTCAGATCGGGCATAACCCTGCCCCTATACAAGGAAATACAACATGAGCACGAAAGTACCCGAGTCAGAAGCCAATCTGACCAAGACCCTGCTGACCCTGTCTGATCGTTCGGTATGTATGTTTCATATCCGTACACGAGAAGTCCTGCGGGCGGCCACGGCCTTGCGCCGAGCTGTACTGGTTGACGAGAAAGGATCCCTGTTGGAATGGGATGCCTTGAACGGCCAACGAGAATTCAACACAAGCAACTACCACAACAACCTGATTGCCGGCGAAAAGGACTCCAAGTTTATCGCCACCTTGACCAGCATCGTTACCACCCTGCGCAACGAAGGCTCCAACGCAAACCTTCTTAGCCGCACTGGCCCCACTTACTTTGTCTTCATCAACCCGCCTCTGCTGGTAATGCAGGACCCCAAGGTACAGGAAACCTTGCAGCAACTGGCGACCATCTTGCCTAACATCAGCCAGGTTCGCGTTGTCTTCATCGGACCTCGTCGCATGACAGAGCTGCCTCTGGGCACCTTGTCGGTTATCGATATGAACCCGCCTTCCTTGAGCGAGCTGATGGCCTCCACCCAGGACATCTTGTCTCCGTTCCAGAAGGATGAATCCACCCGATTCCCGGTCATGGACGAAGACCAGATGCGATCACTCGCCCGCATTGGCCAAGGTATGGCGCTGGCCGAGTACGAAGTCCATCTGTCCATCGGGGTAGGCGAGTACGCGGACAACTACGACCCGGATGCCGAGACAGCCGTTACGGATCTCGAAGCGGTACTGCGCACCCATGTAGCAGAGGGCAAGACCGAGACCGTCAAACAGTCCGAGATCCTGACGCTGGTACAGGAAGCTGACCTGTCTGAAGTAGGCGGTATGGACGCCCTGAAGAAATGGCTGGAAGATCGCCGCCCCCTGTTCGCAGACCCGGAAGCGGCTGAAGAGTTTGGTGCTCGCGCACCGAAGGGCATGCTACTGGTCGGTCCTCCCGGCACCGGCAAGAGCCTGGTATCCAAGGCCACTGCGGGCGGCTTGGCCATCCCCCTAATCCGTCTGGACTTTGGTAAGGTCTTCAGCAAGTTTGTAGGCGAGTCCGAGCAACGCTTGCAGGATGCACTGGACATGGTCGCCGGTATGGGCCGTATCGTTCTGTTCGTAGACGAGATCGACAAGGGCCTGGGCGGCAGCAACAGCAACCTGGACGGGGGCACCAGCCGCCGCGTACTGGGCAAGTTCCTTACCTGGATGCAGGAAGAGAACAAGGAAGCGTTTGTCGTCATGTCAGCCAACTCGGTAGCGGGCCTGCCGCCGGAGATGTCCCGCAAGGGCCGTATCGACCAGATCTTCTCTACCGACCTGCCGGGTAGCCGCGACCGCCGCGAGATCCTGGACGTTCACTTCAGCAAGATCGGCCGCGACATGACAGCCTTGCTGGGCGAGAAAGGCGTTTTGCAATTGATTGCAAAGCTCGACGGATTCCTGCCGTCCGAGATCGAACAAGTCATCCGCGATGCTGCCATCCTGGCTTTCACGGACGACGACTGCAAGGACATCGAACTGCGCCACCTGGTTGCGGCGGCCGAAGACATCATCCCCATGTCCGTATCCCACAAGGAAGAGATCAGCGCCATGCTGGAGTGGTCCCGCGCCAATGCCAAGCCGGTATCCTCCCCGGAGATCTCCGTACCAGCCCCTCGCGCCAGCATGACTCCTGATCGCCAGATCCGCTCGCGCCGCGCCTCTTCGATTACTCACTAAGGAGCCATCATGGCAACTGCACCAAAGCCCTACATGGACATCTCCCTGGCCTACGGCAAGATGACTGCCGGGACCGATACGGTCACCCTCACTACCGTACGAGTAGAGGCACCGTTTAACCGTCAGTCGGCCGCGACCTCTGCAAAGAACCGCGTTAGCAAAGTCTGGGTCGATGCCACCAGTAACGGCAAGCTGGGCGGCGGTTTCATGACCGAGACAGTATCCCACCCCGAGGGTACTGTCATCATGATCCAGGCCACTCGTATCCGCCGCAAGATGCGAAGCGCCGACGCTGCCGTACTGATCCGCTTGCGCCGGGGCGCACCTCAGCAGATGATCCAGCTTCGTCTGCCTATCGCCGGTAATAGCCTGCTGGGGGAATACATCTCCACTATGCAGGGTATGTTCGACATCATCCCTCTGCGCGAGGCGGCGGCCCTGGGCCTGGTCATCCCCCTGACCACCCAGCGCGAATACTTCAACAAAGAAGAGGTCGATAGCCTGTTCCGCGTTATCGAGCTGGCGGGCGGATCACCCCGTCCCGGTCTGATGGTCACCACCAACGAGCGAGGGGAGGAAGAGGTAATGGAGATCGACCGCCCCCGCCAGCGTATGATTACCCCACGTCGGCGGAGGGTGTCATGAACGATTACGTCGTCCTTGAGGAAGACCTGTCTAGGTCCGTACCGGGTTCTCCGTATATAATGGAGCACGCCAGGCTGACTAAGTCCCGGCCCCACTTGACCACCCTTCATGGCGACGACGTATCCCGATTGGTAGGTACTCTCCATCTTGAGATAGGGGGCGGGTACAGGCTGGCAGTCCCACAGGACGGAGATTACGTAGACATACTCCTTCGCATACCCTCGGACCGCATACCCTGCCTAAGCCAACCGGCCCAGAGCACCTTGGAGGGTTTGGCAGGGGAGGCAGGGAGGGACATCAAGCGGGCGGCTCTGCTCTGGGCGGCAGGCACTACCATGGAAGAGTATTATCGGATGCCAAGGGATTCGTCAGAGATATTCTGCTACTTGGCCTGCTACGACCTGACCCCTTTGACTATTGGCCTGGACAGGGATTACCTGCATAGAGCCGAGCGTCTTGTCGTTCGTTTCGGGCTGGCCCATAGAACTTCCAAACCTGTGTACACCCGAGGACAGCCGGGGCCCGCAGTACAATCAAGTCCTACGTTCCAAACACCTAAACGCACCATCACCATTAACAAACGGAGATAGCAATGTCACACACGACAACAGTAGCTTCCATCCAGATCACCTCCATTAGCGCCTTGCGTATGGCGCTGGGAGTCCTGGCCCAAGAAGGCATTCGCGCCGAACTGATCGAAGACGCCGTCCCTCGCGCTTACTTCCGCAACCAGCAAGGCATGGGTCGCGCCGACTATGTTATCAAGCTCCACGATTGCCCTTACGACATCGGCCTGTACCAGAAGAAGGAAGGCGGCTACGAGGCCCGTACGGACCTCTGGGCGAACGAAGTCAGCCGTCTGCTGGGCGTACCAGGTACTACACCCCAGCACGCCATGGGCAAGCTGTACAACCGCTATGCGGTCGCTGCAATCCAGGAGCAAGCTGAAGAACAAGGCTTCGACTACGAGACGGCCATGCAGGCAGATGGCACCGTCATTATCACTGTCCAGGACACGTCCTCGGGCGCATCGGCAGGAGCAATCTAATGGGACGCCAACTTGTTATCACCATCACCCCACACGGCAACACTACGGTCGAGGCCGAGGGCTACAACGGGGTAGGCTGCAAGGAAGCCAGCCGCGCCATGATCGCTGTCTTGACGGGCGGCAATGACTCCAAGGCCGACGTCAACGAGAAGCCCGAATTCTGGCAACAGGAATACGGCACAGAAACCGTCCGCGACATCTAAGGAGACCGACATGCTGCTCGCTATCACCATCCACCCCGACGGCACCACACAGGCCATGCAACGCGACGAAATGGATCTGGGATTCCTGGGGCCACGCCGCGTACAACGGGCCACTGAGATCATGTTCAACGATCAGACCCAGAAATGGGACATTGAGCCGACGAACGCGATCTGTCATGGTGGGGAGCCTGGACTGGAGTCGGAACACCTGCGGGGGTTTGACAAATACGAGCAGGCACGTAAAATCGAGGTCACCTGGTTGAACACCTGCCGGTCTGTTGGCGTACCCCCCTGCTCCTGCGCCGGAATAGACATCCTGAAAGGAGTTCGCCAGGCCCCAAGTTTCTGAAGGGCATGACCTCCTACTCCCCCACTTCGGTGGGGTTTTTTTCGCCCATACTGTATGACCACTTGACACTGCCGTACGATGGTCTTACACTAAGGGACCATCACTAAAAGGAGCACGTATGTCTGCTAGTTCCAAGTGGTCCAAGTATTCCGCCGCCTTGCGCGACGAGCACTTGACCTCCTCCCACCTTCGCACCTATTCGGCTTTGCTGGAGCGAATCAAGCCGGGGACCGAGCATGTCCTGAAGCCACGCGAAATGGCCAAGGAGTTTCACGTCACTCACAGTACGATCATTCTGGGGGTACAGGCGTTGGAGAAGCTGGGGTACTTGACGCTCAATCGCGGGGCCGAAGGACAGTACATCATCACATCGATCCATTGAGGTATTTATGCAGATCCAAAAAATAACCCCCGCTGGCGGGCGGGGGCTACAGGAGCATTACAGCACAGGAATCCAAGCGAGCTGGGTCAACGCTGCTTGTGGTCTTATTGTAGACGAGTTCATGGCGCAGCAGCAAGACATTTTCAATGTCTATGAGATCGTTGCAATCAATTTCATTCGGGTCCGCACACTGGCCTGGGGTAAATTGGCCGAGCGAATCCCCCTGTCTCACTTCACTGAAGGCATCACCACGTCTGACGGTGTCCGCATCTGCGCGGGCCTGCCTCTGTCCGTCTCTACCATCCGCCGCACCCTCTCGGGTCTGGTAGACAAGGGCTGGGTCGTCCGTAATGAAGTCCGCCGCGCCAACGGGGGCGACGAAGCACCGGAATATTCCCTGGCGTTGGATCGCTTCCAGATTGATAACGAAGACCAGGTAAAAGCGCGGGCGGGGCGTATCGCTACATGCGTACAAACGGTAGAAGTATCCATCCAGGAGTACATGGCCATGTCACGAGACGACGCCCAAAACATCTCTATTCGCTCGAATAAAGACGTTTCCGCCATCCACAATTACCGAAAATCGGCAGAGAAAACAGGAGCTGACATGCTGAAAACACCCCGGAAAAAGACCAAAACCCCCCTGTCTGAGGGACACCCCCCCGACTGTCTGGGAGATACCCCTAATAGTATTAACTACGTTAATACAGTTAATAATATAAAAACTATTAATCCGACAGCCGCTTCGCGTCAGCCGGACAATGGAGCACAGTCTGCAATCGATCGCATAAAAGCACGCAATGCCAACAAGCGGGCGCAAGCCTACTCCAAGGCTACTGATGCTGATTCGATGCGAACGATGAAGAAGGTAGACCTTCAGCGCGTCGTTGACGCTATCATTGCCGAGCACTACCCAGGATCGCCTCGCCTACTGCTGACGAACGAATCGTTCGGGATGATCCGCAAGCGTGCTATCGAGCACCAGGTCAAAGACATCAAAGACATGTTCCGCTTTATCGTCGGCCAGTGGGATTCGTTGGCGGCCCGATACAACTACGGGATCCGCAACGCGCAGGCCAAAGGCCAGACCGTCAAGGCACATCCTCTACCCTCCGCCCCGGATGCGGTTACGCTGGGGCTGAAGTTCCCATGGTTTATGCGCGTCTACTCCGAGCACATTGCAGGCCAGTACCAGGACGTTGGGCGGGCTGCGGCCGAGCGCCAGGTCAAGGAGCTGGAACGCCAGATCCAATCCCTCACCCGAGCCAATGCCAGCAACCGGGCTGCGCGTACCCGCGCCGAGGAACGAGTCGCCCGCCGCCAGGTCGAGCAGATCCGCCGACGCGAGCCAGAGCGCACGGACGACAGTGACGACGAACCACGTCTGGGCAGCGCGGCGGCGCGGCGCTACACTCGCACGTCACTCGGAGGAAAATAATGACCACACCGAACCCAGCTACGAAGGACAGGCAACGGGGCATGCTGCGCAAAGCGCGGGTTCCTTTGCACGTCTGGGAAGAGGAAAGCGCGATAACCACGCATGGCGTACCAGGAATCAAGGATCTATTGCCCCTGCTAGGGCCGGAAACAGGGGTACACGGCGTCAGAACGGTCTGGGTACAGGGCAGGACACCCCTGGGGGTTTTCAACGCTTGCGCGGCCTCTGCTAAAGCCGTCACCTTGTACGTACCCAGTCAGACTTTGTTCGTCCAGCTCCGGGAATTGTTCAACGCGCTGCGTCTGTTCCAGTCCGGCGAATACATGAACCCGGAGTCCGAGGCATACCGGATCACTCGCCATAACGGGGCGGGAAAAATCCTGGTCATCCCGGACATCGGCACCGCGAACAAATACCCGGCCAGCGACGAGAGCTTGCTACTGGATCTGAACCAGCACTTGCGTACTCACTTGCTGTACGGGGGCGGCCTGATCCTGGGTTCGCACGGACTGGACGCCCTGGACAACCTTGAGCCGTTGACTGCGGAGATGGCCAACCAGTTCTCCCGTAGCCTTACGGTCCATGAGACCGCCACCATAACCTCGAAACCCCGGAGACGTACCGCATGAGCGACGGTCTGAAACTTATCTCTGCTTGCATAGCTGAGTGCAACCCTGGGGCGCTTCTCAAGATCCCGCAAGACGGCTGGATTGAAGGCCCCGAAACACGGGCGATGCAATATGTCGCCGCACACATGAAGGAGTACCGGGTACTACCCCACGTATCCACGATCCAGGAGAACACCGGCGTTCGCATGATGGCGGCGCGAGAAGACGTTGACTACTACATTCGGGCTGTACTGAACCGCCGCGCCAACCGGATCGCCAAGGAGCACTACAAGGACTTGCGCAGCGCCCTGGAAGGCACCACGTCCGAGTCCATTGCTCAGGTCCGCGAGGCGGCCCTGGCCATTGCCGAGGCCACCCGTTCCGTAGAGACAGGCACGTCACTGCTGACCATGTCCGACATGGCTACCGTCCTGGCCGAACGCAACCAGAAGCTGCGCGAGGCGGGCACAGACCTGATCGGGATCCCGACGGGCCTGCTGCCAATGGACGAGGTCACGATGGGCCTGCAACCGGCTGACGTTATCAGCGTCATCGCCCGTACCGGCTTGGGCAAGACGATCATGATGGTTCTGCATGCGCGGGCGGCGGTAGCGGCAGGCAAGCGTGTCCTGTTCATTACTACGGAAATGAGCGCCCTTCAGATCATCTTGCGATACGCGGCACAGGCATGGGGGTACAGCCCCAGCGTACTGAAGTCCGGCAAGCTGTCCACAAAGGTTGAGCGTGAGCTTCTGGAGCGCATGCAGGACTCCGGTATCCAGGACAAGCTGCTGACGCACGAGGCGGGCTTTGGCACCAACACCGGCAAGATTGAATCGCTGGTAGCGGAAGTCCAGCCAGACCTGCTCTGCATTGACGGGGCGTACCTTATCAAGCCGGTCGGGCGGGCTCACAGCCGAGTCGAGGCGGTAGCCACGTCCTCGGACGAGATCAAGGCTATCTCTCTGGTCCACAAGACAGCCACGATAGCCTCGTACCAGTTCAACCGGGGTGCGACCAACAAGGGCAAGGACGGCGGCCTGGAGCACGTTGCTATGTCGGATGCAATCGTCAACAACAGCTCCATCGTTTACAAGCTCACGCAAGGCCCATCGGACGACCCGGAACGCTCACGACAGATCACGAGCATGAAGGGCCGGGACGGCGAAGACTTCGACTTTGCTATCAACTGGATTTTCCACCCGACGATGGACCTGACCATCTACCAAGAGGATGACATCTACGGGTCACGGGCACCCCAGCGCGAAGATGGGGACGGTGAAGAAGGCCACCCCGATGACGACGAAGAGTTGCCTCGTTCTGACTTCATGGAAGAAGGACTTGGAATATGACCGACAAAACAAATAATGTGGCCGGCCTGATCCCTTTCTTGGATGCCGAATGGATGCGCCGCCGCCCTTACCACCCGCTGTCCGCCAAGGCCCGCCGAGACATCCAGGATGTCAAGGCAGCTCGCGCTGCGCTGGACAAGGCTTACGACAACCTGGAGAAGGCGGAGAACGCCCTGCGCGATACCGTCAACCAGGTAGCTGATAAGCGCGAGTCGGAGGCGTAGACATGGATTGCTCTAAATGCGCGGGATGCCCGATTGAAGGCTGGTACAAGCCATACGAGCCACACACGTACAAGAACGCCCAGTTCTTCGTCGTCGTTGACCGTATCACTACCACCGGCCAGAAAGAGGACCGGGACATCCCCAAGGGCACACGCAACATGTTCATCCGGCATGCACAGAACGAACAGTTCCAGCCGGATCAGTTTGCGTTCCACCCTCACACCCTCTGCGCTTACGACGAGGCCGAGCTGACCAACAAGGAACAGGACAACGTGCGCAAGCACTGTCGCGTTCACATGTTGGATGCCATCGAAAAGTACCAACCAGATGCAGTCCTATCAATGGGCGCAGAGGCCACCAAACAGGCCCTGGGGCGCAACGTACAGATCACTAAGGTACGGGGCCTGGGGCAGGACGATGCGGACGGCGTAGACGTCGTAGTCATGCCGGTACTGCACCCAGGGCAGGCGCTTCGCTTCCCGGAGCAAGAGCCGTTCCTGGCCTCGGACATGGCCGCCTTCGGGCGGCTGGTAGACGCTGGGTTCGACACGAAGAAGGCGGGCGACGTACAGGCAGGTAAGTACGAAGTCGTCATGGACCTTCAGAAGCTGATCGACATGGACCCGGACGACATCGCGTTCGATACGGAGACCACCGGGCTGGACTGGTTCCGCAAGGGCCTGAACGTACGCAGCTACAACCCCAAGGAGCACAAGGGGGCGGGCTGGTTCCGACCAGGCTTCCAGATCCTTTGCATGTCCTTTACCGTAGCTCCAGGCGACAAGAGCTACATCATTCCTTGGGACCAGCCAGACTTCCCGATGCCGGAGTCCATGAAGCCACGGATCCGCAACCAGCTCCGCAAGCTGATGTGCAAGCCTGGGCGCAAGATCACCGGCCACAACTTAAAGTTTGATAACGTCGCACTTTGGATGACCGAGGGTATCCGCTTCGAGATTGGCGGCGACTCCAACGTCCTGGCATCGCTGTATGACGAGAACGCCATGCAGAAAGACTTGGCGTCCATGACGAAGATCCACGTACCGGAGATCGCTGGCTACTCGGATTGGTTTGACGCCAAGTATGACAAGTCCCGTATGTGGGAAGTACCTTGGGAGGATATGGTCCCGTACGTTGGGGGTGACACGATTGCTGCCTACAAGCTGGAACGGGCCCTGTACAACAAGGTGGCCGAGGACGCCGGCAACATCAACTACTACCACCGGGTATCTCTGCCGGGGCTGAACGCCTTTGCGTCGATTGAAACGCGGGGGATGAAGGTCGATGACAAGGTCGCTCTGCCTACCTTCCAGGCGTACCTGACCGAGGATGTAGAGAAGCGGCGGGTAGCCCTGCTGGAGCAGATCCCAGGGTCCATCAAACGCAAGCACGTAGCCGAATACAAGGGAGCGTCAGATCCGCTTTCGCTGTCTCGCGCTGGTTTCATGATCGACGTACTGTTCGAGCACCCGGACGGGTTCCAGCTCAAACCCCAGGTCTTCACGAAGTCCACGGAGCGACTGGATAGCAAGCGACAGGTTCCCTCTACCAGCTCCAAGGACCACCTGCCCTACTTCTTTGACGACGAGCCATTCACCCGCGAGCTGGCCGAGTACATCAAGCTCAATGACCTGCTGAACAAGTCGGTCAACAACTTTCAGATGAAATACCTGGTGGATGGATACGTCCGGCCGAAGTATTCCATCTCGAAGACGGTCACCCGACGTACATCGTCCATGGACCCGAACGGTCAAAACTTCCCCAAGCGGGGGCAGATGGCCATGACGTACCAGCGGATGTTCACGGCACCCAAGGGCTGGTATGTCATCTCCGTTGACTTGTCCCAGGCCGAGATCCGGGTAGCGGGCGAGATGGCGCGAGACAAGGTCATCACGCAGATCTACAAGCAGAACGGGGACATCCACGTATCCACCGCTCTGATCGTGGCCGGCATTACTGAAGAGGCGTTCTACAAGCTGCACAAGACCGAACAGAAGCTGCTGCGCCAGAAGGCCAAGGCGGTAAACTTCGGGTTCCTGTACGGCATGGGCTGGCGCAAGTTTATTGGCTATGCGAAGACCGACTATGGGGTCGAGTTTACGGAGCGCGAAGCCAAGCGTATCCGGGATGGCTTCTTCAAGAAGTACCCTGGCCTGGCCAACTGGCACGAACGCACGAAGAAGTTTGTCCGCGCCCACAAGCACGTTCGCTCCATGTCGGGCCTGGTTCGCCACCTGCCTATGATCGACTCTCCAGACGAGGGCACGCAGGCCAGCGCGGAACGTATGGCCATCAACTCGCCGGTACAGGAGTTTGCTTCGTCCATCGGCGTAGCGGCCCTGGGGCGGATGGAGAAGGAGGTCAATCCGTATTACCTGAAGATGATCGGGTTCATCCACGACGCTCTGGTTGCATACGTCCGCATGCAGCACGTTGCCTGGGGTATGCGCACGATCAAGTATTACCTGGAGAACACGCCGCTGGAAGAGTGGTTCGGTACGAAGATGAACATCCCGATCCTGGCCGAGCCATCCTTTGGTCTGAACATGGGCGAGATGATCGAACTGCCATCGTTCAAGATGGACGAGGACTTCGACTTCTGGAACCACCCGGACATGATGGACAAGGACGGCAAGCCTATCCTGGACGTACCACCGCAGGAGGAGCCGGAGGACGACGGATGGCGACACGACAGCCCATACACGGACTGGCAGTACGAAGAGGACGAGGATGTAGGGGACACAGCCGTTGTCTCCCGTCCGCGACAAGTCCGTTCGGTAGAGGCGGCACCGGCACCACGCAAGGTCGTCATGCGCAAGCCGAAATTGCAATCGATTGCACAGGAAGAGACCGAGGCACTTATCAAGCGAGTATCGCGCCGACGTCGCTGACACTGTGATTGAGACCGGGATGGCGGCAGCGATGCTACCATCCCATAAACTTTGGAGAAAACCATGCAACAAACAACCCGACGAATCGTTACGCGACGTCGCACAACGGCGACCGCAGAGGACAAGGCACCAGCACCTGTAGCGCGTAGCAGCCGTACAGCCAGCATGGCCCGCCAGGCCGGGGCGGAACGCCAGGCAGTAGCCCGACGAGCCAGCGCCGCCAGCAAGGACATGGTCCACATCAAGAAGATCCAGAACAACATGGCCGAGCTGGCCGCCCTGGACCTACAGATGCAGGAGCTGGCCACCGAGCGCGAAGCCCTGATTACCAGTATCCGTACCACGTACGAAGAGCACGGCCTGACCGGGGCGGTTGAAGGCCACGGCTACATCGCCCATACCAAACAGAAGCAAGGCCGCGCCAGTACCACCGTCTTTACGGACAAGGTGTACAAGCTGCTGGTCAAGCAAAAGCGCGAGAAGGAATTCTGGGAGCACGCTACTATCCCGGTAAAGGCACTGGACTCCCTGTTTGCCGAGAAAGAGCGCGGACAAGTCATGGAGCGAACCGAGGGGGTCAAAGGACCTATCGAGCTGGTCGTTGAACAGGCACCTACGAAACGGAAGTAAACATGGAACGGGGTCAAATCAAAGAGGTATTGCGGGATGTCTTTGGCGGAAGACACCCCTTCAAGGATCTGGGAGACTGGATCTCCTTGACCTGCCCACTCGCACAATGGAAGCACGAGAAGGGGTCGGACACCCGACCCTCTTTCGGGGTACACGTTAATGAAACTGGGACATCCGCAGTAAATTGCTTTACATGCGGGACGAAGAAACCATTCCACGCTTTCCTGCGCGAATACGCAGACCTGTCGGGCCGAGACCTGGACGCAATTATCAACGAGGTAGAGAAGGACGAATTCCTGGGGCCGACGACGCTTGAAGGATGGGACGCGATCAAGGCCGCCAACATGGCCGAGCTGGATATGCCCATTGATGAAGGCACCTACATGGACATCTACCCGTCGGCTGAGAACCACCCCTATCTGCGAAGCCGGGGGATCTCCAACCGAACCGTCCAAGCCCTTGAGCTGCGCTACGACCCAGGCGACTACAGCCAGGACAAGGAGCCTCGTATCCTGTTCCCTGTTCGGGGCATAGACGGCCTGCTGTACGGCTTCTCGGGACGGGCTACACGCAAGTCTGCCATCTTGAAGGTCAAAGATTATTACGGCCTGAAGAAAGGCAACAACGTACTCGGTGCGCACCTGGCGATCTCCGACCCAAGGGACTACGTCCTGGTCGTAGAAGGCTTGGTTGATTACGCCAACTCATGGGAATGCGGACACCCCGGATGCGCAGTCATGCACTCCAGTATGACCGAGGCCCAGGGCCGGATATTTCAAGAGATCGGCAAGAAGATTTACTCGTTCTACGACGATGACGCGGCGGGCGATAAGGGACAGATCGCCATGACCAAAATGCTGTACCCCTACCTGCCCATCATGCACACGACATACCCAGAGGTATGGATTGAGGACAACAACGACCCCGAAGGCGGCCACTGGTTGGGGGACCCCGGCGAGATGGAAGCATCGGAATTCAAGGAGATGATAGACAACGCTTGGCTGTATATTGACAATACACCCCGACAGTCGTACAGTGGCCAACGCAGACAAGGTAACCGGAGATAATCGTGGCCAGTCCATCCCGCCAGGATGTCTTCGAGCAGTACCTGCTGCCCCTCGCAACACGGGGCGGCGTTACCCTGTCATGGCAACGTGCCGTTAAGATAAAGAACCGCACACACCATGTTGTGAAGCATGTCTCTATCGTTCGCGGAGATAAAATTGGACTGCCCAGGAATTGGCTACAGGTCTCAATTTTGGATTCGTTGAGAGGCGCTTCAATCGCTGTAAACCTGGGGGATCCCCTGAAGGCAGAAACCCGCCTTCGTACTTTGGGACTACCGACCCATTTTGTTAAAAAGTTAGTCGCCGTCGCGGCGATGTTATTGGAGAAAGTACCATCATGACTACACGCACTTCCCGAGCAACTGGGGGCGGCCGCACAGCCCGTTCCCGCGCCTCCGCAGCACAAGACGAACCAGTAGTACGCGCATCGTTTACCGGCTCCGCTGGACGCCGCCAGATGCAAGACGAACAGGAACGCGCCGAAGAGCTGGAACGCCAGCGGCAGAGCACACCGCGTCAACCCTTCCGTTACTTCATCAAGCCCAACACGACAGGCGAGTACGTCATCATTGACGACGAACCTACGTTCTTCCGCTACGAACACTCGCTGCAAAACCCCCGCACTGGTCGCTGGGATCTGCATGCACCCTGCGTCAAAGAAGTAGCCGACTGCCCTATCTGCGCATCGGGCGGCGACCGCTATTCGACATTCAACATGTACCTGACCATTCTTGACCTGGTCCCCTACGTTACCGACGACGGCGACGAGATCCCATGGTCCAAGAAGCTGCTGGTCATCCCGCCTCGCAGCCAGAAGCGTTTCACACGCCTGCTGGAAAAAGAAGGATCTCTGCGCGGACTGGTTGTTGAAGTCGAACGCGCCGGTAACCAGACCGCACGTATTGGCGAGATTATCGACGTCGTTGAAGTATTCGACGAAGACACCCTGTTGGAATACGAGCGTACCTTCACCGATACTAAAGGCGAAGAGCACGAGATCATCGGCCACGAACCCTTCCCATACGAAGAGCTGATGCCTGATATGTCCCTGGGCGCTCTGCGTCGTCTGGTTGGCGGCAGCGCACCTGCCGGTAGTCGCGCTGACAATGATCGCAGCCTGGGCCGTCGCGGCGGTCGCGGATCCTCCCGCGATGATCCACCAGCTCGCGGCAGTCGCCAGGGCCGGGGTGACCGGGTACGCGACGAAGACCAGGACGATCCACCGGCACGCGGACGAGGCCGTCGCCAAGAACACGACGACGACCACCAGGATGATCCGCCAGCACGCGGTCGCGGTCGCCAGCAGGAACATGACGACGATCAACAGGGCGATCCACCTGTCCGCACACGCCAGCCACGCGGCCGTACTGAAGACCAGGACGACCAGCCAGTACGCGGCCGAGGACGACGAGAACCCGAGGAAGCGGATCAGCAGGACGATCCACCAGCTCGCGGTCGCGGGCGTCGCCAGGAAGCCCAGGAGGACGACCCACCAGCTCGCGGCCGAGGCCGTACGCAGTCCCAGCGAGAGCCGGAGGATAACCCCGCTCCTCGCGGTATGCGCACAGGTCGCCAGCCGGCACCGGACCCGACCAATCTGGCAGACATGGACGACGACATTCCATTCTGAATAACCGTGGAGAAGTAAACTATGCGAGCAACCCCCGCTGAAGCCATACTGGCGGGGCGCATGGCAATCCCCCGACACCTGGTAGACGTCAAGGCCGTCAAGAAAACCACTACGTATCGGATCCGTCCGATGGGAGAGGAAGAAGACGTAGTCGTGACAAACTACCAGGAGTTGGGGGATTTCATTTTGGTCCCCCGCCAACTCGGGTTGGAGCTATGCGCCACACACCGAATCCCTTTCCAGGATCGCACCTCGGAGGGGCACCGTATCCTGTTCCCCAAGACCCCTACGCTGCGGGACTACCAGGAGGGGCCGGTATCCGAGATCATTGACGAGTTCGACCGCGAGTATGACGTCGTCTTCCGTGCCCGTACGGCGTTCGGCAAGACCATCACCGCTATCTATATCGCTGCACACTTTGGGCGCACCACCCTGATCGTCGTAGACCAGGAGAACTTGCGAGACCAGTGGGTCGAGGCGCTGACGAAATTCTACGGGATGCGGGAAGAGGACATCGGCCTGATCCAGGGCGACTCCATGCGGTACATCGGCAAGCCCGTCACCATTGCCATGATCCAGACCCTGTCCCGTCGCGTGATTGAAAAGGATCTGGCCAACTACTTCGGGTTCGTTGTCTTTGACGAAGTCCATACCACCCCGACCCCGACGTTCCACGTTGTCCTGGGGGCCTTTGCCGCCACCCGACGTCTGGCCATCTCCGCTACACCGGACCACCGCAAAGACGCCCTGCGCCACGCACTGACCCAGTCCCTGGGTAACGTACGGGTAGCAGCAGACGCCCAGCACGACCGCTCCGCTGTTTACTTTCTTCGCCACCCAACCGTATACTCGTGGTACGCGAATATCTCCCCGAAGATAGGGCGGTTGATGCAGGAGATCACCCAGGATCCACTCCGCAACCTGATGCTGGTAGACGTCATCAAATGGCTCTACGGAACGGGGCGGGCAATCCTGGTCATATCCACCAACATCGACCACCTAGACAACCTGCGTAACATGCTGTGGTACGACGGGGTTCCAGACGAAGACATGGCCATGTATGTCGGCCAAGACTCCCGATGGACCTACGGGCCGGATCCAACTCCATCCAAGGCGACACCGTATGGGTATGAGGAAGGGACGACCTACACGCCGGTCATCTTTGGGGAGACACGCAAGAAGCTGTCCAGCGCGGAGATGAAGAAGCGCCTCGCGTCGGCCCCGATCACCTTCACCACCTACGGTAAATTCCAGAAGGGTGTCGATGATCCAAGGCTGGCGGGCGGCATAGACGTCACACCTCGCGGGGCGGCCTCACAGGTCCACGGTCGTATCAAGCGAGGCAAGGCAACACACCTCCCCCTCTGGATCACGATCTGGGACGACAAGAGCTATCGGGCTACTCGCTGGATGGCGTCCCGCGTAGGAGACTATGCCAACGATAACGCACTCATTTACGAGTGGAAGACAGATGGAGAGGTGGACCTATGGAACCCACGAGAGCTGCGCAGCGAGCTGTACGATCACGCGGACGAGCTAGAAGGGATGCGGAACGAGCAAGACAGAAACGGAGTGTCTATGCTACTGACCCAGAATACCGTTCAAAAGCGCAAAGAGCAGCAAGAGAAGTCTATCGTAGACGAAATACGCTCCGCGAAAGCCCGCTACTTGGAGGGCTCGTCACGCAAGGAACGCCCCGCCTTGTCAAGGCCCAAGACGGGACGACGGCCGTCAGCCAGGGAGAAGGCAGGACTGCCAATTCCTTCACGGTCTCGGAGGCGGCCACCGCGCTAGGTCGCAGCGTCAGCGCATTCCGACGTTGGAAAGCCCAGGGCCTGGTCCCTGACACTGTGTACCTGGCATACCCTGGGGGCTATGGGGTATACCTGACCGAAGAGCTTGACGCAATAGCCTCTGTGCTACGCCGGCATGACCGGGAGTTCGCATACTATTGCGCGAGCCATACCAACACCCGACGTTTGATAAACCTGGCCATCTTGCGAGCCAGGGAAACTTTGTAATAGAGAGGCATCATGAGCACGACACGAGCCATCACACCACGGGGGCGGCGAGCCGTTACCCCGGAAGTACCGACGACTACAGGCCAACGCCATACGTCAGTCAACAAGAAGACCACGATCAGCAAGGGGGTCAGCGAAGAGAAGGAGCTGAAGGAACAGCACGAGACGCTGCCGACAGCCAATAACATGACGGTAGACCACCCTGCCCTTGTACGGGTTGGCGTCGGTTCGACCCTGAACATGCAGAACTACCAAAGCCTTCGCATTGACGTCAGCGTCACGCTGCCCTGCGACCCAACCCCGGAAGCCATCCAAGCCGCATATGAACAGGCCAGCGAGTTTGTTGCGGAGAAGCTGACGGAAGAAGAGAACCAATGGCTGGGGAGCGATTAAATGGCAACCTCACGAGTACGGGGCCGAGTCCCCGCTGCGGCCAAGACGACTGGTGCGAAAGATCTGGGCGAGCTGGCTTCCACTTTGGCGCAGATCCACAAGGCCAAGGGCATGCGCACCGTTATCAAGGGCAGCGAGACCCGACAGCCCCGACGACACCCTACCGGGATCTTTCTGCTGGACATGGGTCTGCTGGGCGGCCTGGGTGAGTCACGCCAGCATCAATACTCTGGGCCACGGTCCAGCGGTAAGACGTCCAGCGCCCTTCGCACCATCGCCATATTCCAGCGTCGAAATCCAGACAAGAAGGCGGTCTTCGTTGACGTTGAACACACCTTCGATCCGGTCTGGGCGCAGACACTCGGGGTAGACCTGGAGAGCCTGCTGCTGGTACAGCCGAGCACGGCGGAAGAGGCCATCGACCTGGTAGAGGCGTTGTTGAGCACAATCGAGGTAGGTCTGATTGTGTTCGACTCCATTGCGGCCATGGTCCCCACTACAGAAGCCGAGCAGTCGGCCGAGGACAGCGCCATCCCCGGCCTGCACGCCAAGATGACTACCCGCCTGGTTCGCAAAGCCAACCGCGTCTTGCTGGATCAATCCAAGCGCGATCACCACCCCCTGGTTCTGTATCTGAACCAGCAACGAGCTCGTATCGGCGGCTGGGCACCACCGGGCCAGGAAGCCTTGCAGGTCACGGGTGGCAAGGCCATGGACTTTTTCATCACCACGCACACTAAATTCAAGAACCACGAGAAGCTGGGCAAGGACGATGACACCGGGGCCGAGTCCACCGTCCTGAATGAGCACGGGTTCACGATTGAGAAGAACAAACAGAACGGCGGCCTGCGCAAGGGGGAATTCCAGATGCTGCGCGAGGACAGCGATGATTACCCCGAGCTGTCAATGGGGATGCTGGATGACGCAGTAACCATGCTGGCCATGTGCAAACGGATGGGCCTGTACACCGGGGGCGGCAAGTCCTGGACCCTGGCCATGCCCCAGACTGGGGACATGAAGTTTGGCAACATGGCCGAGGTGTACGGCATGCTCTACGAGGACGAGGACAAGTACAACGAGCTGTACTGGCACCTCATAGCCGATCAGGCCCGCAAACAGAAGATGCCCGATTACCACATCGAGCACATTCTGAAAGACCTGCGGGTATGTCTGGTATGAGCCGCGCACGTCGTACGACCGACCCAGTGGCTGACTACTTCCGCACCAAAGGGATAGTACGATCAGCCTTACGCGAGCGAGTCACCTGGGGGCTGGACCTGACCCGGACCACTCGCCGCGAGGCAGCAGAGCGATACATGCGCTGCAATCCGGGGGTAGACCCCATATGCGTAGCCATAGTCCTGGATGAACTGGACTGGACCAACGAGAAGGAGCAAGGAATGACCACACAACGAATAAGCCGAGGGCGCGGGCGGGCGGCCACGAGCACAGCGACAACCAGCGTCAACGCAGAACAGATGCACCGGGTTAAGCTGATGCAATCGATTGCACAGAACAACCCAGAGTATTGCCGACGCATGACCGTCAACCACTTTGCCCTCGTCCACGAGCATGGACGATTCCCCAGCAAGGCGGCCGAAGAGGCGGTTGAGGCAATGGTCCGCAGTCTGTATGCACCCATCGTCGCATTGCTGCGCAAGCAAGTCAGCAAGACATTTGACCGCGACGGCATGCTTGCCTGGATCCGCGAGAATCGGCCTTCCCTGGGGCGCGGCGCGATCAACGACATCGGCTATCTCTACCGAGCATGACCAGCGCCTTTATGCGACGGGCGGCGGCCAAGGCTGATACGTTCGGCAAGTCCCATAAACGCTCCCGAAAGCAGGAACGCGAGATCGCCGTCAAGCTGGGCGGCAAACTCGTTAACCGCTCCGGGGCGGGGGACATCAAAGGGGATGTACGAATCCGAGGGGTAGCCCGGATCGAAGCGAAGACCACCAAAAATAAGTCATTCAGCGTCACCAGGGAGATGTACGACAAGATTGACGAGGCGGCTACTATCGCTGGCGAATACCCTATCATTGCAGTAGAGTTCAACACCGAAGGCAAACCCGGCCCTACCCTGGCCATCTTGCCCATGTATGCTCTGGAAGAGCTTTTGGCAGCAGCACAAAGGAATCAAGAGAAATGACCACCCCCCGCGTAAGACGAAGAGTATCAGAGGCGTTACGTATGGCTGAGAACCGTCCAGCGGGGGTGGCCAGAGCTACACCTCGGATGGCTGTCGCACCGGAACCATCCGTGCCCTTGTTCCAGCGGGACGAGGCGGTAGAAGAAGAGCGCAAGCGACACGACATTGCCGACACCACGCGAGAGGTCAGCGAAGGCGTCTACCGAATGGAGTTGCCCGAGGACGGCATATTGGTACAGGCGCTGCGGGACACCAGCTACCGCGAGTACCAGGCATACCGGGAAGGGGACATGATTCACGTCTCTGACCTGGTACGAGGCTGTCTGCGCCAGCGGGCCATCCTGGATACCCTGGGGATGCGGACACCACCACGCCGGATCACCTTGCAAGACCGAATCACCTTTGCCCAAGGGGATGCAGTCCACGACTCCATTAAAGATCTGCACTGCCAAGCCAAGCCAGACAACACCTACGGTAACTGGATGTGCCTTTGCAAGAAGACCCGAGCCCAGGAGCTGACGTACGCGGAGGCATCGGCACTGCCTCCTTGCCCTCATTGCGATCAGCTACCAAACCGCTACGACGAGATCACCGTCTTGTCCGAAGAGCTGGGCATCATTGGTCATCCCGACATCTTGCACATGTATCTGGTAGACGTTGGCAGCAACATGGAGGAGATCCACGCCTTCCTGCCTATCGAGGCTAAGACCATGTCCAAGAAAATGTGGGACGAGCTGTCACGACCTCTGCCTGAGCACGCCCTGCAAGTCCTGCTGTACTGGCGCTTGATGAAGGACGCCGGATACAACATGATCGACACGGTCACGTTGGAGTATTACACGAAGGACTGGGCGTTCTCCGGCACCCCGGTAAAAGAATTCCGCCTACCTGCCGCCGAGGCGGCCTACGCACCACGAATTGAGGCACTCATAGATGAAGCAAAATCCTACCGTGAGTCCCAGACGACGCATAGTCTCCCAACCCGCGTCCAATGCAAAACCCCGGAAGACTACAAAGCAAAGCACTGCCCCGTCTGCACAGCTTGCTTTGCCTTCGGGGACACCGCGAGTCCTCGGATTGGATCTATCCCTGACTAGCACCGGGTTTGCATACCGAGGGGCCAGCGGTCTGCCCACCACCGGGGTCATTGAACCCAAGCGCATGGGCATACCGCGCCTGTTCTACATCAAGCGAATCATTACGCGGATACTGGACCAAGTGGACCCAACCCTTGTTGTCATGGAAGGCTACGCCTATTCAGCAGCAGGCAAGCAAGGCGGAGTAATCGGACGGGCCTTTGATCTGGGCGAACTGGGCGGAGTAGTAAAGCTGCTATGCTGGGAACAAGGAGTACCCCTTGCCATCGTCACCACCGGCACCATGAAGAAGATCATGACCGGGAGCGGGGTGGCCAAGGGCAAGCAACCAGTACGAACCGCCGTAAGCAGGATCTACGGCATCACCCCTACAAAGGACGACGAGACCGACGCATGCGGCTTGATGACAACAGGGGAGGTTCTGTATTACGACCAGGGCCCAGCAGAATGTATGGCACGCAAGAAGGGCATCAAAATCCCCGAAGTAATCCACGGCAAGACCATATAGGGCACCACGGAAATCAGTAACCGAGAGTGTGTTAGCTTGCAAGGCATACTCAAATTCTTTAATATCCAAACTGCAATACGGATTGGCACAACCAACATTAATCACCTGGAATACACATCATGGCAAAAGCACCCGCAAAAACTAAAACCAAACAACTGACCGTTGACGATCTGGTCGCCGGCGAATACGTTGTTTTCCTTGGCTACGGCGAAGGCGCAGCACCCGAAGAAGGCGAACCCGTCCTGGAAGAGGGCGTGGTATACCCCATCAACAGCCTGCCCGCAGAAGCCGAAGACGAGCAAGGCGCGTACATGACTGGTTTCTATCTCCGCGCACCCAACCCGGACTTTGACGAGTCCAAGCGCGAGAATAAGAACAGCAACCCCCGCTACCTGGAACTGGAAGCCATGGGCGACGAGATCCGCCCTGCTACCGACGAAGAGATCGCTGAAGCTGGCGAAGAAGTCGAACAGGAAGAAGCGGCACCCGCCCCTGCTAAACCTGCTGCCAAGACAGCCGCCAAGACTCCGGCCAAGCCAGCAGCCAAGACCGCAGCCAAGGGCAAGGCAGCGGCCGCCGAAGACCCACCCGCCGAAGAACCCAAGAAGCCTGTAGCCAAGAAGCCTACGGCCGCTGAACGCAAGAAGGCAGAAGCCGAAGCCAAAGCCGCAGAAGAAGCCGCAGCCCGCGCGACAGAAGCTGCCGAGCAGCAATCGCAAGGCGGAGATGCCGACGGCGAAGAACTGGAAAACGAAGACCCCGCAGTCCTGGCTCTGGTTGCCGACGGTAACTTGATCGCCGTTGCAGCCGAGCTGGAGAGCGAGATCGGTAACCGCGAATGGGAACTGGGCGGTGTGCTCCACCACATCCACGTCACCAAAGCGTACCTGGACGAAACCGTAGAAGGTCACGAGCAGTACGCGGAATCGGGCGGCTTCAAACTGTTCTTGCAGGAGTACTACAACATCGACTACCGCAAGGCGATGAACCTGATCCAGATCTACCGCGAATTCACCAAAGCCGGTATCGAGAACCCAGGCCAGCGCGTTGCTGAAATCGGCTGGACCAAAGCTGCCAAGATCGCACCGAAGATCGCTGAAGGCGGCGAGGCCGAAGACCTTATCGAACTGGCCTCGACCAACTCGGTCAAGGACTTGTCTCTGGCTATCACCGAGCACACACAACAGGCCGGTACTGGCGAGGGCGAGCGCCTGAAGTACGTATCGTTGAAATTCCGCTTCCCTGAAAACGACGCGGCAATTGTCAACGATGCCCTGACCCTGGCCACCGAGCAGCTTGGCCTGGCCGACGACGCCGCCGCTCTGATGCACATCCTGAGCGAGTGGAGCCTGTCCAACGCCCCTACTACCAAAGCGTCTGAAAGCGCCCACGTAGAAGACGAAGACCAACCAGCTACCCCAGCCAAGGGCAAAGGTCGCACCAAAGTCCGCGCATAAGGCCCAGGGCCTGACCCGCACCAGGCCCCTTAATCGGGGCCTTTTTTTCGAGGATTGAAAACATGACCACCTCACGCCGCCGTACACCAGCCAAGACGGCAAGCCGACCCGCTGCCACCAAGGTAGCCAAGAAGACCGCGACCCGCGCAGCGCCGCAACCCAACTCTTTCGAGATCCCTAAAGTAAGCATCGAAATCCTGCCTATCAGCAGCGTCCGGGGGTACGAATACAACCCCCGAGACAACGACGCAGCAGTAGACCAAGTGGCCAACTCCATCCGGCAGTTCGGGTTCCTGGTCCCTTGCGTAATTGACGACAAGGGCATACTCATTACAGGCCATACCCGCGTTAAGGCAGCTATCAAGATTGGCGTAGCCGAGATCCCCATCATCCGCGCAAGCCACCTGACCCCGGCACAGGCCAAGGCATTCCGACTGGCCGACAACAAGCTGTCCGAGCTGGCCACCTGGAACACCGAGCTGTTGATGGCAGAAATGCAGCAACTGTCCGCAGTGGGCTATGACATCTCCAACCTGGGCTGGACCGAGGCGGAGATCGACTGCTTGAGCGCACTGGTCAGCGACGACTGCCTGAGCACAGACGACCTGGTGACCCAGGACGAGGGCGAGCGCATCGCAGCAGCACCACGCCGCGCACCGCAGACCACTCGCATCGTCATTGGCGACATCGTCTGCTTCGTACCTGCCGCGAACTACCGTCGCTGGGTAGACGGCGTGCGTACCATGTGCGAGTTTGATGAAGAGCAGGTAGCCCTGGAAGTAACCCGCCGTCTTGGCATCTCCACGGAGTAACTATGGCCACAGTACGCCGAACGCGAATCCGCCGCACGAATCCATCCACTGTTGTCATGCGAGACATCGACTCGCTGATCCCTGACACCACCAACCCCCGACAGGCCCACGAGGGCCGCTTAGGCATGCTGCGGCTGTCCCTGGCCAAGCTGGGGTTCCTGATGCCAGTCTACGTACAGAAGGGCACCAACAAGCTCCTGTCGGGCCACCAGCGCCAGTCCATGGCCCGCGAGGTCGGGTATACCAAACTGCCGGTAATGGAGATCGACCTGGACGACAGAGACGTCAAGGGCATCAACATTCTGTTTAACCGCGTGACCAACGACTTTACCTCGTTCGACACCGGGGCGAAGATGGAGGACAAGCTGGACATGCGGGCGGTAGCCGCAGCCGCAGACAGCCTGCCCGACGCGGATCTCGACAACCCCGCCGCCATGCAATGCAAGGACGAGGTCATTGCTACTGTCCTGGCCGATAAGGCCGACCTGTACGACCGCAAGGCCGTCCTGGCGGCCCATACATTGCTTCGCAAGGGTATCCGTATCCCTGCCGTCGTCACGCACAGCGGGGACGTTGTCAACGGCATCTACCGCATGTTCTCCGCTGCCGAGATCGGGGAGAAGACCTGGCCTGTTGTCCGCATCCCTGACGCCCACGGCGAGGTAGCCCGACAGTTCCTGAACTACCTGTCAATGGATTACAAGATCGATGGGGACTTCAAGGATCTGTTGCGGGCGGGGGCATTCCGGCGTGCATCCAACGACAAGGGGGCGGTCCCCAAGTCGTACCGCTTCTGGGCCAATGGTTGCCGCACCCTAGCCGACAAGGAGTCCTACACGCAGGAAGCATGGGCCGAATTCCGACGCATACACGGCAACAAGATCCTGGACTTCGGGGCGGGGCTGGACAAGGTAGCCCCCTACCTACGGGAGAAGGGATTCGACGCATTATCCTTTGAGCCCTACCTGATTGAACCAGATAGTGGCAAAGGGGAGCCAAGCCCGGAATACTCCCGACTGAAGGCCAGGGAATTTTTGCAATCGATTGCAAACCCAGATGTTCGCTTCGATTCGATCTTCATGTCGGCGGTCATGAATTCCATTCCGTTCCTGGAAGACCGGCTGATGGTACTGGCTATCGTCAATGCGCTATGCTCCCCGACCACAGCGGTGTACGGCACCTGCCGCGACATCTCTGACTTCAACTACGAGTACGGTGGCGAGCGGCGCAGCTCCTACTTCGTGATGGACACGGAGCCGGGGGTACGTATCGGAGATATCACCAGTCGCCCCAAGCTGCAAAAGTTTCACACACAGGAAGAGGCGGATCGGATGTTCAAACGCTTCTGGGGCAGCGCCCAGTACTGGGGCGGGGGCAACATCTTCTACTTCAAGCTGGAGCATCCCAAGCGCCCCAACATCGCGGCCTTGATGAAGAGCCTGGAGTTTGAATTCTCCCTGCCCTTCACGGACGGCAGCAACCTGGATTCGGCCGAGCTGGCCAAAGAATCCTTTATGAAACGGCTGGGTTTGGTATAGCCATTTAGTGACAAGGGAGTACGGCCCCGTTAACATGGGGCCTACTTTCTTTTACGGCAAACACCGGAGTCACCAATGACAAACGAAGACAAAGGGACAAAGCATTTCCCTGCCAAGCCCGACAAGTTCGAGTTTGACGCAGAGGTAGCCGCTGTATTCCCGAACATGGCAGCGCGTAGCATCCCCAACTTCTACGAAGCCCACAACATGCACGCCAGCATGTTGCGTAAACACTTCGCAGCCCGTCGCATGGTACACATGCTGGACGTCGGCGCATCTCGTGGGGCCTTCGCTGATGCTGTAGGGCTTCACTGGGCGGAGGATTCGCCAGCGTATCGACTCACGCTTATGGAGCACTCCAAGGACATGCTGACCTACCTGACGAGGGACTACAGCCAGCACCAGATAGAGTACGTAGACCTTGACAAGGCGGCCCCAGCGGGCGGCCAAGGATCCTACGATGTCGTCGTCCTGAACTACGTCATGCAGTTCGTTGACCCGCACGTACAAGCCCGCCGACTGCGGGAAGTTATGGACCTGGTACGACCGGGCGGCGTGTTCATCATGGGTCACAAAGAGTCCCATGAGGGGCCAACTGGCGAGGCCATGCACGACGAGTACATTCACTTCCGCATGCGACACGGGTATACTCGTGAAGAAATTGAGGCCAAGACTCGCGCATTGGCGGGAGCTATGTGGCCAATGTCGAAGTTTCACTTTCTGAAGGCGGCGGCCGAGATGGGGTATCAGGTCTACGAGACCACCCGCTATGCGATGTTCGCCACCTACTATTGCGTTCGGGGATAGATATGAGCGTACCAGCGGATAACCAGGAACCACGGCGTCGTGCCATTGTTCGCCGGTCCCGCGCAGCAGCACTGCGAGGTTCTGGCACACGGCCCAACGACGGCGTCACCATGCGCGGCAGCGAGCACGAACCAGACGAGGTAGATGATCTGGTCGATCCAGAGTACGAGGCGAATAACCGCGCCCGTCCTCCTACCCTGCCTCGCGCCCCCATCCCAGCCCCTATGGCCCAGTCTGACGATGGCGTTGATGACGTCCTCGGTACGACCCCCGCAGCCCGTCTGGCCGCGATCTCTGGATCCATGCCTAGTGAGGTGGTCCAGGAGTACCGCATGGGCCTAGTGCAGCGTCTGCTGATGCGCCGTATCCCGCTGGATCGTATCGCACAATCCTTGGGCGTCTCCGTCTCTACTGTGCAGCGGGACAAGCGGGCGCTGGCCGCTCGTATGCGGGAGAACGCCCAGGCGCTGAACATCGACCAGATCATCGGCGAACAGATGGAGTTCTACTCCGAGATGACGGCCCAGGCTGTCCGCATGGTAGACCAGAATTCCGGGGCACAAGCCCTACCCGCACCTATCCGATTGGCCGCCATGCGTACCGCCATGGTAGCCCAGGCGGACAAGGTTAAATTCCTGCACTCGTCCGGGTTCCTTGAAGCTGTCCGCTTCCGTCAATCCCAGACGGGCGGCACGTTGTCCGACGCACAGGTGCTGATGCAGATGACACGCGAGCTGTTGAACAACGTGGACGCAGAAGAGCAGCCAGTAGAGAGCGGCGGAGACGACGAAGGCTTTGGATCCTTCCGGGACTCCGACTCCGAAGCAGCACAGGAGCATGTTGAGCTATGACGACACCCCAGGAACCAACCCTGCCGCCACGCAAGCGAGCCTTGCTGGCACGGATCAGGGAGCAGGCCGAGCGCATGGGCGGCACGATGTACGCCCAGATGTATGTCCATGCGGTACAGGAGCGCATGCTGTACGGCAAGAGCGACCTGTTCGACTTCATGGAGAACCTGGAGCACATCCCGGTCAGCATGGAAGAGTTTCTGGACGGCCCCGACTTCCTGGGTGCCACCGACTTGAGCATCTGGCCAGAGGTTCGTACGACAGCCATTGAGCTGAACCGGGACTGGTGGAAAGGCATTGGCCGGGGCGGGTACGAAGAGGCGGTATTCATGGGTGCGACGGGTACGGCCAAGACCACCCTGTCCATCATTGATACCCTGTACGCCCTGTACCTGCTGCACTGCCTGCAAAACCCCCAGCGTTGGTACGGCCTGTCCTCCGCTACGACTATCGTTCTGGCGTTCCTGGCGGCCAAGCCACACGTCATGCGCAAGGTTGTCTACATGCCAGCCCGTAAGTACCTGGAGGCCATGCCCTGGTTCCAGCGCAACTACATGCCCGACAAGCTGACCACCAGCGAGATGATTTTCGAGAAGAAGAACATCCGGGTTGTACCAGCGGGCGGTGACGAAGACGCGGTGATCGGGGAAGCATGTATCCACGCGGTCATTGACGAGATCAACTTTATGAACGTCGTCATGAAGTCCAAGAAGGCCGAAGCTGGGACGGGGCGCAGCGGCGTATACAACCAGGCGGCACAGGTACACTCCACACTGACCCGGCGGAAGAAGTCCCGGTTTCTGCGACCAGGCCCAACCATCGGCAAGGTTATCTCGTCTTCGTCCACCCGATACCGGGGCGACTTCACAGACAAGCGACGAGACGAGGTGCGCAAGGACGGCGGCAAGTCCATCCACTGCTACATCTACAACCGACGACAGTACGACGTGCTGCCGGCCAGCCGATTCTCCGGTAAGAAATTCCGCCTGATGATTGCCAACGAGGTCCAGCACGACACACGAGTCCTGGGCGACGACGAGGTTATCGACATCCCTGGCGTATGGATTGAGGAAGTCCCTATCGAGTACCTGGGTGACTTCAACTCAACAGGGATCTACGATGCCCTGCGGGACGTCATGGGGATCTCCAGCAACGTCATTTCCCCGTTCATCAAGTCCCGACACAAGATTTACGAATCGGCAGAGCTAGGCGTAGAGCGCGGGCTGGAGTCGTTCCTGGAGAAGGACCACGTCATCCTGGGCGTGGACGGTATGCTGCGGGTCAAGCCTGGTCACTACTGCGCCAACCCTTCTCGCCCCCGCTATATTCATATTGACTTGTCCTTGACTGGGGACAGACTGGGTATTGCGATGGTGGCCTTCGCCGGTATGGCCGAGGTCTCCCGGCTGGGGGATTCCCAAAAGGACCCGATCAAGGAACGACTGCCGGTAGGTATCGTAGAGATGGCCGCGTCCATCAAGCCAGACGCCAACAACGAGATCGACATCGCAGAGGTGCGGGCATTCGCACAGAGCCTCCAGAAGCACCACGGATACCCCATCAAGGGGGTATCGTACGACGGCTTTCAATCCCGCGAGTCTATCCAGCAATGGCGCAAGGCGGGGTGGAGAGCACGAGAGATCTCCATGGACCGCAGCAGCACTCCGCACAAGCAGGCACGGGATGCCATGTACGACGGCCGTCTTATCCTGCTAAATGACCCGGAATTGATAGGCGAGTACATCGATTTAGAGTACGATTCGACCAAGGACAAGGTAGACCACCCGGTCACTGGATCCAAGGACGTGGCGGACGCGGTAACAGGCGCATACACCAACATGCTTGAACGCCGAACCACCTGGTTCTCCGCTGGGGACGGGGACTACTCTGACGATCTGGAAGGACGGATGGAAGACCGAGAACGAATGGACGCACCCAGGAATTGACATGGATTTGATGACCTTAGTAGGGACGGTGTACTCGCTGATGGTTGCTTCAGTGATGCTCCAGCACGCCGTCATACTCCCTACTGTCCAGGACATCATAGACCGTGACCATGGAGACTCCGACCCGGTTGCGGTAGCATTGGAAGTAATGGTTTTCATCCCCTTGATCGCACCGATCATTTACCGGGACAATGGGTTCGGGGCTCTTCTTCTACTGTTTGACGAAGAGTACCCCTGTGACCTAGCACAAATGGCATGGAGCGCCTTGAATGACGACACAGATTAAGCACTGTCTGGATGACCTGATGGACCAGGTACACCAGGAGCTGACCGCCCAGTCTCCCGAAGACCCGCGATACGTACGGGCCATGATGAAGGAGATCCGGCATGCCATTGAAACCACACAAGAGCTGTGGATCCTTCCAGCCGTCTACGATACCTACTACGACGATGCTGACGAGGGCAATGGCCTGTACAACATCATCATCCCCGCGCTGCCCACCTTCTATCTATTTATCGACCTGGAGCTTGCAGAGGCCATCCGCACGGCCAAGCTCTGGGGGCGGAGCTATACCCTCCACGATTACATGTTCCACAATCACACCATCACCCGACATTAAGGATAGGCTATGTCTCGAAACCGATCCGGCAAACACATGTCCCGCGCCCAGGCCCAAGCCGAGCGGAAGATCAACTCGGTAATGGAGGACCACTTGGCCCGCCAAGAAGGCCCCGCCAAGAAGGCATGGAGCTTCCACGATTTGCAGCGTATGCCCTCAGCTACTTCCAAACAGAAGGCGGCCATGCGGCACTGGGCGGACGATGTCCTGATGCTATCCCTTCTGGGTACAGCAGGCACGGCCAAGACCTACACAGCCCTGCGACTGGCCTGCGAGGATCTGGTCACCCCTTCCAAGGGCATCAAGCATATCAAGATCCTGCGAGCACCAGTCCAGAGCGCAGAACAAGGACACCTACCGGGCACCCTGGAAGAAAAGAACCAGCCCTTCGAGGGACCATACCCAGACATCCTGGCTGAGATCTTCGGGCGACCGTCCACCTACAAGCACATGAAGTCCTCGGGCGTTCTGTCCTTTGAGTCGATTTCATTTTTACGCGGTATGACATACCGTGACACAATTGTGGTATTGGACGAAGTGCAAAATTGCACATTTGAACAAATTCATACAGTTGTGACCCGGTTGGGCAAGAATTCACGGCTATTGGTTACAGGTGATACACGACAAATTGACCTGTCTTCGCGTTACAATCAGGTCAGCGGCATAGCTCAGTTCAAACGGGTCTGCGACCACATGGCTGGTATGGCAACAGCCACCGTAGACTTCGGGCCAGAAGACATCGTGCGGGGGGATCTCGTCCGAGCCTGGATCCTGGCATGCGAAAAACTCTGGGCGGCCGCGACTACTCAACACCACGAGGAAAACAAGCCATGCACAGCCCAGCCTTGCTAACAGCCCTAGCCATTTGCGTCATCGCATTGGTACTGCTTGCATTCATACTCGGTGTCCTGCACCTTATGCAGGTACATGCAGACCGGGGGATGAAGGAACGACAAGCGGCGATGTCTCGACAGAACATCATTATGAAGACCAACAGCCTGGTACATGATGAAACCGTACGAGGGGGCAACTCCAGGTGAGCAAGGCAAAAGACAAACTGAACCCATGCGCCTGCGGCAGCAAGCGTATCACTGTGGCTAAAGGGCAGGGAGGCAAGGGATGGTACGCTGTATGCCAGTCCTGCGGTAAGACCCTGGCACCGGGAGTATTCCGGCAAGTAGAGCTTGCGCGGGCCTGGAACAGCCAACCATGAACCAAGCGGGCCTAGCCCGCTTTTCTTTTCTTTGGAGACGCGCATGAACAAAGGCGCAAGCAACACAACACGACCTGATTGCAGTACCGGGGCGCAGTACGTCCTGCCCACAGACCAGAAGCTGGCCACCCCAGACGTACACAGTAAGAAGTCCATTGAATTGATCCGCCGCATGATTGCAGCACTGGACATGGCGGCAGGCGACGAGCTGGACTTTGCAACGGCCAAGAAGCTGGCGGCCGAGGCAGACGACTTTGTACGATCTTACGATGTCCTGACCAAAGCGGCGGCCTCGCACTCACCTTACGATATTGACCAGAAGATCCGCACGGGCCGTACCACCCGAGTAGTCCAACAGGTAGCCAACTATCTGATGTTCGACGGGGCGCACCGGGTAACGCTGGTCACTGCCGATCCTGTGAAGCTGGCACACTATGTCCACTACATCCTGCCTGCATGGGTCCGGGAGCGGATTGTTATAGCCGAGCCATCTCCTGATCTACTGGAACGCTTATACAAGGGGCCGAGCCACCTGGAACACACCCCAGGCGGAACTGATCGCCAGCACCGCATTGTCTTCGAGCACACGGTCATCGACCAGATCCTGACCCAGTACCGAACCCCTGAGCACAACTTGGCCAAGACAAGTGACACCCCGTATGCCCACTCCACGTACCAGGACGTCACGTACACCCACAAGGAAAAGGGCGGTACGTACAACTTCGTCACCTACGCATTCGGGGCGGGCAGTAAAGAGCGCGGCCGTACCATCGTCGTCTACCGAGACAACGAGTCGGGCCTGCCGTTCTTCCGCGAAGAGGCGGACTTCGCAGCAGCACTCACACCTATTCAAGGAGAGAAGGGATGACCAGCACAGAACACACACAGGAGGCGGATCTGGAAGAGGCAATCAGCTCCGAGGACCTGCACGAGATCCACAGCCTGCTCAAGAGGGCACTGAGCCACTTTGAGCCAGGTAAATTGGCCGTCAAATCACGCCGCACGGGCCGCGCCAGCGCGTTGGCCAACCTGGATGCCGTCATGAAGTTTACGGACGAAGACTGGGAGATGATTCTGGCCCTCTGCCCTGATTATGCGAAACGCCTGAAAGCGGTACTGAAGATAGTCGAGACTACGGCCCCGCCCATCGACCACATCGCGGAAGGTATCAAGGCCACCGAATTCAAGGTAGGGGAGCAGCTACCACGGATTGAACGACAGCCAGACAGTATGTGGATCTGCTACTGCCCAGACATGTACGCGATAAGCGCGTACAAGGCAGAGGCCGTAGCAGAATGGAAGCGACTCGGGGGCCGGGAGCGCCTGTACGAAGATCCAGCACCGTCGCTTACCACCTCCGGGCATGGCAAGCCTGGGGGAGCCCTGGGCAAGGAAGGGGAGACCCTGGTACAGGCCGGCAAAACCCTGGAGGTGTGCAAGGAGCTGCGGTTCATGCAAGTACCCTCCCAGAACCCGCCACTGCGCCACTGGATCCACGTTGATGCGGACGGCACGGTCACCGCCAGCCGTACCCGCTGGATGTACCCGAGTGGTAACGACAACGTGGCCGGCACCCGCGACGAGGCCCGCTACCATGCACTGGGCGGCCGCGATGGATCCATATTCATAGGCCAGATCAATGGCGAGTATGACGTAGCCGACCTGCTGACCATGCTGGCTTGGCGCGGCCCTTCCGTAGCTATTGACTGGAACGCCGTCAACAACGAGATCAAATCGTTCGTGGAGGACTACGAGTTCGACACAGGCGAAGGCTACTACAAGCTGAACCCCGGCGAGCGCATCATGATGGAAGATGCCATCCACGGCATACTGGACGGCGACACCCTACTCAAGCATTTGCAACGCCCCAACCACATGGACAAGGTCATGCAGTTCCTTGACGTGGCGGGAGGCGAAGGCATGGTATTGGGTGGGGTGGATGCTGGCGAACTGTTTATCCTGCTGTTCCCTGAAGAATATAAGCTCCGCTGCCGGGACGAGGGCAAGACCGTTGATGCAATCGATTGCAAAGGACAGCCACAAGACAGTGTCTGATGCTTGTTAGTCCAAGCGAACTATAATTCAAGAGCGGGCAACCCCCGCTCTTTTCACGAGGACGCAATGAACAACACGAAACCATTGGCAGTACAGGTACGATCCCTTTTGTCCCAGCTCGGGGGCGCGACGGCAACCCAGATAGCGGCGGCACTGGGGGAGGATCAGCGCAAGGTAGCCCGGTCTCTCTACTACCAGGAGAACCAGAAGCGGGTACACATCAAGGCGTACACCGATCCTGTCCTGGAGGGCGTTACTGTCATCCGCCAATCCGAGCGGGTATACAGCAATGGGCCAGCCCCAGAGGGTACTCGTCGTCCCCGACCAAAGAACCAGTCACGCGACCAGCGCAATGCACGCATGCGTTCATGGCGGCGGGAGAAAGGCATCACCCGCGAGCCGTACCGCGACACCATCATGGCCGATGTACTGGACGTCATGCGACAGGATCGCGGGCGGCACAACAACCATGACCTAGCCTATACCTTGGGCATCACCCCAGCACAGGCGCAGAAGGCCCTGCGGCGGCTTGAATTGAAGGGACACATCACTCTGGTAGAGCTGGACCACTCGCGCCCCTCTGGGCCTGCTGTACGCCACTACCGCTATGGCCAGCTCAAGAACGTAGGCCCCATCAAGAAATTCAAGAAGACCGAGGCCGAGACTCGTATCGAAAACCAGCGACGTTGCGCGGTGTGGGCGCGAGACCGGAAGCTCAAACAACGACTGGACGCGGGGGAGATCTCCACCTTTGTGTATGACGAGATGCGAACTATTGCACGAGCAGAGCTGCGCGAGGTAGCCAATCAGCGCCTAGCTATGTACTTCAAAGGAGAGGCCGAGCTGCGAGAGCAGGGCTACCTGGATGACCAGGGCCGTTGGCTCAAGAGAGCACCGGAGGGGCTGACATCATGAGCAACGCATGGCATAAACTGTTCCGGCAACTGTTCGGGGGAGCCGAAGAGGTAGCCACGCCCGATCCAGTATTCGGAGAGAGTCTGGACGGGGCTTTGCAGATGTACCGAACGGCCATCCCTGGGTTTGGGGTGCGGTCCGCAGAGGACCACGTATCGGAGTACCACCAGTTTGGTGATAAGTCTATGCGGATAGTCTTGGCACCTGAGCGATGGATGGAGCGACGGGCGGCGCTAATAGCACAGGGTAGGCAACAGGAAGTCGCCATGGTTGTCACGTACAACATCCCGCGAAGAGAGTACGAGGTCATGTCGGAGGCCACCTACGAAGATGGCAGGGGTGAGATGCACCCGGTCTACTGCGTTAGACTGGAACCGGACGCTGTACGAAACACGGCCGCCAATACCTACGGGGGTTTATGGAGCCAGGCGAACGCCGGGGACGACATGACCATCGGCTACGCTGTAGCCGCCATCAAGGAGGCGTTCCGGTACGAGCCACTGGTCACAGGCATGCCCATGGTGGGTGAAGAGTTGGAAGTAGCAGGACTAACCGCTCGGTTCGGGCGCGTGAATATGGCCGTACGTCACCCAGCCCCGCACCGGGGGACCATATCGTTCCTACTAGAAGGGGAGGACACCGACCGCCTCCCTGGGGGCAGAGCGGTAATCATAGTAGCGAGACCGGATTCGTCCACTCACTCGGTCACTCTGGTACGGGAGGGTAGAGCCAGGACAGTCCACGAGTATCGCAACACATCTCCCGCCAGGAATGAAGACGGTAGCTGGCTCGGGGTGGAGTCGGCATGGGAAGAGGCCAAGAACAGGCTGTGGCCGATACTCCAAGACGAGGATAGGTCGATGGCCCGACGACTCCAAGAGGCGGCCAGGTCGGAGGACCACAACCCGTACATACGGATGGCGTATGAGCAACTGCGAGCGAGTACGGCCGGCCCCTCTGTACGCTACAGGGGGCCACGAGCGGGAGCCAGCCCGGCACTGATTGGAGACCCGTTCGCACCCCCAACAAACAGGCGAGAGCTTCGCGGGGAGAGAATCATGGACAGACTAGGATTGGAGCAGGCGCTGGCCGGCGCACGGATCGATCTTCTGGCAAGAGAGACGCAGGAATTCGTACGCAGCCTGGCGGATGCTGACGCATATACAAGGGATCGAAAGGTAGAGCCATCCAAACCAGAGGAACCCCCGAGAGACGAGGGCATAAGTACGGGACGGCGACGTATCCGAGTACGACGCAGTGCCCAGTCCGAACCAGAACAGGAATGATAGACTGCTTGCAATAAGGAGCACACATGTCACGACGCACGAAAGACAAACGAAAGAACAAGACAGGCAAGGGGCGGGTAACCCCGCATAAGCTGGAACTGATCGCCGCCACGGAATACGCGCATGCCGCCGGATCCGTAGAGCCGCCCAGCGAGGATCGCCTACGTAAATGGCTGACCCCTGTCTATGCAGCACAGAACGCATTGCAGTACGGCACCTTGGAGTTCAAGGACTATGCCTTGCTGTTGGAGATGGCCGTCACCCTGGCACACCTGACACGGGATCTCGCGGCCGATGGCAACGGCAGTACGCACGAGATCATGAAGGGGCGGCATGCCCACTCCGAGATAGCTGCTCAAAGCCTCTGTCGTATAGGGGAACGCCAAGGCACGACAGGCACCTACGTCGCCACAGCCGAAGAGCTGGCCCAGGTCAAGGACATGGTCGCGGACTTGGCCCAGGTCATGGAGGCGGCCCCAGAGGGCTACACGGTACGAGCCCTGCGCAAGGCATACACCGACAAGAACCGGGTACTTCTACGTATTGCACGGGAACAAGGACTTATCAAGAAGGAGAGCGGTAAATGAGCACACAGGCAATGGTATGTACCGGGATCGTCATGGCCGTTATGGCCGTATCCTCCTACTCAATCAACCGCGTCAAGCGCAAGGCCGAGCAGTTCCGGGTAGAGGTAGCCGACAAGCTGGCGCAAGCCAAGATAGAACTGAACGAAGCCCAGATCCGTGAGGATACAGGGCAGGAGATCCTGAAGGCAGCGTACGCGGACTTCGAGCGCATCGACCAGGTAATCAAGACGCAGACGGTAATACTCCGACAGGCACGAACAGAGCTGGAGCTGGCGTTACCTCTGATGGCGCAGACAGGGGACTCCCGGATCCAGGTAGCCTACAATCGGGTCGGGCGAACCGCAGAAAACCTGGACGAGTTAATCAAGAACAACGTACTGCTGCGGGATCGCCTCCACGTACCCGAAAAGAAGGAGACCCAAGCATGAAAGAACACCCGACAGACCCAGTCGTTGAATACTGGCGCAAGCAGCGGCGCTGCCTGCTGCCGGACAATCCGGCCGAGGACACTGTTGTTGCTGCGCTGTACGACTTCGACAGCCTGGAGCCAACGAAGCTGGCCGAGCTGACGTACAAGCAAATGCAGACCCTGGAGCGATGGAACCTTAACGAGAAACGGAGGCTCCGCCGGCGGGGCCCCATCAAGGCGGTATGGAACCTTTTCAACGCCATGATGGAACGCTTCGCCAACTCCTTGCACGACCTGGCCCAGAGCGTACGGGGCGGCCCATACCTGCCTCCTGTTGACCGGGTACTGATGGAGTCCCTGGCCTGGACTCTGGTCAAGTCTGACGACCCAGGGGCACTCAAGCCATTCAACAATCCAGCACGTACCGCTGTCTACTTCGTACTCTGTACCGGGGACGAGAACGACCTGGTCAAGTTTTCCTATCCACACCCCTGGCGCATACACCTTGGCCACGAGGCGGCACCTGAGTCTTACTGGGTCACACTGATGCACGTCGCCGTAGACGAGACAACCGGCAAGATCTCCAACGCTCTGGGTATCGGAGGGGAGCGGTGGAAGCACGTATGGGCATACTGCGATCACCCGATAGCGGGATACCCAGGGTTCACACAGGAGCACGAGCATGGAGCACAATAAACCAGAGCGCCCGGTAGTCACTACGATCAAACGGATCAACGAGCAGGTCCGAGAAATAGATCCTCTGCCAGACATCGAAGGTCCGTTCGTTATAAAGGCTAAACAGGTAATCGGATCGGTAATGGGGGTGGGCGAGATCATCGCCATGGGAATGCTGAGTCCAGCAGTCGCCAAGCTGGCGATGGAGGCGGAAATAAAGCACCGGAAGTTTACACCTATCCCGGAGATCACCCTGAGCTATGAATCGCCCTTGCTATGGGAAGACCTCTGCCGGAAGGTACGGGGGTGCGCACTGGATGCGCGACCACTGCGCGGCAAAGGCACCCGCAAGATGCGCCATAAACGAAACCGTTTCCACTAGCCTATGTGTCGGCATGGCAGGCCCCCTACTGCTGTGTCGGCATGTGATTCCCCCAACTGAGTGTCGGCATGTGATTGCCATGACTGGTCCTGCATATCGTGGTGGACGGAGCAGCCGATGTAGTGCTACAGTACGGGCTCGTGCTTGTGTATTTGCCTTTGGTGAGTGCCGTGGCCCCCGCTGGTGTAAAAGCTGGTGGGGGCCTTTTTGTGGGCGGCCCGGATATGTGTTCGTTGCCAAGGACCAGGTGTCCCGCTACTCGCACGCCCGCGCATTTTTCAGTCAGCACCCCAGCCCATGTTGTGTACGCTTTGCAATCGATTGCACGGCCTATAATGGAATCACTCCAAACAAACCCATAAAGGGGGACTCATGAAAGGTTATCGCTTTTACGCCGAGCTACCGTACGAACGTGGCAGCAAGGCCGCCACCAAAAAACACCCAGCATTCACCCGTGCAAACATCCGGGAGCATATGGAGGCGGGTGGCAAGATTAACTGCGTGGCTATCGTACTGGACGAGAACGACACCCCGTACGTGTCATCCAGTGGGAACCTGACCTCCATTTCGGCGGCCTTGATAATCCAGGATTCTGGTGTCAGCGTAGCCCCTATGCACCGTGACTACCTGCACCACAAATGCGTACGTATCCCGGCTGAATGGGTGAGGAAGCTGCATCCTTCCCTTTGGTCGTACGTCAACTCCTAGTGCCGGCTGCGCTGCCCCTCGGGGCGGCCTATAATGGAATCATCTTAACCAAACCCATAAAGGGGGATCAATGCCAATCGCAAACGTACAATTGCCCGCAGAAGTGTATCTCGAACACAAAGGCGTGAAGGTCTACCACGTCTATGAAGATAGCGAGATGAGCAACGAGCCGTGGTACAACATCTTCTCACTGTCCAGGTGGTATGAGGATGACGAGTACATCATCCACATTGATTTCATTCCGAAGTCTTACACAGGTTGTGCGCCGGATAACGATCTGCACGTCATTGTGCCCAACCTTGACCTGTCGCTGGAAAAACGACAAGCCATTGTTCGCCAGAAGGTGATCGAACTGATCGACCAGGGTCTGTGTAAGAACCCCGAGGACGAGACCGCGACGCCGGAAAAGGAACGGTACTTCGGTGTCCTGGACTCCGGGGAGTTGGTGGATCTGGGGGAGCTGACCTCGTTTTGTGAGGCGGACGAAAAGTCCCCAGGTAACACAAACTGGATATACACAGCGGACGGCCTGGCAGAGTTTGTGGGCCGCGCAATCAAAGCACTGGAGAGCAACCATGCGGAAAGCTAAATCTGTGGCCCAGCTTGTGGCCGAACACAACAAGGTGGAGAAGGCCGCGCTGTACACCCTGGAAGTGATGGTCAAACGTATCCTGAAGTCACGACAGACGGGCGCACGTTCCTTTGTGATGGCGACGGGCGGCTGGTCTTTCTACGACAAAGACGGTGATCCAATGGACGACGACAAACGAGCGTTCAAGGCCGTGGTAAACCTCATGGATCAGGTGGGCTACTACATGACCGGGTTCATGGGCAACACGTTGCGTGTCGATCTGATCGAAGGCGACACCCTGCTTGTGCGTACTGACTGGTAAGGAGCCAGCAATGAGTGAACATCATTATTTCGCAGCGTCCGTGACGGACTGGGTTACCGCGCCGACGCGGGAAGAGGCCCTGGTGAAATTGGCCAAGGCATTGGGTAGCGGGTACATGACCCGTGCTCGCAAGCAGACGGGCGGGATTCCTGCCGTGATCTTCCGAGTGGAGTTGCCGGAGTGTGCCCACTACTTGATCAGCGAGTACCGCCCATACATGATCACCCGTGAGGACGGCAAGGACAATAAGCGGGCCGGAGAGTTTGTGCCACTGTCTGAGTCGGAGTCAGTGTTTATTACCAACATGAAAGGGGCGACAGTGCCACGCAAAGGCAATCGATAGAACTGGGGGCGTGTGCCCCCGCCTTTGTCCTGGCCACGGTGGTGGCGGGCGGCCACACAATCATGTGTCGGTTTGCAATCGATTGCACACGACTACAATAGAGCCATAGACAACCAAACCCAGATAGGGGAATACAATGCTTTATGCCCAGTTCTACCACCCGAGCGCCACGCAACCACGCGAGACCATACAGGCCACAGGAGACCGTGCCGTAGTCGTATTGGATGCTCGCTGTATGCCCGCTGCACATCACGCCGTGGCAGGTCAGGAATGCCTGGCCCGTGGCTACTCCGGTTACCGCCTGTTCAAGGGGGAGACGTTCACCAGCAGCACCCAACAATCTGACTACTTCGGTATGCCTGTCTATTACGTCATGGGGGAGGCTAAAGGGAATGACGGCAACCCTTTACCTGTTCTACTGACTACAAGGGCATTCGCCACAGAGCAGGCCGCGCAACGCTACAAAGATACGGTACACCCAGAGAATAAACCCTTTATTGTTACTGGCCCTGCACTGCCTGTTAAGCAAGGGGAGTAAGTATGCAAGCCGCTGATGACTACCGTGGCTTTACGATGATGCGGGTATACGTTGGCGGCCCCAGGCATGGGGACCGTGAAGTAGACACCCGCAACCTGACATGGGGCCAAACCCGTGATGAAACCCTCTTTCCTCTGGGGATGCACAAGGACAAGGACGGCAACGACTTTGTGTACTCCCCGGTGGCCAACTTTTCTTTGGAGAAAGTGTGATGAAACAAGAAACCCGCAAACGATTGCAAGATTTGCTGGATCGTATCCAGCGCACCGACGACCTGATGGGTGAACGAAACCATGCCCCGACGGGCGGTGACTACAACACTTTGTACGACCGTGTCACAGACGGCCTGCGTGATATTCTGCGCGTGAAGGTAATGGGGCGGCTCTGGTGGACTGCCAACGACACTAAGGAGCTGTACAGCATGGTGGGGACGATCACCCAGAAGGGCATGGTGATTACCCGCATCGAGCGTCGCAGTGAAGGAACCATCTACGATGTCATCTTCGAGCTGGAAAAGGCACGGGCCAGTGAGCTGTTGGGCTACGACGTGGCGGACGAGGAATGGTTGACTGAGTGAGTCTTTGCAATCGATTGCACCGGGCTATAATGGAGCCATCAACCAACGCCATAAAGGGGCACTCATGCAGAGGACTACCATAGTCAACAAGGCCGAGCGCGTACTAGATCGCCCGGATGGATCACAGGTCAAGGTAGTGGCGGAAGCCATGTACGGTCTTGGCCTGCACCTATCCATAGGATACTACGCCCATCATCGTGCCAGCCAAGATGAACCGTGGAGGCTGATCTCTACGGGTAGTCCGGTCAAAGACCCAACAGGGGGCGGTGCTTTCGTTGGGCCTGGTGAGCTGATGCGCACAGGTGGCATGTTATTCGGAGGTAAGTGATGAAACGATCCTATAAAATGTTCAAGGGGGCGGAATACCTCATTGTGACCGCCAAAGACATCAAAGGCCGCCACATGCCCGGTGACTCCACCCTGGCCGACGTCAAGGAAATTGTGGGTATTCACGGCGACTGCCCAGTACGTATCGTGCTGCGCGGTAACGACGGTTCGCGTGACTACCAACAGCAAGGCACTGGCTACACATTTAACGTCAAGCCGGTGGGCGGCAACTTCCCTAAGTGAATAAATCTACTACAGGAAAAGCCCCTATAATGGGGCTATCAATCAAAGCCATAAAGGGGCGACCATGAAAAAAGTTACAGATAAACAATTGGACGAGGTAGTGTGCGGGTACATTGACGCTGCTCTGTGGACCACGACAGACGACACTGTGTTGGGCGGGGAGTACCTGGACAGTGAGTACGACCGCTCTGACCTGAGCGAGTCCGCCAAGATAACCGTACGCAGTCTGTGCCGGCGCTTCCTTGAGGCGAACGAGGACGATGCGGTGGCCTACTTCGTAGAGCGCGAGGCGGTACGTCATCAAGGTGAAGGCAACTCCACTCACTACTTCGGGCACGACTTGTGGTTATCCTCCAACGGACACGGTGCTGGGTTCTTTGACCGTGGCCTGGGGGCGCTGGGGGATCGCTTACAAGAAGCCGCCCGAGACTTCGAGACGGTGGGTCTCTACATCGATCCAGACACTGATACCCTTTTTTTCTGGGAGTAAGGCATGAAAATAAAAGTCATCGTCGTGTGTATAAACTCCGAGGACGACCCAGAGTTCTTCTGGTGTAACGTCCAGGTGACGGAGGACGAATACAATCTGGGCCTGCACTACGACCGTGCCCAAGAGCAGGCCGAGGCGGCAGGCTATAAGGTGTTAGTCAGCTTCGACCAGCACGAACACGCAGCCAAGCAAGTGCCCGACCTGTTTATGTTCCTGTGAGTCTGGCCTGCTCCATCGGGCGGGCTATAATGAAAGCTCTTCAACCAAACCCACAAAGAGGGAACCGTGAAAAAACAAAAGATCGACCCAACCCCAGACGCCAATACGGTGATCGCCGACCTCCTGGTGCTCGTACACTGCCTTAACTCGGGCTGGGTACAGGGCCAGAATCCGTACGCATGGGATGCCGTGAAGAATGCCAACACCTTGCTGACCGGCCACCGCTATGAGTGTGGTTTTGACTTGAACGCCCGGATGGAATCGCTCGCAGCCAGACAGAAACGGGGAGGCTGATATGCGTGGACCAACAGACGTACCTTGCCCTTACTGCCATGCACCAGTCAACGCGGAATGCAAAACGGCTGATGGACGATCTAGCTGGGAGATCCGCCATAAAGGCCGTTTGCGGGCTCTTGAGCAGGCCGTAAAGGATCGCGACGCCAAAGCCCAGACCGTAATCATTAAGGGGATCACGTACCGGGTACACCATCGGGAGGGTAAGTACCTAGTGGTACAAAACAATGTAGGCACTTGCCGGGGGAAATTCTACCGATTGGTGAACGAGGAGACGGGTGACGAATCCGTTCTCTATGATCGACTGGAACAAGCCGTAGACGTTGCCGTGCTGGGAGCACAAGGCAAACTCATGGGATCTTTTTTCTAAAGGTGAAGCAATGAAACTGAAACAGATCGCAGCCAACGTAGTGGCACTTCAATCCAAAGACGGTTGCACCGAAATCGTGTTCTCCTACGAGACTCCCGTGGCCGCCCTGCTGCCGGGGAAGGGACGAGTGAAGACGGAGAAGAAGTGGTCTGCCACCACATCACGCCACATCAGCAAGGCCGGATACAAGGACGCCCAGACTGTGCCACAAGCCACCCTGGATGATTTGAGCATCCACATTACCTGATTTGCAATCGATTGCACGAACATGTGTCCGCCCCTAAAGGACGGGGCGGGCATACAATAAAGATTCTTTCACTTAACCCATATAGGGGAACAACATGACTGTGCGTATGAACAAGCAAGACTACTTTGATGACGGTCACGCCAAGGCGATGCACCAGGTATCTGTGTATCAGGCTATCAACTGTGACGAGACCTTGCCGGAGACAGGTTCGTGGCAGAACAAGGCATTCGCGCAAGGCTGGAATGCCGCCATTAAATACAAGGTGGACAGTCACAACGAAAAGCAAAAGGTGAAGTCCGAGAAGAAGACTCCTGGTGCTCGCGCCGAACACATCCGCTGCCTGGTGCGCAAAGCGCGTGGCCTGTCCTACGGTGACCCTCGCTATGAACGCTACATGACCAAGGCGCAGGGCATCGCAGCCCGCAGTGGTCTGTCGCAAGTATTCGCGGAGGTGTGACATGGAGCTCGACGATTTCTCAATGGATCCCAAGTGTCGTTTCCAGATGTTCTTCGACTTCGTGTCGGACGCCATGAGAGTTTCGTCTCTCGCCCAGGTGAAGGAGCATATCCAGTGGACTATCCAGGGGCGTGTGGCATGCGGCAAGCCCGCGCTGAAAACTATCTTCGTGTTCGATCACTTACGGGATCGGTGGATGCAGGCTACTCGTACGGATGAAGGCTTAGAGCTGGGGTACTGCCCTGACCCTACGACCCACCCCCTGTGTGACAAGGCACCGACTACCGAAGTGTATTGGATTCACATAGTGAGGGATGACGAGTATCACGCCATGCTGGGTAATCCGTGGACGGCTGAAGGGAAGTATCAGGATCAGTTCGACGTGCGACGGGAAGCTATCGAATACTGCCTATACCACGGCGGCGGCCTGCCTCTGTACATGGTATCAACGCGTACCGGGGATATGCGCGTATGGCGCATCATGGATTCTGCTACAATGGGGGACGCCAAACAAGGCTAACAAGGGGGCTATATTGCAGCTAATCGCACTGGTAAAAATAGCGATAGCGGCATACCTGGCTTTTATGCTTTTCCACCTAAACACCGCATTGGATACGAAATATGATTACCGTGTTCGACAAACCGCTATTCAAGCTGAAGCCAGACGTTGCTATCCGTTCGTACGTGAACATCCGCAACAGTATGGAGCTGACGCGGGCGGGCCGCCAAGTGGGGAAGGTAGTAGTCCAGGTTCCTGCCGTTATTTTTCCGATAATCCGTTCACTGGGGGTTCAACGCGGTGAGACCGCGTACCTATATATGGATGAGGTAGAACCAGGCCGAGTGGTATTCGGTCTGGCTACTGACGACAACGGTGACAACAGTTCCCGTCTTTGGGACTTCTGGAAGATCCGGGTGAAGGACTTGCCGCCATTCATTGGTAAGCACTTCACCTAGTCAGGTTTGCCCGGCGTCCTGTGTGCGCTAACTTTATGGGGTACTCAGAATATCCCGCCTGTGGGTTCGACTCCCACCTAGAGCTAGGGGGCTGGCTACGGGAACAAACGACGCAGAACGCCGGGCAAACCTGATTACAGTGCCGCACCACACTATACCGGGGCGGCCTATAATAGAATCACTTTCAAACAAAGCCACATAGGGGCCAATCATGACACCAGAACAATTATTGAGTATGGACGTTTTCTCGAAAGAGGATGTCGTCAAACTGCACGATGCTATGGAGCAGGAAGGGGCATGGGAGTGGAACGAACGATCACCCGAGACCCGTGAAGACTACCTGGACGATCTGGGCTACACCGTGGACGAAGTCGATAGCATCAAGGCACTCTATGACGAGGTGAAGCACTACCACGGTGCTACCATCGTCGCCAGCGATCACTTTGAAGACTATGCGTGCCAGCAGGCGGTCGAATTTGGGTTTGTGAAGGAAGACAGCCCGGTGTATGACCACGTTGACTGGGAGACATACGCCGCCTCGGTGGGGAGTGACTATCACGAGCTGGATACCCCAGAGGGTAACTTTCAAATCCGCGTGTACTAAGGAGCCGACATGAAAATTAAAGACTTGCATGAACGTAAGGTGTTCTCGGGGCAAGACCTGCTCGACCTCTTCAGTGCCATGGAAGACGAAGGCGTGTGGGATTACGAAGAGAACGACGAACAAACCCGGCATGACTACCTCAGTGACCTGGGGTACACAGAGGAGGACGCTGACACTGTGCAGGACCTGTATGACCACTGCGGTGGCTGCTCCCCGAACACCATCGTGAAAGAGGATTACTTCACGGAGTATGCAAAAGACTACGCGGAGGGGTGTGGATACGTGGATAAAGACAACCCACTGACTGGGTATGTGAACTGGGACGAGTACGCAGAGGATATGAAGCACGACTTCTCTGTGCTGGAGACGGGCACATACACTTTTTTCGTATCCGACTACTAAATAAGTGCCGGGGCGGGGCGGCTAAACCCTGCTATACTGAAAGCATCAATCAACAGCCATAGAGAGGCAACCATGCAACTACACTACACAGACATTCGTATCGGTGCCAAACGCCGCCTGGCCATGCTGCGCAAGCGGGCGGATGAATTGAACCAGCGCCATCCAGCTATGCCCGGTAAAGCTACTTGGCGTGACGTGCGTTATTGCGGATTTCACAATCACCGTGATGCTCGAATTGAACTGAGTCCAGCAGGGGGCGCGGGCGCACCACAATGGTACTGCCACGCTGGCCCAGCCTTCGAGCGCGAGATCTTCGTGGATGAATCCGAAGAAGCCCGTATCGACCATAGCGGGTGGTTCACGGACACTTGGCAGTATAACGTGATCCGAGGGCTCATTGTGCGGTTGCCGCACGGACGGTTCCTGGTGGGGCACTACGAGAAGGATAGCGGGGAGCGTGTGTACTACTCCGAGCTGTACGATGACGAACGTACTGCTGTGTACCGCGCTGACCAGTTGGCGCAGAGGGTGGCGGAGGAGCAAATGGATTACCACGTACGTGACCAGGAGGCGATGAATCTGGCAGGCAAGGTGCGTGAAAGTAAGACCCGCCTGCGCGAGTGTCTGGCGCTGCGTAATCACAAATGCTTCTCCCGCGTTCGTGACGAAGTAGGCGGCCTAGTGGAGACCATACGCAACAGCATGGAAGAGCTGGAGCGTGACTACGCCGATATCGACTACAGTGACGCACTGGAGGCATAAATGAAATTGATTGCAAAGCCGGTCAAGGTGTTCACGCGAGACGATCCATGCACGAAAGTTGACCTGTGGAATTGCTTTGCCATCCCCGGTGGTTTTCGCCGCCGGGCGGTGATCGAAGCGCGGGGGGAGATTGGCATTAACGCCATCAAGTACCTAACCCGTGAGGGGTACGCCAAGGTACGGCACGACGGCCAGGTGGATTACTGGGAATTGACTCCAGCCGGTATAGACTGGCTTGTAAAAGGCACGGCCCGATTTATCCAATTGAACCCCACGCGAGAGCGTGAATTGCTCGTACCACTGAACAGTGGCAAACCAGCCCGACGCCGCGTGTCTCGACCAGCATAACTCTATTAAGGGTGGAAACCCGAAAAAAAGGAACAACATGACCACATACCAATCCGTGCCACTACCGATGGCTACCCGTGTAGAATCCCTGATGCGTGTCACCGTGGGGCCTGATGATTTCCGTAAACATGTGACAGCCGCCCTTGGCCCACAGATGCCTTTGGTTCCCCTGGACCTGGTGGCCACCATGGCCGGTGTGAAGATGCCAGACGCATTCCGCGTACTGTTCGCCCTGTGTATTCTGGATGACATGGACGAGCTGCAAGGCATGCTGTGTTTCGAGAAGCTGCCCACTGGAAGCCCCAGCACTGACCCGTCCCGTGTGCAGGCCGTCAATCACTTCTTGGACGAGGCGGTGCGCAAATGGGCGAATCAGTCAGACCGCAATGCAATGATTGCGGATGAATTCCGCTTGTTCCCGCGCATCAATAAAGCGGCTGAAGCCATACGGGGCTGACCATGAAATACCGCGTTTATCATATGGCCGCTTTGCTGCACCGTTGGCAGTATCGGGGGACGGTAGACGCGGCAAAGGCCACCGAAGCCGATACGCAAGCCCTTGCGCTTGTTTTCGGCACTAGCGGGCGGATCACTAGCACCAAAGCACGACAAGGGAAAAGAACCCTATCCGTGCGCCTATGGGACAAGAACAACGTGGCGTACTACGAGCGTCTGTATCTTGTGAAGGAGGGGTAATGGCAAGGAGGGACGAACTGCTCCCGTGGATGAAGGGCTCATTCATCACCGACAACATGGTGGTATTCAAGGTGGACGAGCAGATCAGGAAAGACAGGCGGGCGGGCCTTTACGGTGTATCGACAGCCGTGGACATCTACAACGCCGTAACAATCACGGATCGCCTCATTACCCGCCTACTCAAAGAGACCCAGTGAAGGCTTTGCAATCGATTGCACAGCGATATAATAGAAACAAGTCAACCAAAGCCATAAAGGGGCTACACATGAAACTGAAAGACCAAAATACTATCTTGACGGATAACTTCGCTTTTGAGTTCACCCGCGACACATTGCGTCAGGTGCACATGGCTAAGAACGGCAAAGTGGAGCGTATCAGCTTCGGCTGGCTTGTATCGATCACAAACAAGAAAACAGGCGTAGTGGAGCAGTTCGAGTACAGCATGGGGTCTGCCCATATCTATGAGCATCTGAAGGCACGGAATGCCGCTATCAACAATGGGCGGGCCATGCCTTGGCGTAAACCAGAGATCGGTGACGTAGTCGTCGTGGAGCCAGAGGTACGCCGGTACGCGGTGGACACCAATCGAGTCCCCCAGCTCGGGTATATGATCGGCAAGCAGTACGTGTATGCACTGGAGAATCCCGGCAAGTACGGAGATTACCAACTACAGGTGACCAATGGATCACTGAATATGGACGCTCGGGCTATGATGCCCTGCGCAGCCCATGTGCTGCACGACCTCTACATGGACGCTATGTCTTTCGAGTGGTATTCCTCCGAGGACGAGTATGCACGGGAGATGTGTGACGGCCTGTCCTTCTCCGAGACCCGAGACATGATCGCTACCGTGAAGACCATCACCGAGAAGGTGCAGCGCCTTGTACGCGGATCAGACTTGAAGTTGGAGCTGTGGGCGGAGGAACCGGATGATGAAACCGCCAGCGCCGCATACCAGAAGGACTGGGAGCTGTGGAAGGAGGAACAAAAGCGCCGCCCAGCATCCCCAGCAATCTACTGTGAGGAATAAGTATGGAACCTTTGCCGGGAACCGAGATGGTGTACTTGGATGAAACGGGGGAGCTGCTATTGCAGCAGAAAGCCCCCGGTACACCGCAAAACTTTTATACGGGGCAACCAATGGTAGGCCAGTACCGCATCAATCTTATCGACATGACATACAAGGACATCACGCCGGGGCGGCCTGCACCGATCCAATGGGAACCCATCAATGAGACTCAAAAGGAGAGAGTGTCGCAACTTATACAGAACCTGCCGCGCAACTATGGCCACCGCCTGATTTACATTGACGCGCTGCAATCAATTGCAAAAGGGCGGGCGGTAGAACATCCTACGGTAGGGGATAAAGATGCACCCATTGCCGAAGTTATAGCCGCGCTGGTTTGCGTCACGTCATAGTAAGGGCCCCTCATTGCAGGGGCTTTTATTTCGTCCGGTATCGGGCGGCCTAGATCACCTTATTACCCTATCCCCGTATATGTCCCCTATTCACCCAGGCACGTATCCACACACACAAACCGGGGCGGCCTAAATACACATATACACCCAGTACCCATATACACACATGGAACCCGATAGGATCACGTATACGACTACCGCCCTATACACCGTATACGCCTATCCCCTTTACCCAGTACACACACGACAGGACATAAGGGGATCAACCAGGACGGGGCGGGCTTAACTTCGGGGCGGCCTAAACAATCACATATACTCATATATACACATAAGCCCTATTACCCTATATACCCATTAGTGCCATTACGTCCCAGGCTGTGTTTTTCATTTTCCTACTTTCCTGTCTCGTGATGGTGGACACACAAGTTTTTGGTGGTGGCTATAGTAATACTGTGTCTATGGTGAACATGTGTCTAACCGCCCCGCCCCTACGTGTCGGCATGTGCCTCTCATAACTACTATGTGGTGGTGTATGCCGCCCCGTGCAGTGCTTGTAATGCTATTGCTCTCTTATATGTGTATATAGGGAGATAAAGGATAGCTACGTGAAGCTAATGGTGGATCCGCCCCAGCTAATCATCGCTATATGTGTATATGGTGCAATTGAATGCACGCCCGCTACGGGGTGGTGTCGGCATGTGATTTCCATAACTGGTCATGTGGTGGTGTTCCTATGTGTATATGGGTGGGAACAATAGTGGTGAGTCTAGTGGTGGGGCGTGGTGCTCGTGGGTGGTGCTCGTGAGTGGTGGTAGTGGTGGCGGGCGGACAAGGTGGTGATCCCTTATCTATGTGTATATAGGCAAGGAGTGAAGGAGGCCGCCCCGGTATGTGTTTGCAATCGATTGCACGGGACGGGTTACATTAGGGCTAATCACACAAACCTATATAGGGGTACATCATGAATCAGCGCCAACGTCGCACCGTAGAGAACCAGATCCAGCGCCTGAAGGATCGCAACCTTGGCTCGCACATCAGCAACCAGACTCAAGAGGTGAAGGATGCTATTGCTCTGCTTAACTCGAAAGGGTACGAAGTAGTCGGACGTCTCTACTTGGATACTTGGGTGGTCCCATCGCTGGAATACATGCTGTCCGATAACGCGGAAAAACAGAAACTCGGTGAGCGTCTCTCTCGCCCATAGCACAGGGGGCATTGTGCCCCTTGTTCTCTTTACCGGATATGTGATGGTGGTGGCCGCCCCTCCCCGATCAAGTGTCTTGCAATCGATTGCACGAGGCAGGGTATAGTTAAGACACTCCAATCAAATCCATATAGGGATACACACATGAATATCGCAACCGCAACCAAGCCGCAGGTTTCCAAGGCATTCCAGAATGAGCGCCGCATTGTTCGCGCTATCGTCAAAGACGCAATTGCGGATGGCTGTGTTGTCAGCATCCACGATGGCGAGGAATGGATGATTAAACGCTCCAACAAGATCACCCATGTAATGGGGGCGGTCATGGCCACAGGTAGTGACAACCTGAAGATCCGCGACGCCGCTACGGGGGACTACGTTGGTACGGTCGCATTCATCTACGGTAACGGTAACGATGGGGCGGACGTCATTGCTGATTACACACTGGGTGAACGCATGGAAAAGATCATGGAACGTGGCTTTAAGATGGCCTGCTCACTCTGCTAATCAAATAACCACTACGGGCCCCATCGGGCCCCTTCAGGAGATATTGATATGAAACTGATCCTTCGTAATGGGTACCCGCATCCCTACCCGAAAGAAGCCACCGAGCAGGTGCAAAACAAACACGCCGAAGAGGCTGGTGGTAATCGTCTGGAAATTGGCGGTGTACACAGCGTTGAAGTGATGCACGAGTTCACTGTGAAGTTCGTGGACTGGGACCACATGGTGGCCGCCCAAGTACAAACTGGGTGGGAGGTCTACAGTGAGTCCGACAACATCCTTACCGCCCCCACGTCCCGTGATGAAGGCTATGACTTGTGTAGCGCCGTTATCGTGAAAGACATGGCCTATTGTGGGTTCTGGGTGGGCGAATAATTACAAGTGGCTCCGCTGTGGGCCACCCCGCCCCGGTGATAGTGGTGGAAGGCCACCCCAGCCACTGTGGTGTCGGCATGTGCCATTAATTACTGCTGCGGTGGTGGTGTCGCTGCCCATGTCAGCCTGGTGCCGTGAGGCCGGCCACCCCGCTAGAAGGAAAATGCGGGCGAGCGCGACGGGCGCGGTTATAACACACTGTTTTGTGGAATTGTCGAAAATCTCTAGGTATTTCCCCTATCGAAAATAAATACACAAAAACGCTAAAAAGTCTTGCATTACAAACAAAGCCTGTATAAAATTCATACATGGCTTGAGTAATTCAACTAGGCCAGTCAACCAAAACCATATAGGGGTTACACCATGACAAGCGCAATCGCTTCCCAAGTCCAGCAAACCGTTAAGTCCCAAGAGACACGTAAACGCGCGGCTGCAAAGCCAGCCGCTAAGAAAGCCACGGCAACAAAGACAGTTCGCAAGCCAGTTAGCAAAATTAAGCATTTTCTGATTACCGGCCGCCCCGTATCGGGCGCTAACCTGCAAGCCTTCACAGCCGCTTGGATGTCCCTTACTGGTATGGATAAAGGTAAGGCAGTAGAAAAGGCATTGATCGAAAAGGTTGCAGGCGCTACCGCCATTGCCTACCACGTAAAAACGGGCCGCCTGCAAAACAAAGACGGTTTGCTTTCCCTGACTGATGGCGGCAAATTACACTTCCAAGCCCGTCAACCCGAAGAGGAAACCGTCAAAGCATGGCAAGCCATCCTGACCACGGGCAAGCCCGACGGTAAAATGATTAAAAACGCGGCAATGATCGCGGCAATCTAAAGACAAACAGGCCGCTCTAGCGGGCGGCCAATCAAACCCAAGGGGCAAACCATGAAACGCATTGTATACATCATTATCGAACGATTCACCCGCGCCAAGCGTATGCGCCATTTGGACGCCATGATTGCAGCTCGCGCTAAAGCTAACGCTATCCAAGGGTAAGCTATGAGAAAGACCGTATACGCCCTGCTGATGCTCATTGCCGCGTTTCTGTTTGCCGATTCGATCATCCATTCCGCTATCACGATTACAAACGGCGCAGCATGGCGCATGGCGGGCGCTGGAGTATCCCTTTTCCTGATCTGCCTTTGCGAATCATACCGCTACGCCAAAGATACCGAATAACTTTGCAATCGATTGCACGACACCTAAGAGGCCACGTCATGAAAATCAAAACCCTTGTTTCCGTAGACTACCGTAACCCCAGCTTGAACGATGACGCGCATGTACGTCATGCCCTGCACAAAGCCGGTTTCGCCATAGACGGGCGAGAGTCACAACTAGTAGCGACGGGAGCGATCAGCCCGGATGTTATTCTCACGGCGGTATCCACCATACTCCACGGTACACCGTCCGATCAGGGCAAGTATGACGATACCATGTACCATGCCGTATGCCCTATGGTTAGCCGGGGCATGTTTGAGATCCTGAAGGAAACACAAATCGGGCGCGGCATTGGCGACGATCCAGAAGACAAGGTACGCGCTGTTATTCCTAAAGGCACGGATACCGCCATTGCATATTACGCCCATTGCGTAGGCGACAGCCCTAGCTTCGTATTTACTCTGGATCAATAAACCACGCATGGCCGTCCTAGCGGGCGGCCTAACCATCCCTTCATTCAAAGGACATAGACCAATGAAAGCCACTATATCCCATGCGTCCACCTGCCTATCAGATTACTGGGGCGGCCATCATTTACCCCATATATCCGTGCCCGTATACAAAGGCATGACCCTACGCGAATTAAAGCATGCCTTGCGTATCGAAGTTAGCCACGACGCTATCGCGGGTAACTATGACGTCATAGAAAAGGATGGATGGTATGATGCAGCGCGGGCGGCCATTGATGCTATTGAGCTAATAGACAATACACAGGGCGATAACGCATTACCTTTTGATGATGTACTAGACGCACCGGAATATGATGCAGACGCGATGATCTATGCTCACTTCGTTTTCATTATTGAAGACATGGACGAATAGGTTTGCAATCGATTGCACGACCGGGTAAGGCCAATAGCGGGCGGCCTTACCCATTCCCTATATAAGACAGTGGGAAACCCTACAAGGGAACCCCTATAAAAAAATCCACCATAGGATCAAGTGAAATGTCAACCGCCTTGGCCGTGGGCACTTTTCAATACACATGTAGTTTTTGTCCGGGTTAGTCATATTCTTGGAATTTTAATATTCATATGGTTTTTGCAGACCTTAGTCATTTTCTTGGAAATTTTATTCTATGTTTTTGAGATGACTTTTCAGGTTAGTCAGATTCTTTTTCCCCAGAAGCCCTCGTCATGAAAATACACTCTGGCCAGGAATCAATCCAACCATACAACGACAAGGGCCAGGACTCTCTCCGGGACTCTCTCCTGAACACAGTACGACTCTCTCCTAGACTCTCTCATGTAATTCACGGTACGTGTCAAGCGTAAACATGCGGGTGTTTAGTAAAACAACCCATCTGTCACGGATAATCAGGTATCTGTCACGCAGAGTCAGGCAACTGTCACGCATATCAACCAATCTGTCACGCTGGACACTTTGCAATCGATTGCACGAGGCAGTGGCTGGAAAAATTGACGGCGGCTTCGCCTACAATGTATCTAAAGCTACTCATGGCCGGACATGGCTACCCTAGTAATTCACTTATCCCTGCGGGGCGCGAAAACATGACATCAAACACTTCTATTTTGCATTCCTTGGATACGCACTACCACATCACCCTGCACTGGGGCGAAAGCTGCAAGGAGCTGGGGCCCAAGGGCGCGTACAAGATCATGCAGCATATCGCTGAGTACAACCACAGTTTGCGTTTGCACGGTATCCCGGAAATGCACGGTCGCTACCTCGTCACTTGCCGCAAGAGCGGGTACACAGAAGCCAAGGCCATCTTTGCTGGACCAGGCCAGGTTCACTTCCCTCGTACCCGCGAAGATCGCTACTACATCGCTACGATCAGCGACATGGATAACCCGGAGCGATCCACCATCTTCTTGTCCGTACTGGGCCTGGACGCTGGCGGGGAGGTCACATTCGCTGCCTTCCAGGACGTTGCACACGTCGTCATGAATGTATTGCCCTCGGAAGCACACGAGCGCGTCCGAGCGGGTATTGATCGCATCATGGCGGCCTGGGCACCGTTGACATCGGCCATGGCTGGCGGCGAGAAGATGGTAACGACGGCGATTGATTTCTTGCGTCGTCCAGCGGCGTATGACCCGGACTGCCCTGAGCGGAAGTTTTGGGCGCACTGGAGCCAGCGCGAAGAAGGGAACCTGCGCAAGATCACGGTACAGCACGGCACGGTATCGTTGGGCTACGTCCTGGTCTTCTGGGGCAAGACAAACGGCGGGCGTACCGGACACGCTACCTACACGCACGTCAATCTCCCTTTCCCTCCTACCGAACCCAAGGACAACTGATATGGGCACACGCACGACTTACGCACAGGTACAAGATGTAGGGGGTTCGCTCACCCTGCACTGGGATGATAGCTGCGAGGAGCTGCCGACGAGCGGGCGCGACATGCTCATGAGCCACATCATCCATTACAACAAAGCCATGGCGACACATGGTTTCCCGTCCATGGCCATGGCGGGGTTGCACATGGTTAACTGCCAGAACCCACCGCTGGATATGGGGCTGCGTCTTGCCCAGGTAAAGATCCCGGCTTTCCCGGACGACCAGGGCTACCGTCTCTTTACCGCCAGCGTCATGAACGCGGGCAGTACGCTGCTCAAGAGCACCCTGGTTATCGCCGAGGACGATGTATGTGTTTACAGCACGTACGAGGTCATCGCTTATGATTGGCGGCGTAACATCCCTGCCGAGTTATGGACCCAGGTTGACTTAGCGTTGGGTGACATCAAGAAGTCTTGGGAGCACTGCTGCGTTCCATTGCCCGATGACAGCCCGTACGCACCGAAGTTCTACTCTGCCGCTGCTGGACCACTACAAGCCCCTTCGCATTACCAGAAAAACAGCCGGGAGGCGGATTACCTGTCCAACCAGCACCGTATTGGCGGGGAGGTACGCAAGATCTCCATACAGAGCAATGGCAAGGAGATGGGGTACGTCCTGCTGCACTGGTTACCAGGCGAGGACGGCAAGCTGCGACACAGCATGCACCTGGTATCCCATCTGCCACCAGACGAAATACTCAAGAAGGTAACCGAGGGCAACTGACATGAAAGCAACGACACCTCAGCCCCGTCTTATAAAGGAACCACGAACATGAAAAAGCGCAACGAAACCGAATGGAAATGGCTGGTAGATGACAAAGCATTCGGGGGACTGGACCGAGTATCCCGCGTTCTTATCAAGAACCGCATACGCAAGATCTTCGACCGACGGGTTGCCCACGCTATGCCTGGCTTGGGGAAGCACACCACTATCGAGGTCAGCACCGTCCCGCGTGAGTCTGCCAAAAGCTATCTGACTTTGCAGGCCCAGCTATCCCCTGTCGCAGATAAGGCCCTGGACATCTTCAATGACCCATGGGCTACCTACATACAGGCCGTCGTAATAAGCAGTCGCGGGATCTCTGCCAAGGTCGTCCAGTTCGTCGGGTCTGGGCAGACCTACCGCCACGCGCAGGACGTACAACACGACATGCGCCTGACGATGCCTGCCGAAGTACGAATCGTAGCGCACGACATCGCGCTACAGCACCTGGAGAGCAGAGGGGTATCGGCAAAAGAGGCATTCCAGGGTGGTCTATCCCTGCTGGATACACGCAAGCCGGTAGAGCACAGTACGATGGACCACACCATCGATAACACCACGGTAACGGTCGTGTACCAGGGTCAGTTGGTCGCCAATATTGAGCTGTCCTGGAAGGTGCTTGACTCCGGGGAGGTGTCTTGCATCACCCGCCTGACCCCTGTTAACTCCGCAATCGAATAAGGAACCACGAACATGAGCACGAACAAGATACCCATACCTGCGTACACATGGGCGATACCAGACGAGTTGTTGCCGCAGATGGCATCCGACATTACCTCCCGCATCACCGAGGCCATTGCCAGTATGTACCGCACCCGCGCCATCCACGGCCTGCCACGCCACTCCGGTACGTATACGATAACGGTACGCGGAATGCTGGCCGAAGATTACCCGGACCCGGATAAGGTCACGGAGAAGGAGAATTACGCCCTGACCGTAGCCGGGGCCACCCGCGTAGTAGCTGTCGTACGTTGCGGCTTTCGCGTCGTTGCTGTCATCACATTGGCGGCCCTGGCGGACATAGTGTACCTCTCCACCCATGACACGGACCACCATCCATCCCTTCCTTCCGTGGTCCTGGCGGCTGCGAAGAAGCGAGCGGCAGAGACATTGGACGACCTGGGCTTGGGGGAGTTTGTCGGCACCACTGACGTAACCATGCTAGACCTGCGCCGGGGTCGAGACGGGTTCGGCACCACGCTGTCGGTAGCGGTAAAGGACAAGGTAGTGTGCCATATCCTGATTACCTGGCGATACAATGCCGACCTGGCTGACGGCATCTACGACGTCCAGACACATGTTCCGCATGACACCCTGGTAGTAGATCGTGGGGAGCCGGACCCCAACCCCACCATCCACGAATACTAATCATGGCGGGGCGTAGACTAATATCCGCCGACGAGGCAGTACAGGCCAAGGTACAGCACACAAAGCCTTGCTCTGACTGCCCCTGGGCCCGCACAGCACTCAATGGATGGCTGGGAGGGGTCTCGGTACAGGAATGGATCCAACGGGCGCATGGCGAGGCTAAGATCCCTTGCCACACCCTCCTCGGGGCACAATGCGCGGGCCTGGCTATCTACCGGGCCAACGTATGCAAGTCTCCACGAGATCCTAGTATCCTGCGCCTGCCTGCCGACCGCGAGAAGGTGTTCGCCATGCCGGCGGAATTCTCCGAGTACCATGGGCGCATGTACACATCAACCAAACCGGAGCACGAAAATGAAGACACTTAAACCAACCTACATCCAGTACGATGCTGCTGGCAACAAGACAGCCAGCTCCTGGAAGCCGGAGATCCTGGAGTGCGTCACCGAAATATTGAACGAGGATGTACGCCACGGGTTCCATGCCACAGGCTACCCACTGGACGCGGCCCCTTTGTCCATTCTGGAAATGAGAGGGGACGATACCCGCGAAAAGATAACCAACAACGCGTACCTGCGGACGGAGATAGGCGATTGGCTGGAAACCCACCGCATCATTGGCCACCGAGTCTACTCTAGCTCCCGGTCCGGCCCGGTCCTGGCCTTCCTGTTCGTGGTAATAGGAGAGGAAGGGGTGGACGAGGTTCTGGCGGTATCCCCTCGTGAATTCTGTATGGCCCACCCGAATCTTAGCCCCAAGGGATACGCCAAGCCACTCAAGAAGCTGACCAAGGCGTTTCGCAAACTGTACGGCGATTGCACCGACTTCACTGTTCGCCTGTCAGATCACCAGCCCAGCGAGGTCCAATACTGGCTACAAGGCAACGGGCAGTACGTGTATGTAAAAAACTGGATCGACCCAGAACTGACACGCTCTCCGACCCTGGTGTCGTTGGACGTCGTAGCCTGGGGCGCTGATGCGGTAGGCGAGTTGACCGGGGGCACCGCGCTGGCCGGTCGGATCCTGTTGGTCTACCAAGGCGGCTCCATCGTGTACAAGGGGATCACCATGGCCCCTCAACCCTTCTCCCTGTAAAGATATGACTACTCAACCACAATGGCAACCCATCGAAACCGCGCCCAAGGATAACGAGCGTCCGCTGTACCTGGCCCGGTTCGACGAAGATGGCAACCTCCGGGAAATCGACTTCAACGGAACCTGGGTGTACGAACGGGAGTCCTGGGAGATGCCCCACATTGAGTATTGGTACTGGGAGACAGAGCACGGCATGGAAGATCCCACCCACTGGGCGTACCAAGACGAGGGCCCGCCCCCGGCCTACCACGTACCAACCGAAGACCCAGAGGAGGTAGACCTGGATCCTCCTGTATTCACCGAACCCGACAAGAAGTAAGTGTTGGCGGCCTGGCCGCCTTCACCCGTTATTATTGAATCACCAAACACAAGGAGAAGTACATGAAGCACGCGATAGTAATTGCCGCCCTTCTGGCGCTGGCCGGCTGCACAGCAGAAATAGAGGTGGCCACCCCCGGAACTCCTGCGGAGAAATGGGAGCAACTGGGGGCCAAGTTCTATAAGTACAAAGACAACCAAAATAGGGCGGTCTGCTACATGTTCTACCCCGGTTCGGCCACCTCAGCATCGCTGTCCTGCATCAAGGAGTAAGACATGTCAGCAGACAAGCAATATCCAATCAAACCTATGCTTGCCATTGGCCCTGTGGGGATCAACCGGGTCAAGTTGTTGGTAGACGGGCTGACTGCTCGTCGCGCCACCCATGGGCGGGAGATGGGCGTGAAATCGGCCCGTGTGTACCACTACACTGATGATGTAGCGGAGCATGCGATCTCTTCGTACTTCCCCAAGTTCGACAAGCTACGACGGGCAGCGCGGTCACACGAGGCGGCCGGGGGTGACTGCTACCTGGTCATGGTGCATTACGGAAACCACCCCGGCGACCACCGACCAGCCAGCTATGCCACCCAATATTCTTACTTGTTGGTAGCCCAACGGCCCGACAACGGGTTTCTGGAGGTATTAGCGGAAAGCGACTCCGAAAGCCTTCGACGAGGGGTGCAACACCCCAGCATAGTCAAAAAAGCCAAGGCCATGCGGAAAAAGGTGCGCGAGTCCCTGCGGACATACGGCCCCATTGAGCTGGTACACAAGCCCAAAGTACGGGAGAGCTGGCTACCCTTCCCAGATAAGATCATAGAGCTGGTTCCGGGGGCGAGCGAGGTAGCAAAAAACACGCCCGCAAGCCACCAGGACGTAGACGTCCTGTTATCTACTCCTACTATGTACGATGACGACGGGGTAGCTATCAAGGTAGCCGCCGCCACAGTCGTGGCGTGGGATACGGATACCATGAAGTACGTCGCGTACCATACCCTGCTGACCTCACTGGAGTACGAGACCATCCTGGATAAAGTACGGGAGCTATCCAATCCCCAGCCCGAACTGCCCCAAGCTGGTAAGCCAGCTATCCAGATCGAGGTCACTCTGGCGTTCCCTTGCGAACCAACCGCCGACCAGGTACGCGATGCGCTGCACGACATAGCGGATAAGTCACGGGATTGCCTGTATGACCAGTCCGGCACATTCCAGCCTTGTGAGTCGTTGGTAGTACCGCTGCTTCCGGGTAGTCTGGGGGCCGCCTGCATAGCCGTCACCCGCCCAGAGGGTCAGGAAGTCCCCAAGACCAAACGCACGTAATCAACCACTTAGTACGCCCTTCGGGGCGTTTCTCTTCTAGGAGCAATACATGGAACACAATCCACTGCGCGAGAAGATCCTCGCCGCCCTGGCCGAGGCCCGCGCCTCTGGTATCACAGACGACGCAGAGCTGGCCCAGGCGGTCACCAGCGCGTTAAATCCGCCTCCCCCTACCATGGACATAGACTCATACCTCGCGCTTCACAGAGGCCGCGCATTGAACGCCATGCGGGGGTTTATCCGCGTATGCGAGTCGGGCGGCATGGAACGCAGCGAAGCGACCACTGTCATGGCCAACGTAGAGACCGCCGTCGATCTGGGCTACTTCGATAACCCTGTCACATACCTGCCGATGGAAGACGCGCCGAAAGACGGCACAATGGTACGCCTGCTGGCCAGCCATCCCCACTTCACTACGGAAGATGACTCCAAGGCATTCTGGACGATGGGGTTCAATACGGACCAGGGGTGGAAAGCAGTAGGGTGGGACTGGGATATTGACGAATTCGTCACATGCCAGCCGATTCTACTTGGATGGCTACCCATGGAGGCGATATACGGCACCCACCACCGCCTGTTCTCCGGCAGAGACCCCGGTGACTACGTCCCAGACCAGATCAAGGACCGTAACGGCCAGGTAGCCCTTTCCCTTTGCGCGGTGTGCGACCGGGCTGAAGCCGAGCTGTCCTTTCCTTGCATCGTCAGTCGCCAGAAGGGGCTGTAATGGACAAGCAGCAGGAGATCAACCGCATCTACTCCGAGCGCAACGAACTGGCCATAGCCCTGGCCCACACCGCCCTGGCGGCAGGCTGGCGGGCGGGGCGAGGGGTAGACCTCAAAGGAACGGATGGCTGGGACACCGTCGTCTACGTCGATTTACCCAACGGCACCCAGGTAAGCTGGCATATGGCCCCTACTGATGCCAACCTGGCCAAGAACCTGCCTCCCTATGACAAGGAATGGGACGGTACTTCCCTGGGGCGCACACCCGGCTGGTCCGCCTCTCTGGGTATTTTGCAATCGATTGCACAACCTAATCGCTACTCCACCGAAGAGGTTCTTCAGTATCTGGCTGATACTGGAGGGCAACTGTCCTCGCATACAGTGGAAGGAATAACCCGATGGGGCGTATACTGGCCTGCCAATGGTGAAACTCAAAACCATTGGTATCCCTCCGCCTATGCAGCAGTAGAGGCGGCCATTGAAGCAGAAAGACAAGGAACAAGAACATGACGGACCAAACAGCAATCGCAAATACTCAGCAAGTACGAAAGGTATTGGACATTCTGTCGGATAGTCCAGACCCTGCGAATAAGGCGTTGTTACTGGAGACCCTGGAATCCTGGACACAGGAAGAGTGGGCGCAGCTCATGAACCACTACCCGCACCTGCGGACCCGCATGCGTGTGATATTTACGGCTGGCCAGGGCGGCGAGTTCCGACCCCCAGAGGGTATCACCACCGTCAAAGAGCTTCTGTTCTATCACTGGGGCTTTATGCGCGGCCGCCGACGCGGTCACCTGGAGTCCGAGACCACCACCGCCCTGTCTACTGGCCCTGCCAACCCAGAGACGTGTGACGCAGACGTATTCACCTACGGGGTCTCCGTCGGCCTGTTCGACATCACCAAAGAGGAGGCGGAAGCATACTGCAAGCGAGCCTCCTCGGTGACGGGCCGCAAGCACGACTGGCACTACATCGCGGGTCGAGTACATATCAAAGCCCAGCGAGGCATTGGTCTGAACGTATCCTTGGTTTCGGCTACAGAGCAGATCGCCAAGATAGACCCGAAAGATCTGCCGGAACAGACGCCGGAGGCTATGCGAAACCAGATCCTGTCAGTCCTTAATGGCATGGGCCTGTTCGAGGACACCAGCTACTCCAGCGGGCGGGCACACGGCTACGTCCAAGGACAGGAAGACGCAAAGAAAGGAGCCACCAATGGCAATGATTAACGGACTGGTAGTGCCCTTGATGTTCATCGCGGTTATCTGCGGAATCATCTACATGGGCGTCATCGCCAACTTCTATGGCGTCGTAGATCTATGCGACCGCCACGGGAACCTGTCTCCAGGTTCTCTACCCGAAGCCATCGTACGAGTCATTCTCATGGTTGTCGCCGTCGTCGCTGTCCTGGCTCTGCTGTGGGCGCTGATGGCGTACCTGGTCAATCGTCCGTAGCTGTGCTCGCCACTCCTTGGATCTGTCATGTACAATTCCGGCAGATTCAAGGAGACCCCCATGCAAGAAATTCACGAGCTGGTCGAAGGCCACGTCCTGACCGGCGTTGCATTGCAGGCCCCCGATTTAGATCCCGTACAAATCGAATGGACTGTAGAGCAAGAGCAATATAAGCTACTGGTCACAGCAGGCCACCACAGCTTCACCCAGCGACTCCCTGGCTGGCTCACTGACGTCAACGAGCGCCCCGCCAACGAGAATGAAGAAGCGCAGATCCTGCGCATCGTCGCTGCCCCTATCCTGTCCCGTATCCTGATCCTGAACCACAAGAAACCACATGCAACCGTTGCCAACGATTTGCGCGGGGTGCCCGATGCGTCACCACGGCGACAAGGTCGCGGCCGCCGATAGAATAAGAGATATTCGGTACAACCAGGATCACGTACACCCCTGCCCTACCGACCCGAGTAAACCCTGTGCAGGCACACTCACCTTTTACTACAAAAAGGGTAGAATGCTTCCACTGACAAACGTCCTGCTGCATTTCAGCCAGCACGGAACCCAAGCAGTAAAAGAACACTTTGAAGACCTGGCCAAGCTGGTATCAGACGACATCTGAATCAGTGCCGGCCCACGACTCAACTGTTCGACTACAATACACCCAGCAACACCTTTACTTAACCGGAGCAACCAATGCAACAAGCACAATTCAACAAGCAAGACATGGCGGCCCTTGGCGCACTCACCCAAGAGGCAAGCACAGCCGGGGTGGATTACTACCGCGAGCTGCACCAGGACGCACTGGACAACCCGCTGAAGTACAGCCTGGAGCAAGTCATGCACGCCCACGTCGCCAAGTTTCTGACGAAGGACTGGACGGTCACCCCATCCCACATGGAGGTAGGCAAGGACGATAGCACCGAAGTCACCGCGTACAAGCTGGCCAACAACAACGCCTTGCACATGTACACGTTCATGCCAAACACGATTGAAGTGCCAGAGAACGCCCCTGATACGTACGAAGCTGACTCCCTGAATCGCCTGTCTAACTTCGTTCGCGGCATGGCGCAAAATGAAGGCACGTACCGCGTACTGTTCGCCAGCCTGAATTCGTCCCTGGTCCTGCGGGCCAAGGCCAAGTACGGCGAGCTGTCCTTCCAGAACACTATCAAGCAAGCACTCAAGCAACTGGTTTGGGAAGCTCGCGCGGCCGAGATCGGGGTGAAGGTATGAGCGAACAGTACAAAATCCCTGTACGCCGTCGAACGGGCAAAGAAGAACCTACCATGGATGTAACCCAGCCAGGCCGCATGGTACTGACCACGATCAAGGTAGTCAGTACCTCTACAGGGCCTAACAGTACGAACATCAAGGGCCTGGTCTGGACTAACAACCGCTCGTACGGGCGCTTGGTATTTGGATCCTATGTCCTCCTGCACCCCGAGCACCTGGTCCCGGAGCTTATACTGGAAGGTAGCCTGGGCGCGACAGTCTTTGAGATCCTGTCGGTATCCTCCGGATATGATCCTACCGACCCGGATCTCCAAAACCTGTACGGCGACCTGCGTATCCTGGAATCGGTAGAACCGGAGCCGGAGCTGTCGCCTTGGGGGCGCTTCAAGGGCGCATTCACGCGCACAGCGGAGTAGCCATGGGGCTTATCGCAGATCAAGTCCAGGACGCCTACAACCGCTCCAAGAAGGTACTGACGGAGAATGGGCTGGGTGGCCTGGCACGAGAAGCCATACGCCCCTGGGAGAACAAGGAACTGCTGCTACTGGCGGCGGTTTCTATTGCCCTTGAACAGGCGTACGAAAAGGGACGAAAGGGCCTGCCCCTGGTAGAACCGAAACAAGAACACGACACCCCGCTGCGGGTGTCACGCAGACGGAGATAGCCATGCTGCAATCCATTGAAAAGATCAACGAGTACCTGGCCTGGCTGGACCGCCGTAAACACCAGGGTTCGCTGATAATGCTGGAAAAAGATGTCGCGGAACTGACTGGCCATATGGCGAAGTTGGGCGAACTGGATCAGCAAGTACACCTAGCCTTGGCCCACACTACCCGCATCATCCAGACAAACTCGCACTGCTACGGGTACGTCGCTGACGCCATCATGGCGGCAGACATCCTGCTGAAGATTTGCGATCTAGGGTACGGCGAATGCAGCAAATGCGGCACCCTCTGCTGCCCTCACGACGACCCTATGCACTTCCATCACGACGGATGTCCAACATGCAACTGACTCCCAGCATGATACCGAGGCTCGACCCTAATCAGCTCGCGTCCCTGTATCTGGGGTTGTCGTACGGCTACTATATCGAGATGGATTCGTTGGTAGAGGACGGGGTGTACGATGCGATTTGCAAACGATTGCACGACGAGTTTGACAGGGTGACGCACGTACACAAAGACCGCATTAATATCGGGGATCTGGAAGTCGGCACATGTCTGTTGTCCCGCATGCAGTACCCAGTTCTCGTACGCATGTCGTATGATTACTTCGCCCGCCAGATGCTCCACGGCGATCTGGTCAGAGGCATGCTGGAGAAGGCAGGTATCGCACCACCGCCGCCCCCACGTTCTCGCGCACGACGGGCGGCCCCGGCACCCGAAGCTGTACAACCTGCTGCGCGAGTAAGTAGACGCCGTATCGTAGCCCCAACCACCCAGCCACTAGCAGTTGCCCGAGTGGCCCGATCCAGGAGAAAGTAATGACCGCAAGCACGTACCGCCCTGGCCACCATGCCTACACCTATCGCAACCCGTTGTCGGCCCGCCTGCTGGCCGAGCTACCAACGGACCAGGGCCTGACCATTGACCGTATCTGGTCTATCATCTTCAACCGCAAGAATGTCACCCCAGACCAGCGTCGTCGCGACTACTTCCAGATTCGCGCCACCATCAAGCGCATGATTGACGTCGGCTTGATGCGACACAGTGTCAGCTACGGCAAGGAGACGGAGGAAGTAGAATACTCCTTCAATATCCCAGACAACCACGTACTGCGCCTGGATGCCATCATGTACCTGATGGCCCGCAACAGCGCAACTTCTCGGAAGGCATCATGAGCGAAAACAAACAGAAAGAAATGGACCAGGCACTGGACGTAATCCTGGTCAAAGCATCGGCTACGGGCGATAACTGGAACGCACAACAGGATCCAGAATTCGCCGCCAAGTACAAGGAGCAGGCGGGCGAGTTTGTCACCAAAATGGTCAAC
>WPCI01365127.1_pt1 | contig 98607 bp, 83 predicted proteins | sample 5399871 | NCBI WGS metagenome assembly WPCI01 (sample SAMN12869469, study PRJNA574797) | sludge metagenome | isolation source: wastewater treatment of pH7 | place: China:Beijing | collected 2019-05-20
CAGATGAGCTGCGCCTCCAGCTCCGGCAATGATGACCTTCAAACCACGTTCGCGGGCCGACTCCGCGTAACGAAACATGACGTCTGGGGTGCGGTGAGCTGAGACCACCTTCTTCTCATACCCGACACCCATCTGATCCAGGATCTCACAGGCGTTCTTCATGGTTTCCCAGTCAGAGATCGAGCCCATGATGACTCCAACGCTCACGGTCATGTCGTTTCTCCCATCTAGATCTAGCAAGAGGTTTCTCAGTACCTTCGGATAAAGCTCATGCTCAACCGCGTGGATGCGTTCTGCAAGGGTTTCCTCGGTATCACCCGGAAGGACCGCGACCGTGCGCTGCTCAATCACGGGTCCGGTGTCGACTCCAGCGTCAATGTAGTGAACGGTCACGCCGGTTTCGCCGACTCCGGCCTCCAGTGCGTCGGTGATCGCGTGAGCTCCCGGGAACGCGGGAAGAAGAGCCGGATGAAGGTTCACTATCCGGCCCTGATACGCCGAAAGCAGGGTCGGCCCGACGATCCGCATGTAACCCGCCAGCGCAACCAGGTCGATTGAGACTGCATCTAGTGCCTTCACAATCGCTGCCTCAAACTCGGCCTTTGACTCGAAGTCGTTGGGGGAGAGGGCCAGGATCGGAATGCCACGGTTCCCCGCCCGTTTCAGCGCCAGGCAATCAGGCTGGTCTGAGACCAGTAGCGCCAGTTCAGCGGGGATTTCACCAACTTCCACAGCGCGGGCAATCGCCTCGAAGTTGGACCCGCTTCCCGAGGCAAATACCGCGAGCCTCATTCGAACGAACCCCTGTAGATCACCGGACCGCCCGCAGTATTACAAGCTGCCGCAACAACTTCACCAACCCGGTAGAACTCTTCATCACGGCTGCTTAGCGAGGCCACCACCGCATCCACATCACCCGGTCGCACCGCCAGGACCATCCCCAAGCCCATGTTGAACACCTGGTACATCTCGGCCGGATCAATCCCCCCGAGGTTTCGGATCACGGAGAACACGGGCGGCACCGGCCAGCTTCCCAGATCAATCGCCGCCGATAGTCCCTCAGGGATCATCCTCGGGATGTTCTCATCAAAGCCACCACCGGTGACGTGCGAGATCCCGCGAACCAGGTTCTTTTGGACGAGGGGGAGCACCGCGCTCACATAGATCCTCGTCGGGGTCAGAAGCACTTCACCCAGAGCCTTGTCACCGAGTTCGGGAACCGTATCAGCGAAACTCTTGCCCGCTTGGTCCAAGACCTTGCGGACCAGGGAGAATCCGTTCGAATGAACTCCGGACGAGGGGAGTCCGATCAGCACGTCGCCCTCTTCCACCGTGGACGCATCAACCAGTTGGTCCCGCTCGCAAGCACCGACCGCGAAACCGGCTAGGTCGTAGTCGCCGTCTGCGTACATCCCAGGCATTTCAGCGGTTTCCCCGCCGACCAGGGCGGCTCCCGCCTGGACACAGCCCTCGGCAACGCCGGAGACAATGGCCTCGATCTGAGCCGGATCATTCTTACCGGTTGCGACGTAGTCCAGGAAGTAGAGCGGTTGGGCACCCTGAGCAACGATGTCGTTGACACACATCGCCACGCAGTCAATGCCGACTGTGTCGTGTTTCCCGGTTGCGATTGCGACCAGGAGCTTTGTTCCAACCCCGTCGGTTCCTGAGACCAGGATGGGGTCCTTCAGACCGAGGGAAGCTAGGTCGAAGCAGCCGCCGAAGCCTCCAAGGCCACCCATGACTCCGGGGCGCTCGGTTCGCTTGGCATGCTTCTTGATGCGACGGACAACCTCGTATCCGGCCTCAACGTCAACCCCCGACTGAGCGTATGCGTTACTCATTGGGTCACCGCCAACACCGGCTCGGGCATCGCAGTTGAGTCGAGTTCACGACGGGCGGCCGTCTTCACCTCGGTCTCTGCTTCGCGGAGTGCCTGCGCCTCTAGAGAGGCACGGAGCCCCTCCTCATAGTCATAAAGGGGAGTGGGATAGTCGCCGTTGAAGTAGGCCATACAGATACCTGAGTAAGGAGCGTCGGACTCAAGGCGAATGGCGTCTAGCAGTCCCTCTTCGCTCAGGAAGCTGAGGGAGTCGGCGCCGATCATCGCTCGCATTTCCTCGACCGAGTGGTCGGAAGCCACCAGTTCCTCGCGAGTCTGGATGTCGATTCCGTAGAAGCACGGATAGGCCAGCGGGGGCGCCGAGATGCGGACGTGAACCTCAGCGGCCCCGGCATCCTTCAATAGCTGAACAATGCGCTTACTCGTTGTCCCTCGAACAATAGAGTCATCGACCATGACAACCCGCTTGCCGGAGACAACGCCTCGCACTGCCGAAAGCTTCATCCGCACGCCCTGCTCGCGTAGCTCTTGGGTTGGCTGGATGAATGTGCGTGCAACGTACTGGTTCTTCACCAGCCCCATCTCGTAAGGAATCCCGGATGCTTCGGCGTATCCGGAGGAGGCGGAAAGGGAGGAGTTCGGGACACCGATTACCATGTCCGCCTCGGCTGGAGCTTCCTTCGCCAGGCGGATCCCCATCGCTTTGCGGGCCGCGTGAACGTTGATTCCGGCGATGTTGGAATCGGGACGGGCGAAGTAGATGTACTCCATAGCGCAGATCGCCTGCTGAGTGTCGGTTGTGAACTGATCGACGGTCATGCCGTCATCGTTAATGGTGATTACCTCACCGGGGGCCACATCACGCACGAAGTCCGCGCCAACGCCGTCAAGTGCGCAGGTTTCGGAAGCGACGACGTAAGCACCATTTCGCATTCTCCCGATTGAGAGCGGCCGGAAGCCATTCGGGTCGAGCGCGGCGTACAGGGCATCATTGGTGAGAAGAACGTAGGCGAACCCGCCCTTAACTGAGTTCAGAGCCTCCTTGAGTTGGTCGATGAACCGTACACAGCTGCTGCGCCGGATCAGGTGCATCAGTATCTCGGTGTCGGAGTCCGAGTGGAAGATGCCGCCGTCCTCCTCAAGCTGCCTCCGCAGGGTCCGAGCGTTGGTAAGGTTCCCGTTGTGAGCCAGGCCCACCGACTCATCCTGGAAGCGGAAGAGGAGCGGTTGAACGTTATCGACTGACTCGCTCCCAGCGGTGGCGTAGCGAACGTGACCGATGGCGGCGGGGCCGGCCAGCCGATCTAGCTGGGCCTCGTTCGCGAATACTGTCGAGACGAGGCCCCGGCCACGGTGACCCTTCAGCTTACCCTCGTTGTTCACAACGATTCCGGCGCCCTCTTGCCCGCGGTGCTGCAGGTTACGCAGGCCGAAGTAGGTGATGCGGGCGGCATCGGGGTGGCCCCAAACGCCGAAGACGCCGCACTCCTCGTTGAGGCTGCTCGTGTCCGATTCGAGGTAGCTCATTTCATCAAGCACTCGAGTGATTCCTCCCAGGTCTTCTTGGCTTCAGCGGCGTCCACAGTGAAGCTGGCGTCGCTGGTGGTGAAGCTGTAGGTGGCGGCGATGGTGCCCGTGTCATCAGTTACGGTGCCGATGAGGGTTGCCTCAGGAACGGCATGCTCGAACCGCTCGCGGTTCGTGGGTTCCACTGAAACGAGGAACCTTGACTGGGTCTCCGAGAATAGCCAGGTCGCGGGGAAGTCCACCGAGACCTCAAAGCCGAATCCGCCGGGTGAGTTGCCGGGGAAAGCACTCTCGGCGAGGGCAACCGCGAGTCCGCCTTCCGCAAGGTCATGAGCCGAGGCAACCAGTCCTTCTTTGATTGCGTCGAGCAGTAGCTCTTGGTTCTTGGCTTCCTGCTCCAGGTCGAAACCGGTCACGGTTCCGAAGATCTTGCCCTCAAGCATTTTCTGCAGCTCTGAGCCGCCGAAGTCCGCGCCGGTTTCACCGAGCACGTAGATCAGGTCGCCAGCATTCTTGAAGTTGCTGGTGGTGATGTGCTCAAGCTTCTCAACCAGTCCAACCATTCCGATCATCGGGGTCGGGTAGATGGCTTCTCCGTTGCTCTCGTTGTAGAGTGACACGTTGCCGGAGATGACCGGGGTTTCCAACTTTTGACAAGCATCGGCGACGCCGTCCACAGCGGTCGAAAGCTCCCAATATGCCTCCGGGTTTTCGGGGGACCCGAAGTTGAGGCAGTCGGTAATAGCCAGGGGCTTAGCACCACTTGCCACGATGTTCCGCGCCGCCTCAGCCACCGCGATCTGACCACCGACGAAGGGATCGAGGTAGAGGTAGCGGGCGTTGCAGTCCGTCGTCATTGCCAGCGCCTTTTCAGTTCCACGAACCCTTAGCACTGCCGCATCGGAACCCGGGCCAACCACCGTGTTCGTGCGGACCTGCGAGTCGTAGGTCTGGAAGACCGAGTGCTTTGAAGCGATGGTCGGCTGTGCCAGAAGCTTCAATAGGGTCTCGGCCGGATCGAGGGGACCGGGCTGGTATGCGCCCTGTGCGACGAACTCATCCAACCTTGTGGGTCTGCTCGACGCGGGTTGCTGCTCCGGTGCATCACCTAGGGCAGCAACGGGAATGTCCGCGACTTCCTCGCCCTTAAAGAACAGGCGGTAGCGACCGTCATCGGTAACCTCACCTATCACAACCCCGTCAAGGTCGTAGTCGTGGAAGATCTTCTGTGCCTCGGCCTCGTGCCCCTTCTTTACGCAGATCAGCATGCGTTCCTGGGACTCAGAGAGCATCATCTCGTAAGGGGTCATTCCTGGCTCACGAACTGGCACGTCATCGAGGTGCAGGCGAAGTCCTGACCCGGCCTTGTGTGCCATCTCGGAGCTTGAAGAAATCAGGCCCGCCGCACCCATGTCCTGGATTCCGACGAGGATATCCGCGTGGTTGACGATCAGGTCCAGGCATGCCTCAAGCAGAAGCTTCTCCATGAACGGGTCGCCGACCTGGACTGCGGAGCGGTTCTGCTCCTCGCCATCATTGAACGACTCTGATGCGAAGGTCGCCCCGTGGATGCCGTCGCGACCGGTTTTGGCTCCGACGTAGATTATCGAGTTGCCAGCCCCAGCGGCGCGGCCTTTCTGGATGTCTTTGTGATCAATGATGCCGACGCACATGGCGTTGACTAGGGGGTTGCCTTCGTAGCATGGGTCGAATGAGACTTCGCCGCCGACTGTTGGGATGCCGATGCAGTTGCCGTAACCGCTGATCCCCGCGACCACTTCCTGAAGCAGGAACTTGGTGCGGTCGTTGTCGAGTTCCCCGAAGCGAAGAGAATCCAGGATCGCGATTGGGCGGGCGCCCATCGAGAAGATGTCGCGGATGATGCCGCCAACGCCGGTGGCCGCTCCCTCGTACGGTTCAACGGCCGAGGGGTGATTGTGGCTCTCCGCCTTGAACACCACTGCCTGGTCGTCGCCGATGTCAACGATTCCGGCGCCCTCGCCCGGGCCTTGCAAAACGCGGGGGCCGTCGGAGGGGAACTTACGCAGAACCGACTTCGAGTTCTTGTATGAGCAGTGCTCGGACCACATCACCGAGAACAGTCCCGTCTCGGTGTAGTTCGGCATGCGTCCGAGGATGTCCTCTTCGATGAGGTGGTACTCCTCATCCGTCAGACCCCACTGCGCATACATGCGGGAGTCCTTGATCGCCTTGGGGCTGGGTTCGTTGATCTTACTCATCTGGCGACACCTGCTTCCTGCGTTGAACCCGCGGTTGCCACCGAATTGATGAGCGAGGTGAAGAAGCGCTTCCCGTCCTCGGATCCCAGCAACGCTTCGACGGCGCGCTCGGGGTGCGGCATCATGCCAAGAACGTTGCCCGCTTTGTTGGTGATACCCGCGATGGAGGCGGTTGAACCGTTGATGTTCTCTCCCTCGTACGTGAAGACAATCTGGTTGTTCTCCTGGAGGTCTGCGAGGGTTTCCGGATCGCAGAAGTAGTTGCCGCCGGCGTGAGCGACGGGAAGAGCGATGACCTCGTCCTCGTCATATTCGCTGGTGAAGCGGGTTTGGTTGTTCTCAACGCGAAGGGGAACGGTCTTGCAGATGAACTTCAGTGACTCGTTCTCAATGAGAGCGCCGGGGAGCAGACCGGCTTCGGTGAGGACCTGGAAGCCGTTGCAGGTGCCGAACACGGGTTTGCCCGACTCGGCGAAACGCTTGACCTCTTCCATGACAGGTGAAAAGCGAGCGATGGCACCGCAGCGAAGGTAGTCGCCGTAAGAGAAGCCGCCGGGAAGCATCACCCCGTCGAATCCCTCAAGGGTGGTGGCGTCGTGGCGAACCGCCTCGGCCTCGACTCCCATCACGTCTATGAGGGCGCTAAGCATGTCGATGTCGCAGTTCGAGCCGGGGAAGACAACGACAGCGAACCGGGGCTTACTCACCATCGACCTTCTCGATCTCAATGCTGTAGGTTTCGGTGTTGACGTTAGCCAGCAGCTTGTCACTTATCTCTTCAATGACGGACTCGGGGTCGCGCCCCTCCTCTGCCACCGTGATTTCGAAGTACTTGCCGACGCGAACGTCGGTGATCTCCGAATAACCAAGACGGTGAGTGGCACCCATTACGGCCTGTCCCTGCGGGTCTAGTACGGAGTCCTTGTAGGTGACGTACACCTTGGCCAAATACACGCAAATGCTCCTGGAGTTAGAGGGTTGTGGAGTTGAAGTAGTGGAGTTGCGGCCTATTGAGTTATGGGAACTGTTTGGTTGTCGGTGCTTGAACGAGGACGGGTCGTCCCGCCAGCGCTTCAGAGAGATTCAGTCGCGCCGTGTGAGAACGCTCAATCGCGCCCGGTCGAGAGCTCTTGAAGGCGGGCGAGGACCACCTGGTACACGCTCACCAGATCGCCGATGTCGCGGCGGTATACGTCCTTGTCGAGATGGGCGTTGGTCTTCGCATCCCAGAGACGGCAGGTGTCGGGGGAGACCTCGTCTGCTAGCAGGATGTTGCCGTCACTGTCGCGCCCGAACTCGAGTTTGAAGTCGATAAGACGAATGCCGCACTTCGCGAATAGATCGGTGAGTGCAGCATTGACAGCGAGGGCTTTGTCTTTGATCTCAGCGACCTCGGCTTCGGTTGCCAGGTCGAGAATCCTGATGTGCTCGTCGGTGATCAGCGGATCGCCGAGGTTGTCGTCCTTGTAGAAGAACTCGACGATTGGGAAGGCAAGTGGGGTGCCCTCCTCGATCCCAAGACGTTTGGAAATGCTGCCAGCGGCGACGTTCCGAACCACAACCTCAAGTGGAACGATCTCAACTGCTTGGACTAGCTGTTCAGTTTCAGAAAGTTGACCCAGGTAGTGGGAGGGAATCCCTGCGTCAGCGAGCAGATCGAAGATCATTCCACTGATCTGGTTGTTGATTTTGCCTTTGCCGAGGATCTGGTCTTTCTTTTCCCCGTTGAAAGCAGTTGCTTGATCACAGTACTCAACCCACAGAACACCGGGTGAGTCAGTTTCGTAGAGTTTCTTAGCTTTTCCTTCGTACAGTAGCTGACCCTTTTGTGCCACTGGCGCCCCTTAACGGTCTTGGCGGGAAATACTTGGTAGACCTGGTCGGCAGAACTACGCCGACACCGCAACGGTACAGTCGCGCGGGCTATCAGACATAGGGCGTTTCGAAACGGAGCCACGTTTCGCGGGATGCGCGGGCCGCTGTTAGGCTGAAGCGATACCCCAATATCGCAAGCCTGGGCATGTGGGAGCTACTTCTCGGTGGTTGTTAGGGTCGTTCTTGGGGAGCCTGCCACCAGCCAGTAGGTGAGTGCTACGACTACCCCGCCGCCGACCAAGTTCCCTAAGCCGACCCAGAGCAGGTTCTTGCCGAAGAGGGCAAAGGTTCCGTTTGGGTCACCGCTGATGATGCCGTAGGAGTAGGTGAACATGTTGGCAATAACGTGTTCATAGCCAGAGGCGATAAATGCTGTGATTGCGATGAAGATGAGGGCGATCTTGGCGCCGTCGGAACTTACCCTTGAACCCATCCAGATTGCTAGACAGACAAGGATGTTGCAGAGGACGCCCCTCGCAAACAGTTCAAGGGGAGTTTCGTGACCCTTGCTGGCAAGCATGTCTGAGAGCATCGCGCCCGCTGCCTGGTTTGAAACCAAGACCCCGGAGGCTCGGATCAGTAGCGCAAAGACGAACGCTCCGACCAGGTTCGCGACAAAGATGAAAAGTAGGGTGGCGGTGGCGCGTCCCAGTTTGATGCTCTTGGTGAGGACTCCGAGGGGGAGGGCCATCATCGCTGAGGTTGCTAGCTCGGCTCCCGCGAAGACCGTGAGGGTAAGTGCACTGCCGAAGACCATGCCGCTGACCAGCTTCGCGAGTCCGTCTCCCGCCGCAAACATTGGTCCGGCGGTGGAAACCATGAGGACAACGCCGATCCCCATGAAAACACCCGCCAGCATCCCTGAGAGCAGGAATCTTCCGGGCGTATCTAGTCCGGTCGACTTGGAGTTTGCGGAAGTTACTTGAGTATCAATAGTTTCCGGAATCGTAAGCACCAGAAGATCTTCCCACGAAGCCTAGTGGTCTTACGAATCAGGCGACAAGACTGGGGGCGAGCGCTCAGAACTTCTCCCGAAAACACCTATGGGGTGCAACTTCGACCCCAAAAGAGTCGGTATTGCACCCCAAAAGTGAACTGACGGTGGTTCCGGACTAGCCGAACCACTCCTTTACGGTCTCCGTGATCTCACGGTCGAATGCCGCATCTGAGTGGTGACGGGCGATCCAGTCAATGAATGAACCACCGGCCGCCCTGTCGATTTCCTTGCGACACTCTTCGGGAGCCGTGACGGCCTCCAGCAGCATCTTCTCTGCCGTCGCCTTGTCGCGGTAGAAGAATGGGTAGTCGACCGGAACAAGCGCGCGAGCCCACTCCTCGTCCGGGAGGATACCGATAACACCAGAACCAAGTGCCTCCACATACGACATGCCGTACGACTCGTCGGTAGCGGTGGCGAGGAACGCGGTGGTCCGCGACAGCGCCTCGTAATAAGAGGAACGCGTCGAGGTAAGCGGCCCGACCCAAACCCACGGCAGTTGAGAGAACTGCATCGCCTTCTCGCTGATCAGCGAGGATTCCTGCAGGCGCATCTCTACCTCGATGGGAACCTGCTTGCGAACACGCTCGACGATTTCCTTGAACAGGTCCGGGCGTTTCACCGGTGCCAGATAAATGGCCGGGTAAAGGACGATCGGCTTGGCCGTCTCCTGTCGTTCCTGAACGTGGTCAACGCGGAAGCCTAGGTTGACCCATTCCAGTTTCATCTTCCCTTCCAGCTGGGGCAGGGTTGATTTATGGACCAGTTCCTTCACCTCGGAGGCAGTGCGCTCCGAAGCCGCGAACGTTGGGAACATGGCGCACGACAGCGCGGCCGTGTACTTCTGTTCGGGGCGTTCGAGGAACGATACCGGCCACCACACAAAGTTCATGATCTTCGGGGCAGTGCCTCCACTGGCCTGATAGATCGTGTTCCAGATGGTGGGGGAATCCAGGACATCCATGTTGATGATTACGGTGTTCTCTGGATCCAGGAATTCGAGCGGCACCACGTCAAAGCCATGGCAACGTCGGGCCGAGGGGCCGATTACCTGAGCGCCCGGAAAGATGCGCAAGAAACGTCGCACCAGGGTGGCACCAGCGTCATGACCGACGATGCGCCCGTCTTCGCTGATTACTGTTTGATCACGTTTGACTGCAACTCTCATTGAAATCACCCCTAACTGACCGCTGAACTGGAGGAGGCGCCCACAGCGGCACCGCCTTCTGGCAGTGCGATCTCCGCGGGTTCGTCCTTCTTATCCTTACCCGACTGAATTCGCATGCCGTAGAAAGAACGGTAGACGAAGTAGTTGGCGATTAGGAAGAAAACGGCCGCCAAAACGTAAACCATTGTCTGGAATCCGTCCCCAACCAGGGACACAGCCAGCTCAACGGCAAGTAGCCCGAACAGTGTGGTGAACTTGATGATCGGGTTCAGTGCCACGGAAGAGGTGTCCTTGTAGGGGTCACCAACTGTGTCACCAACGATGGTCGCATCGTGAAGAGCCGTGCCCTTCGCGTGAAGGTCAACTTCAACAACCTTCTTTGCGTTGTCCCAAGCACCGCCGGCATCCGCCATGAAGATCGCCTGGTAGAGGCCGAAGATCGCGATTGAGATCAGGTATCCGATGAACAGGAATGGCTCAACGAACGCGAATGCGAGGGTGATGAAGAAGACCGCCAGGAAGATGTTCAACATGCCCTGTTGCGCGTACTGAGTACAGATCTCGACAACCTTGCGGGAGTCTTCCGTGCTCGCCTTCTCGCTTGTGTCGTCCAGCTTGATCTTTGCCTTGATGAACTCAACTGCACGGTAGGCGCCGGTCGTGACAGCCTGGATCGAAGCGCCGGAGAACCAATAGATAACCGCGCCACCCAGGATGAAGCCCAGCAGGAACGGGGCGTACATAATCGAAAGGCTTTCCAGATTCTCGGTCAGTCCGTTAGTCAGACCGATGATGATCGAGAAGATCATGGTCGTTGATCCCACGACCGCCGTGCCAATGAGGACCGGCTTCGCTGTCGCCTTGAAGGTGTTGCCTGCGCCGTCGTTCTCTTCAAGCATCAGCTTGGCGCGCTCCCACTCGGGCTTGTAGCCGTACTCCTTCTCCATCTCCTCATCGATGTTCGGGATCGACTCAATCTGGCTTAGTTCGAAGACGCTTTGGGCGTTGTCAGTCACAGGACCGTACGAGTCCACAGCGATGGTTACCGGACCCATTCCCAGGAATCCGAATGCCACGAGTCCGAACGCAAACACTGCGGGCGCCTGCATGAAATCTCCGAGGCCCAGGTTAGAGATACCGAAGGCGACCGACATTAGGCCGACGATCGCAATACCCAGCCAGTATGCCGAGAAGTTACCTGCGACCAGACCGGAGAGAATGTTCAGCGAAGCGCCACCCTCACGTGAGGACTTGACGGTTTCGCGAACGTGGCGAGAAGAGGTCGAGGTAAACGCCTTGACCAGTTCGGGGATCAGTGCGCCCGCCACGGTACCGCAGGTGACGATTGCGGCGAGCTTCCAACCGAGTCCTCCGTCAGAACCGCCAAGTATCAGAGCCGTCGTGCCGAACGTGAAGAGGATGCACAGGCCGGAGGTGATCCAGACGAGGGAGGACAGCGGCTTCTCGAAGTCCATTTCCACGGCGTTCGCATAGCGCGACTTCGTGATCGCCGAGTTGATCCAGTAGGCCAAACCAGAGGCAATGATCATCGCAGCGCGAACCACGAAGATCCAGACGAGGAGCTGGGCTTGAACCGCCGCTTCCGGGACCGCGAGGATGATGAAGGTAACCAGAGCGACGCCGGTGACACCGTAGGTCTCAAATCCGTCGGCCGAGGGGCCAACCGAGTCACCCGCGTTGTCACCAACACAGTCGGCGATGACGCCGGGGTTACGCGGGTCGTCCTCATCAATCTTGAAGACGATCTTCATCAGGTCAGCGCCAATGTCCGCAATCTTGGTGAAGATGCCACCTGCGATACGCAGGGCTGACGCGCCGAGCGACTCACCAATGGCGAAGCCGATGAAGCAGGAACCGCCAATTTCTGGTGGTAGCAGTAGCAGGATGACCAGCATCATCATGAGTTCTAGCGAGATCAGAACCATGCCGATCGACATGCCAGCACGCATCGGAATCTGGTGCAGGGGAAGAGGCTTACCTTTCAACGATGCAAAAGCCATGCGGGAGTTCGCGAAAGTGTTGACTCGGATTCCGAACCAGGCAACGGCGTAAGAGCCAGCCATGCCCAGAAGCGAGAAGGCAACGATGATGGCAACGCGGCCCCAGGCGAATCCCACCAGGAACTTGTAGTAAACAACGATCACCGCAGTGATGATCGCCCACAGCATCAGAAGGAACTTGCCCTGCTTAACCAGGTACGCCTTGCAGGTGGTGTAAATCAGTTCGGAAATATTAAGCATCGCCTTATGTACAGGAAGCTTCTGTAGTTTCGCGTAGCTAATGAATCCGAAGGCCAACCCACAAAGAGCGACGAACATTCCGATGAAGAGTGCCGTCCGACCGCCCAATCCGGTGGCGGTAATCATCCCGCTCAAGTCTGGAAGTACGAGGGCCGCCTCACCGCCGACCGCGTGTCCGTCAGACGCGGCGTCGGTGGCCCCATTCGAGGCGCAACCGCCTATAGCGAAGGCTGTTCCTGCTGCTGCAATCACCCCCCAAAGACCGAATCGAAAACGCTTATGGCTTGGTATTGGTGTGCCGTCAGTGGCAGATTGCATTTCGTGCCTCGAACTATCGAAACGATGGGAAACTGGATTCTCAGTTGAGCATGAGCCAAATCTCAACCAACATTAAGAATAGGTAACAAAACTGGCCATAACCAGGCCATTAGTCTCATACACGTTGTCACCTCATGGGAATGATCGGTAGACGAAGATGGCATACGTGATCCGCAAGCGGTTCGGGCAATCAGACTTGAGTAGTTAAGAACACGTGTTTGGCTGCGGCCGTCAGGAATCAGACTGCCGTCACAGCAGGACGTTAGCGTGCTGCGAGCACCTCTTCGCTTGCAATCTGCCAGCGCTGGTCCCAGGGGCCAATGGGTTCGATTCCTACTTCTACCAATGAATCGTGGCCGAGAACAGAATGGGTTGGTCTCGGGGCGGTACGCACGAACTCTTCAGATGTCACCGCTTTGACAACTTCCGGGTCGATTCCAATCGACTCAGCTATGGCGCGAGTGAAGCCCCACCAGGTCGTTTGGCCGGAGCTGGTTGCGTGGTAGATGCCCGCAGGAGCATTGGTTTCAAGTAAGTCAGCAATGATCCGCGCAACGTCCCCTGTCCAGGTCGGCTGTCCGTGCTGATCATCAACGACGTTCGCTGATCCGTTCTTTTCAAGACCGCGAGCCAGAGTCTTGGGGAAGCAGTTTCCGCCGCGACCGTAGAGCCAAGCGGTGCGCACAATCAGGGTGTCGGGAGCTTCACAGCGCGCCGCCCATTCGCCGGCGGCCTTGGTGCGGCCGTACGCGCCGAGCGGACTCACAGGATCGGCCGCCTGGTACGGCGTTTCACTCTCACCGTCAAAGACGTAGTCGGTTGAAATGTGGACCAGCCGCGCACCCACCTTTGTCACGGCCCTGGCCAAGTTCTGGGTGGCAACCGCATTTATGAGGAACGCTCCCGCCTCGTTCTCCTCTGCCGCATCGACGGCGGTCCAGGCGGCGCAGTTCACCAGTGCATCCGGCTTTTCAAGTTGCAGCCGCTCGCTCAGCGCGGGTAGGTCAAGGATGTCGAGGGTGTCCTTATCGGCGGCGACCACTTCGACTCCACGTGACTCAAGTTCACGAATGACATCCTGCGCCAGCATTCCATACCCGCCGGTAATTAGGACCTTCACGGTGACACCTTCCGCAGAACTGATTTCGAATGAGAGTGAGGAACCCGCCACGGGATCGACTCATCTTTGCGGTTAAGGGTACCGAAGAGAATAGGGTTGCGTTGGTAGGACCGCCAGCAGGATAGTCGCTCGGTCACATTCGTTCGTTAGGAGCCGGTAATGACCTGGGAACCACTTGATATTGAAGGCGCGTGGAAGGTTACGCCCACCCTGCATGGAGATGATCGCGGTTGGTTCATGGAAATGTTCAAGCGAGAGGGGTTCGAGGAGGCAGTTGGGCACTCTTTCAGCGCGCCACAGGTCAATGTTTCTAACTCCAGGGCAGGCGTCGTTAGAGGAATCCACTTCTCTCAGCTTCCTATTTCACAGGCAAAGTACGTCACGTGCCTGGGAGGGGCAGTGCTTGACGTCGTGGTTGACATCCGCGTTGGTTCGCCAACATTCGGGAAGTACGAGGCGGTACTACTCGACTCTCGTTCTCCGCGCACTCTCTACATTTCCGAGGGCCTGGGTCATGCATTCATGGCGCTGGAGGACAACTCGACCGTTTGCTACATGGTTTCCAGCGGCTACGCGCCCGGACGTGAGTTCGGGGTCTTCCCCCTCGACGAGGAAATCGGGATCGAGTGGCCGAATGAGGATGGAAGTGGCAATCCGATCAGCCCGGTGCTCTCACCGAAAGACCTGGAGGCGCCGACACTCGCAGAAGCGCTTGAGCAGGGTCTCTTGCCCAAGTATGACGAAGTCATGGCCTATCGCGAGTCACTGCGTGCCTAACGCCTTACGTAGGTGGTGACCTTCCACCGGGCATCGCCAGAGCGGGGGCGCCAGTCCTCGTCCGTTCGGTCCCAGTCAATCTGCCAAATCTCGGGGTCGATAGTTGGCGCCATTACCAGTTTCAGACCGTCGCCGGGGATGCTCAGGTCCAGGTTGGTGAGCACCAGTTCATCTACCAGAGCCATGGTCTCGTGGTAAATGGAACCGCCGCCGGTGATCCACACGGTTCTAGCTCCGCTCTCCACCGCGCAGCGGTCCGCTAGCTCCAGAGCTTCCTCGATGGAGTGGGCTACCAGGGCGCCGTCTGCCCGATAGTCAGGGGAGCGAGTGATGACGACATTGGCTCGACCTGGAAGCGGGTCGCCCAATGCTTCAAATGAGGCGCGGCCCATAATGATCGGGCACCCGATCGTTGATTCCTTGAAGTGCTTAAAGTCTGCTGGCACGTGCCACAGCATTCCCGCCCCGTCCCCAATCACACCGTTTCGGTCCTGCGCCCAGATGGAGGCGCGGACCGGACGAGAACCAGCGGCGGCTTCGGCGCTACTCATCTACACCGCAACCTGGGCTCGGATCGCTGGGTGATGCTGGTAGTCCTTCACCTCAAACGAATCAAAGTCGTAGTTGAAGATCGATTCGGCAGGCGTCAACCGCAGAGTCGGAAACTCATATGGTTCGCGTGACAACTGTTCTTCGACCTGGTCAAGGTGGTTTAGGTAGATATGGCAGTCACCGCCGGTCCAGATGAAGTCACCGACCTCAAGTCCACTCTGCTGTGCCAGCATGTGGGTTAGAAGAGCGTAGGAGGAAATATTGAATGGTACGCCCAGGAACAGGTCGGCGCTTCGCTGGTAGAGCTGGAGGCTGAGTTCTCCGTCCGCGACGTAGACCTGAAAGAACGCGTGGCAAGGCATCAAAGCCATCTCAGGAAGCTGGCCGACGTTCCATGCGGAGACAATCATTCGCCGTGAATCGGGGTTGGTCTTGATGGTTTCAACTAGCTCACTGATCTGGTCAATACTGGTGCCATCAGGGCCGGGCCAGGAGCGCCACTGGACGCCGTAGACCGGGCCCAGCTCACCGTTCTCGTCCGCCCACTCATTCCAAATCCGTATGCCGTTGTCCTGAAGCCAGGCGACGTTTGATGATCCGCTGAGGAACCAGAGCAGTTCGCCAATCACTGACTTGAGGTGGACGCGTTTGGTCGTTATTACTGGAAATCCCTCGGACAGGTCGTAGCGTAGCTGCCTTCCGAAAACCGAGAGGGTTCCTGTCCCTGTCCGGTCTTCCTTACGTGTCCCGCTATCTAGGACATCCCTCAGTAGATCCTCGTACTGGTGGTCAGCCGTCATTGCGGCTCACCGTCAATTGTCAGGGAAGTCGGAGCCGACTCGGTGACGGTATGACTGATGGTGCAGTAGCGCTCAATGGCTCCGGAGGCACGTCGAAGCAGACGCTCTCTGTCTTCTGGGTACATGCTTCCAAGAACGGGAGCAAGCTCAACAAAGAATTCCGTGAACCTATCCTCTGATTCCAGATACTTGGCACTGACTGTCCCACTCAACTGGAAATCGTCGCCTAACGCGCGGGCGAAACGGGCGTCGGATGAGAGCGCGTTGCAACCGAGAATCGCGAGTTTGAGTAGGTCGCCAGGGGTGAACTGCCCTTCCCCGTCGCCGATTACCAACTCTGCGCCCTTCGAGTTCGAGGCGGTGTACTCTCTGGTTCCGATTCGATTCACGCTGAGAGTTTTCGGGGCGGTTGCTTCCTGTGCCATTGCTTTCCTCCTGCTTTGTTGCTTTAGGGCGGTCCTGGATAGTTAGTGCGAGGCGAGGTATTCTGCCGAGGCCTCCTGCTCACCCTTCACGATCATTGGGGCAAGCTTTACAGCTTCCGCCTCCAATCGTTTGCCGAGGAAGGGGATCGTTACCACTACGGTTCCGTTCAACGTGACCTTGGTCTTGGCACCGTCGGCGGTGAGGACAGAAGCGAGCTTGATGTTTCCGGGAACACCGGCGGCCGAAAGTTCCATGGTTCCTCGGACAACATCGTCGCTCGGACGGCTCCATTGCTCCGCCAGCGTCGCCTTTGTATTAGGGCTGATGAAGCGCTTCGCTGCCGCAGGCAACATTTCGGTCGGGACGGCCACACGGGTAGTTGATGAGATTCGATCACCGCTGGCGTTCACTGTGACCTCGGGGTCTGCCAGCTGCAATTTTGAGGCACGAAGAGCCGCATAACTCGGGTCCGAGAACATTGCCCAGACGGCATTGATCGGGGCGTTGTATTCATATTCCTCTTTGAATTCCATCTTTACTCCTGAGATAGTCCTCAAACCGAATGTTTGAGTCTCCGCTCCTAATCCTATTGGGGATGACAGATACGTGGGCGCTGAAGGACAGACGCGAACTAGTCTTGACTCATGCGTACCTTCCAAGAACTCATCGACACTCACGATGCACTGCCGTTGTCTCCAGACGATTTGGGCTGGTTGCGTATGTTGCGATCAGAGTGGCAGGTCATTGCAGACTTGGCGTCAGCTGATCTGGTTCTTTGGCTCCCCACTATCGACGGGCGTTTTGTCGCCGCAGCGCTGAGTCGATCGGCGACGACCGCAACTCTTCATGTTGAAGATGTGGTGGGGCTTTATGCGGCAGCATCGAGAACGGAGGAGCTTCAGAAGGCTTGGAGCACGGGACAGATCGTCGAACCCGATACCGTGACTTGGGCCGGGCTGTACTCCGCCAGCGTCTCCTACGTGCCGGTTGTGCACAGGGGGCGAGTTCTGGCAGTGATGAGCCGCGAGGCGAACATGTCAGCTGCGTCCAGGCAGGCTGGATCCCAGGAGTGGACTCTGCTGGCGGCGGACGTGCTCTGCGAGATGGTGGCGGACGGGACGTTCCCGGACCCTGACGCTCCGACCTCGTCCGCGCACGGGCTTCCGCGGGTAACGGACGGCGTTGTTCTGCTTGACTCCGACGGTGTTGTCCTGGAGGCGAGTCCGAACGCGAACTCATCAATGAGACGACTAGGAGTAGAGGGACACCTAACCGGCCGCACGCTGATCGAAGCGGTCACACAGGCCATGAGCGACGTGGAGCGTATCGAGGAGACTTTCGCTGTTGTCCTGATGGGGAAGGCACCCTGGCGGGTCGATGTAACCTCCCATGGCACGACCGTTGTTATGAGGGCGATTCCCCTGTTGCAATCTGGTCATCGGGTGGGCGCTGTGATACTCACCCGTGATGTGACGGAGATGAGGCGTCAAGAGCAGCAGTTGATGACTAAGGATGCGACCATTCGGGAAATCCACCACCGGGTGAAGAACAACCTGCAAACGGTATCCGCGCTTTTGAGGATCCAGGAGCGGAGGAATGCCTCGGTTCAGGTGAAAGAGGCTCTGCGTGAGGCCGGTAGGCGCGTCGAATCGATTGCTTCGGTCCACGACGCCCTGGCGCAAAATGTTGACGAGGTCGTTCGGTTCGACGACGTCGCGCCTCGAATTCTTCAGATGTCAGCCCAGGTGGCGACGGCAAGTATTCCAGTCGATCTGCAGATCTCGGGAGAGTTCGGGGAGGTGGGCGCGGAGCACGCTTCCGCCCTTGCAACCGTTCTTGCCGAGCTGGTGTCGAACGCTGTCGAACACGGAACGCCGTCCGAGGGTGGCATCATTAAGGTCATTGCGAACCGAGACGGTGATGTCCTGACAATCGCGGTCGAGGATCAGGGTTCGGTCGAGGAAGAGGAAGACGAACGAGATCTTGTTGGAAGTAACCGTGGTCTGGGCACACAGATCGTCACAGCAATGGTGAACGGAGAACTTCACGGAACGATCAGCTGGTCCGACCTAGCCAGCGGAGGAACCAGGGCCGAGCTACGTTTTACTGAGGAACTAAACAGTCAGGAGTAGTCAGCTACGAGGCGCGGCGTGCTCTGGCGGCGCGACGCTTGAGAGAGCGGCGCTCTTCTTCGCTCTTTCCACCCCAGACACCCGAGTCCTGGTTGTTGTCCATTGCCCAGCGAAGGCAAGTTTCCTCAACGTCACAAGAAGAGCAGACGGCCTTAGCCTCAGTCGCCTGCGAGAGCGCTGGACCTGTGTTTCCGATAGGGAAGAAGAGTTCAGGGTCCACGTTCAGACATGCGGCTCGGCTTCGCCAGTCCATTAATCGGCTCCTTGTGTTGGCCGTCACGCGAGGCTGCGCTCAGGCCCCGTTGCTTTTGTATGGATCAAGTTTCGGCCAACGCGGCGGCATCGGCAATAGGGGAATGTTCATAACTCTGCCGTTTTGTGTGCGAACACTCACTATCCCCATGCAGCTACAGGACGAGCGTCCCGATCTTTGTGCCGTAGCAGACAAAACCGCACTGCTGCGGGAATGGCAGCGATGCCAAAGCCCACGCGCCAGATGCACCGAGTCCGGTCGTGAGCCATCGCGTCAACTCACGACTCGGCTCAATCGCAGCGGTGACCCGGTGGGGTGACGGGACAATCCGGGTCCATCCGGAGGGGTCAACGTGCTCTATGGATTCGAAACGATCTGCTCCGCCGAGGGCGACGGCCACCGGATCGGCCATGGAGGGGTCTGCACTGATGACAACCAGGGCAGCCTTCCGTGGGTCGGTCACGGGAACTTTCATCCCACTTAGCCCAGGCCTCCCCTCGATCGGTTGCGCCAGAGTGAGGGGCCTGGCAACGTCCGTAGGTGCAGGTTCAACTAGTTGCGCGTATACGCTGCTTCCATCGGGGAGCGTCACCACAACCCTTCGTGGATGGTCAGAGACTAACTGTGAGGGTCTGGGACGCTCTCCGCTCAGTTCTCCCGGCATGTACGCGGCAATTCTGGGAGAAGTGATCTGGTCAGCAGAGGAGAAACGAAACATCCGCCAGGGAAATCGCTCGACGAAAGATCCACCCGATATGGCGACGCAAATGAGGCGCAGAGTCGTGGTTTCGGCCAGTTCGAGGAGTCGGGTGAACCATTCATTTGCCCGCTCCACCCCCACTGCGGACTGAAGGGACTGAAGCATGGTCGAAAGATCAGGAATGATTATCGTGGCGGGTTGCCGGGTTGAGGGATCTTCCCCTGTCGTCAATTCCGACTCAATAAGTCGCAGAACGTCGCCGTAGTTGTTGCAACACCGCTCACCGCGTGGGCCGCCCAGACCCGCCCAGATTATGTGTCCGGCGGTGCTGGTGGACGCGAGCGCAATGGCAGTTTCGCCAACCTGACGCGCAAGGACAGGGCTCGTCGTCATCAGCATCGGTCTGCCGTCCCAAACCAGGTCCTTCGCCTCGCAACGGAGGCGCTCCTCAAAGGCCCCGATGGCAGAGCAGTTCTCATCGTTACAGCTACTGAGTGATCCGAAGGGAATTGACTCGGGAAGAGGAGACGGAAGTAGTCTGTCGGCTCCCTCGGGCTCGTGAGCCAGACGGAACTGGGAGATCCACTGTTCGGCGTTTCCGACGAGGGCGGACTGCACGGTCCGGTTCCCAGATCCCAGGTTGATCACGGCGCGTCCTGGCACCCGAGGGAGATCCGCGGCCTCACGGCTGCCGACGACATCCACAGAGTCCGATACTTCGGAGCATCGAAGTGCTACGCGAACGTCAAGCACCGCTCGAAGGTCGGAGCTGACCGTGCCGCCCGGCCTCTGGGTCGCCGCGATCAAGTGGATTCCGAGAGATCGCCCCTGCGTTGCGATGTCGGTTAGCTGCTTCAGTAACTCGGGACTGCGATCAGCAAGAGCTCTGACCTCGTCCGCCACAACGACCAGCAGAGGTGGAGGGCTCGACTGGCAACCCGGGGTCCCGTTCCACTGTGCAATCGAGCGGAAGCCAGCGCGCAAAAGCAGACTCTTTCGGCGTCTTATCTCCGCTGTGAGGATCCGGAGCAACCAGGGGGTTTGGCTTCCATCCAGGTCGGTTAGAAGACGCTCAACGTGGGGGAGGGAGGCCGAGCTCAGCAATCCGGCGCCACCCTTGTAGTCAATAAGTAACAAACGAAGGCGGTTTGGTGGGTACGTTGCTGCCAGTGCGAAAACGAGTGTTGTGAGGAACTCTGACTTTCCTGAGCCAGTGCCTCCAACGACCAGCGCATGTGGTCCATCGCGAATCAGGTCGAGGGAGAACGCTGTCCCGTCAGCGGTGCGTCCAAGCTTAAGAGATTGGTCGGGCGCGTTGTTCCAACGATTCTTGATTGATACCATTTCTGGTTCGCCATACAGTTCTTCGAATGACACGTGATTCGGCAAGACGGCCTCGGAACTGATGGCGAGGAGGGCGGCCACCTCATCGCACCAAAGAGTCCCAGCTATCGGGTAGGACCGAAGGATCAGTGAAGGATGCGCTCCTAATTCTTCCACTGTTTTAGCCCAGATGAGGCGAGGGGTCGTCGCGGCGGAGCCGGAGGCATCGCAGGCAGCGACTAACGTCGGCGCTAAACCCTGTACCCGGAGCTGTGCCGCAACCCAGAGGAAATATTCGCGGGCGTAGTCTCCAACAACTCCGATCACCCGGTCCGGCTCGATGACGATTATTCCTTTCCTGCGAGGGCGCAAGTAAACAGATATTGGAGAGCCATTCGACGATTTGCCGGTGTCCGAGGTGGCCAGGGCAAGCGCAGCTAGTAAAGATGCTGGGTCACGACGGGAAGCAGTACGCGAGAGGAAATGGGCCAAGGCGATCAGTGCTAGTAGTGTCAACGCAGCCAAGGACAGAAGAACTGGGGCCACGGGAATCGGGAGAAATCGCGTCAGCCCAAGCAACATGAGAACCGGTAAGAGAAAGCGGAAGTAGCGCAGCAGTCGACCCCTGGATGTTGCTGGAGGAAGCCAACCGAGAAATCTGGTGCGATCGCGGACAGTCCATCGGTTCGCCCCGACTCTAATTCGTCTGCCGTGGGAAATCCTGCCTCTTCTATGCACCGCCATAACGGGGTTCACCCGGCATAGATCGTGGACAAGGAGGCCTCGGGGAGTTCTTTCAAAACGCAAGTGCGCCGGCTCGGTATAGGGGTCGACCAACCCCGCGTTTCGCCCCAAGGGGAGGGCTGGATCTGTTGGAAACACGCAGCCGGTATCTGGTCCCTTAACGCATGCCAGATACGCGGTACAACTAAGAGAGCGAACAACCAAAGAGTGCTGCATCCAAGAAGAGTGCACTAGATCCGACTCGGTTGGGGCGCGCCGAGATCCCCGCTGGGGAGTCGGCCCAATTGCTGACCCTGTGGATTGGCGGCCCTGCACGCGTCGGAGGATGACGGTGTCGGAGGGTAATGAAAGAATGACAGCGGGAGGTCCCGTGGACACTACAGACACTGAACTCGCTGCAGCAAAGCGGCGGTGGAATGAACTAGTCGAGCTCATTGAAGCCGCTAGAGACGCCTATTACGTGAGCGACGAGCCGACGATCTCGGATGCAGAGTACGACGTCGCCTTTCGGGAACTCCAGGACCTTGAGGCAGAGTTCCCTGAACTGGCTACGCCCGACTCCCCGACACTGACGGTTGGTGGGACTGCATCCGAAGCTTTCACGCCGGTGCATCACCAGGTTCAGATGACCAGTCTCGAAGACGTGTTTTCGCCCGAAGAAGTGCGAACATGGTGGCATCGCACCGTCTCTCGCTGGCCCGGCGAGGGTGTGGCGATGACCGCTGAGATCAAGGTAGACGGTCTGGCTGTGAACCTTAGGTATGAAAGAGGAACGCTGGCTCAGGCTTCGACTCGCGGCGACGGCTTCGTAGGTGAGGACGTCACGGCAAACGTAAGGACAATCAAGTCGATTCCCCTCAGGTTGACAGGCCCAAATATCCCCGACTTAGTCGATATCAGGGGAGAGGTCTACTTTCGACTTGATGACTTTGAACGCGTCAACGCAGAGAGGGTCGCGAATCAAGAACGACCGTTCGTGAACCCGCGCAACGCTGCGGCAGGTTCGCTACGCCAGAAGGATCCGGCGGCAACCGCGAAACGTCCTCTGTCCTTTGTTGCGCACGGCCTGGGTGCAGTTGAGGGAATGGGTGAGGTACCAGAGACCCAATACGGCTGGTATCGGCAGATTTCTAAGTGGGGTGTACCGGTCTCCCCGCACACGCGTCTGGTTGACACGCCTGACGAAGGGCTTGAGTCAATTCGTTACTTCGGGGAGCACCGAGGAAGTTTCGAGCATGAAATTGACGGGGTGGTCTTTAAGGTCGACTCAATTCAACGTCAGCGGGAAATGGGCGCGACATCAAGAACCCCGCGGTGGGCGGTCGCATATAAATACCCCCCTGAAGAGGTCTTTACTCGTTTGCTCGATATCCGGGTGCAGGTTGGACGGACCGGCCGAGTCACCCCGTACGCCGTCTTTGAGAAGGTGCTAGTTGCCGGATCACACCTGCAGCACGCCACCCTTCACAATGCCGGGGAAGTGGAGCGCAAAGGGGTCCTAATCGGTGACATGATCGTCGTCCGTAAGGCTGGCGATGTGATCCCTGAGGTCGTCGGTCCAGTGGTTGCTGACCGTGACGGCACCGAGCGGAAATTCGAAATGCCAACCGAGTGCCCTTCATGCGGAACGACTCTGGCACCCGCGAAAGAGGGCGACGCTGACCTGCGCTGTCCGAACACTGCCAGTTGCCCCGCGCAGATAACTGAGCGGCTCATTCACCTCGCCTCGCGCGGGGCCCTGGACATCGAGGGTCTGGGAGCCGAGGCCGCCGCGGCCCTCACCCAGCCGGAGATGGGAAGAGAACTGGTTGCTGCAGCGTTGGTGGAGGGAAGAACGGTTTTCCTGGAAGATGGAACCGAGTTGGCACTAGTTTCTGAGGGTCACCACGGAGACACTTTTGCCTTAGCCGAAGCCCTGTTGCCAGAGCCCCAGAGACCCGTCTTGAGTAACGCCAAGGATCTCTTTGATCTCACTGCGACCGCGGTCGCTGACGTCATGGTGTGGCGGCCGGTGCGGGTCAGGGGTGTGCTTACTGGGGATTACCAGCAGGTCCGGTACTTCTGGTCGAAGGCCTACCAGAAGAAGTCAGGCGGATACGTTCCAGTTGACTCGAAGCCCAGCAAGTCACTAGTCCAGATGCTAGAAGAACTGGATGCCGCAAAGGAAAGTCCTCTGTGGAGGTTCCTGGTGGCCCTGTCGATTCGGCACGTTGGTCCGACAGCGGCTCGGACCCTAGCTGCCAAGTTCCAGACAATTGATGCTATATCGGCGGCCTCGATAGAGGACCTTGCCCAGACCGAGGGAGTCGGCCAGATCATTGCTGAGTCAGTCAGTGACTGGTTCCAGGTGGATTGGCATCGGGAGATCGTTGACCAGTGGATGAAGTCCGGCGCATTGGCTCACATTGAGGAACTCCCGGAGGTGCCGCAGACACTGGCTGGCGCCACGATAGTCGTCTCGGGAGCCATGCCTGGCTACTCGCGGGATGAGGCAAACAATGCGGTGATGATTCGCGGTGGCAAGGCATCATCGTCAGTCTCAAAGAAGACTACTGCTCTGGTTGCCGGGCCCGGTGCCGGATCTAAGACGACCAAAGCTGAGGCTCTTGGAGTCCCGATAGTTCCAGCCGAGATGTTCCAAGCTTTGTTAGATGACGGAGCGGAGGGGGTACTGGGACGGTGAGGCCATTCCTCGTTTGAATCACTAGACGATAAACGAGAAGCGGGCAACCAGGCGCTCAAGGAAACGAACCCACGGTTTGCGGTTGTTCCACTCCTTGAGGTCGAGCTTGCGTGAGGTCTCTAGGTCGCGTTCAAAAACGCGTTCCATCTGCTCGCCGAAGTCTTCGGAGTCGATCTGAACAGTCACCTCAAAGTTTCCCGCCATTGACAGTCGGTCGATGTTTGCGGTTCCGACGATGCTTCTAAAGTTGTCGACCACCAGTGTCTTGGCGTGAATCATGGCGTGCTGGTACAGCCAGATCTGGGCGTCGGCCTCCATAAGTTGGCCGAAGAACGGACGTGCCACCCAGTCCGCCAGAATGTGGTTCGAGTATTCGGGGACCAGAATTCGTACTCGAACTCCTCTTCCGGCTGCCCGAATCAGGGCGTGCAGAATATCGCGGTCAGGAATGAAGTACGCGGTCGTAAGGTCGATGCTCTGCGCAGCCTTCTCGAACGCCTCCAGATACTGACCTCGAACCGGAAACAGAAGACTCGAAGGCAGATTGAACGCGGGGGTGATGCTCCCTGACCAGGGGAGTTCTTCCCAATCGGAAAGCTCCGGTTGGTTCTTGGTCCGGAACAGGTTCCAAAACTGGCGGAAGGCAAGACTCAGCGGACGAACTGCCGGTCCGATGATACGGATGTGAGTGTCCCGCCACTCAGTTCCGAAGTCGACCCCGACGTTGAAACCTCCGACAAATCCAATCTTGTCGTCAACTAGCAGTAGTTTTCGGTGGTTACGACCAGTCGCGCGGGGATTCACGGTTGCCGCGCCCTTACGAATCTCCGCGAGTCGGTGAACATACATGTTCGGATGGGTCTTGAAGTGCTTGAACTTTGGCGATGACTTCAGTGAACCAAAGCCGTCGTATATGACGAATACCTTGACGCCCTGCTCGGCCGCCGCGTAGAGAGCATCCTTGAACATCCAGCCAATCCGGTCACTTCGCCAAACATACGTTTCGAAGTAGACAACTTCCTTGGCGTTCCTTATCGCGGCGATCTGATCCGCGTAAAGCTCTGTTCCCTGCGTGTAGATTTTTATCTCATTGCCGTCAACAACTGTGGTGTCGGTATGGGCGGTTGAAAACCCCTTGAAACCACCGGGTGAGCGCCTCTTACGGGCCGCATCAATGGCGTAAACCGCCACTACCCCTGTGACTTGCGCCGCTAGGGAACCAACGATGCCTCGGCGCACCCACTTCCAGGCTTTGCCCGATCGCTCCATAGCGAGTTCCAGGTCAGCCTTCCGGTTCGTAGTCATGTAGTAACCCTAAGGCGTCGGGCGTTTACACTTTGCCTTATGTCAACAATTTCAGTCGAAGAGGTCAAGCGTCTCGCAGACCTCGCCGAAATCGGGATAACTGATGAGGAAGCTGAGCGCCTCACCGAGGGCTTGGTTGTTATCGCAGAGTATGCCGGTCAGGTCTCAGAGATATCCAACGTAGATGTCGCACCGAGCGCCCAATCAATTCAGTTGGTGAACGTGCTTCGCGAGGACGTGGCGGGAACGCCCATGGATCCGGAACAACTGCTCGCGGCCGCTCCGGAACAAGAGGACTCCATGTTCAAGGTTCCTCAGATTTTGGAGGAGGAACAGTGAGCGACCTAATCTACAAAACTGCTCTAGAGATGGCGGAGGCGCTGCAACGTGGCGAAGTGACCTCTGCGGAGTTGGTGAACGCTTCTCTGGCCCGCATTGCTGAGTACGACAACGTAGTCAATGCATTCCTTATCGTGGATGAAGAGGGTGCCCGGAAGACGGCCGAAGAGGTCGACGCCCTGCGCGCAGCTGGAGAAGAACTGCATCCGCTAGCCGGAGTTCCGATTGCGATCAAAGACAATATCGTCACCGAGGGACTCGACACCACCTGCGCGTCGAAGATCCTTGAGGGGTGGAAGCCCCCGTACGATGCCACGGTGATCGCGAAGATCAAGGAAGCGAAGCTTCCGATTGTTGGGAAGACTAATCTTGACGAGTTTGCGATGGGTTCCTCGACCGAGCACTCTGCCTTCGGCCCCACCCACAATCCCTGGAACACGGATCTGATTCCCGGGGGTTCGGGTGGCGGTTCTGCGGCTGCGGTCGCCTCGTACATGGTTCCTCTTGCGCTTGGGTCTGACACTGGCGGATCAATCCGTCAGCCGGGTGCCTTTACCGGCACGATAGGTGTCAAGCCGACCTACGGTGCTGTTTCACGGTACGGCCTGGTGGCGCTAGCGTCCTCACTGGACCAGATCGGTCCCGTTGCAAGGACTATTGATGACGCGGCGGCGCTGCAGGAACTCATCGCGGGACACGATGAACTCGACTCGACCTCGTTACCGACCGATCCAGCAAACCTCACGGACGCGATTGCGAAGCGGCTGGCGGAAGGCGGCAAGGGACTCCGGGTCGGAATCGTTGATCAATTCTTGGGTGAGGGATTCCAGCGTGAGGTTCAAGAGAACTTCAACCGCGCTGTTGAGGACCTACGCGAGGCGGGTGCAGAAATAGTCCACGTTTCGTGTCCCTCATTCGACTATGCCCTTCCTGCCTACTACCTGATCATGCCGGCTGAGGCATCATCCAACCTGGCGCGTTTCGACGGAATGCGCTTCGGTCTGCGGGTGGTGCCGGACGTTCCGAACCCGACGGCTTCCGACGTCATGAAAGCAACGAGGGAGGCAGGGTTTGGTGATGAGGTGAAGCGTCGCATAATCCTTGGAACCCACGTCCTCTCGGCCGGATACCAGGACCAGTACTACGGTTCGGCGCAGAAGGTACGAACCCTGATCCGCCAGGACCTGGACAGGGCGTTTGAGCAGGCTGACGTGCTGCTGGCACCGTCCACCCCGACGACCGCTTTCCCGATTGGTGCTCGAATTGATGACCCGATCGCGATGTACCTCAACGATGTCGCGACTATCCCGGCAAACTTGACCGGGGTACCAGCTATGTCGATCCCGAACGGGGTTGATGACTCTGGACTGCCGACAGCAATGCAGGTCATCGCCCCGGTTGGAGCAGACGACCAGATGTACGGCGTCGGAGCCCTAATCGGATCACTGGTTTCTGAAAGGGTTATCGCCCCACCCCACGAGGTAGTCGTCTCGGAAGGAGACGCCAAGTGACTCCTAACAAGCAGACATATAGCGAAGCGACCTCGAAGTACGACCCAGTGCTCGGGATTGAGTGTCACGTCGAGTTGAACACGAACTCAAAGGCCTTCGACAACGCTCCGGTCCAGTTCGGAGGACAGCCGAACAGTGCCGTCACCCCGACATCCGCAGGGCTACCCGGATCGCTTCCCACGCTAAACAAGAAGCTGGTCGAGTCGGGCATCCGCCTCGGTCTGGCACTGAACTGCAAGATCGAACAGGACTCGTTCTTTGCCCGCAAGAACTACTTCTACCCGGACCTACCCAAGGCATACCAGATCTCCCAGTCGAACAAGCCGATTGCTTACGACGGATATCTAGACGTTGAACTGGCTGATGGTGAGGTCTTCCGTGTTGAGATCGAGCGAGCCCATCTGGAAGAGGACGCGGGTAAGAACACTCATGTTGGCGGCGCTGACGGGCGAATCCACGGCGCGACTTACTCGCTGGTCGACTACAACCGTTCTTCAGTTCCTCTGATCGAGATCGTCTCGAAGCCTCTGACTGGGGCCGGAGACCGCGTGGCCGAGGTCGCTGCCGCGTACGTGCAGACCCTCCGTGACATTGCGATTGCCCTAGATATCTCAGAGGCGCGCATGGAGCGCGGCAATCTGCGAGCCGACGTTAACGTCTCCCTGCGGCCCAGCCCCGACGCCCCCCTTGGAACTCGGACTGAAACGAAGAACGTTAACTCTTTCCGCGCCATTGAACGGGCGGTGGAGTACGAGGTTGCGCGACAGGCTGACGTCCTCGACTCGGGAGAGCCGGTCTTCCAGGAAACGCGACATTTCCACGAGGAGGACGGGACGACCTCATCTGGCCGCCCGAAGTCGGATGCGGACGATTACCGTTATTTCCCCGACCCGGACCTGCCTCCGGTGCGTCCCTCGACCGAGTGGATTGAAGAACTGAGGGCGACGCTGCCTGAGATGCCTGCCGCAAAGAGGAAGCGGCTGCATGAGCAGTGGAAGTTCACAGATCTAGAAATGCGCGATGTTGTCAACGCGGGTGCTCTTGACCTGATTGACGCGACTGTCGCAGCTGGAGCTACTCCTGCAACCGCTAGGAAATGGTGGATGGGAGAACTGTCGCGTCTCGCTAACAATGGTGGCGTGGCGCTTGCGGACCTTGCTGTAACACCGGAGCAGGTCGCGGAGCTCCAGGGGCTCATTGATTCCGGTTCGCTAACGGACTCTCTGGCACGGCAAGCCCTCGATGGCGTGCTTGCGGGCGAGGGCGACCCTGCCGCAGTTGCGGAGGCCAGAGGGCTGGTCGTTGTCTCGGACGACGGAGCTCTAACCGAGGCGATCCAAACAGTTTTGGATGAAAACCCCGACGTGGTCGAAAAGATCAGGGGAGGCAAGGTTCAGGCCGTTGGTGCGCTGGTTGGCGGCGTAATGAAGCTGACCAGAGGTAAGGCTGACGCCGCTCGTGTCCGTGAATTGATCATGGAGATACTAGACCAATAGAAGTGAGAGTGATCGGGCTCTCCGAGTCCGTATTCCTCGCCCAAACAACGAATACGACAAGTTAGGGAGCAGAGTGCTCAATTCACCGTCTTATACCGCGTCCTACCGACTGACAGTCGACGAATCCAAGATCCGCGTGGCGGACATCGTCCAAACTGTCTCCGATTCTGAGGCCGGCGTCAAAGGACTGGATGTCGCGGAGTCTGAGTCGGGCAAGCTGGTCATAGATATGACCCTGGACCTGCGCAACTCTGATCATCGCCGAGAGGTTCGGCATACTCTTGAGAACCTTGATGGCGTGAGCGTCGGTCCGGTCGCGGACCAGACGTTCCTGGATCACGTGGGCGGAAAGATCGAAATCAAGTCGAGGGCACCTCTGCGTAACCGCGATGACCTGTCCCGCATCTACACCCCGGGTGTGGCTCGTGTTTGTCATGCGATTGCGGACAACCCCTCGAAGGCCCGTTTGTTGACGATGAAGGCGAACACTGTTGCTGTCGTGACCGATGGAACAGCGGTACTAGGTCTGGGAGACATCGGGCCTGAGGCCGCCCTTCCGGTGATGGAGGGCAAAGCGGTTCTGTTCAAGCACTTCGGTGGCGTGGACGCGTGGCCGGTGGTGCTAAATACCAAGGACACGGAAGAGATCATATCGATCGTCAAGGCAATTGCTCCGGCATACGGCGGCATCAATCTTGAAGACATCTCTGCCCCGCGTTGCTTCGAGATTGAGGCAAGGCTGAAGGAAGAACTGGACATCCCGGTCTTCCACGATGACCAACACGGCACGGCAATCGTGGTGCTGGCGGCCCTGATCAACGCTCTGAAGGTCGTCGGCAAGAAAATCGAAGACGTGCGAATCGTCGTCTCAGGTGTGGGGGCGGCAGGAAACGCGATCATTGAACTGCTGCTGGCTGCTGGTGCTACAGACATCGTTGCTTACGGCCGAACCGGCGCGCTTTGCATCGACGAGATGGAGGGTGCGCACGAGTCACGCAAGGCGCTTGCCGCAAAGACCAACCCTCGTAAAGTGACCGGAAGCCTGAAGGACGGCATGGAGGGTGCCGATGTCTTCATCGGTGTTTCCTCGGCAAACATCCTTGATGGCGATGACATCGCGAAAATGAATAAGGACGCGATTGTCTTTGCCTTGGCAAACCCGACTCCCGAGGTTGATCCGCGCGAGGCAGACAAGTACGCACGAATCGTGGCGACGGGCAGATCTGACTACCCGAACCAGATAAACAACGTGTTGGCGTTCCCAGGCCTGTTCCGCGGGGTTCTTGACGCACGAGCTTCTGAGATAACCAGGGACGTGCTACGGGCCAGCGCCGAAGCGATTGCCGGAGTGATTAGTGAGGATGAACTGAGCGAGAACTACATCATCCCCGGCGTGTTTGATGATCGAATTGCCCCCGCGGTAGCGTATGCGACGCGCAAGGCCCTGGCTGGAGCCGAGACCGTGAAGATCGCTGAGCAGGAGGACCTGGGTCAGGTCCAATAGGCGCGACTATCCGAAATTCGAGGCCCCGACTGAGCGCTGGATTGCTCAGTCGGGGCCTTGAATTTGGTGGTTAGGTCCGCTAGCGCCCCCTAAATGGGGTGCACGAGGCAGTTGAGACGTGTTCCGCACCCCAGGTGAGGGGCAGAACCCCCAGTTCGGTGGTCTCGGGTTCACCGCGCGACCACGCCAGAACTAGAAGCCCGCGATGACCGTGGCGACTAGGATCTTCGTGACCATTGCCACCGGATAAACCAGCGCATAACCAAGTGCGACTCGGGGATCGTCCTTGGTGCGGCCGTTCGCGAATGCGAGGACGGCCGGCTGGGTCTGGGCCCCACCCAGCGCACCCGCCAGCTGGGTACCACCCATGCGCCAAATCCAGCGGAACGTCGCATACATGCCGATGGCCATGATCAGGGTGACAATCAAACCCAGAGCAAGAATCGATAGCCACATGCCGCCGCGGAAGGCCTCCATGATCTGTCCACCAGCGACCGATCCAGCCTGAGCCAAGAAGATGATTAGGCCGAGTTCGATCATTACCTGACACGCCGTGTAAGGCAGCGTCGTGACAATCGGGCCGATGCGTCCGACCTTGCCGAAAATCAGGCCAATAATCAGAACGCCTGCCGCAGCGCCAATCTCAAAGTCGCCCCCTCCAGGAAGAGGAATCGGGATCATGCCAATCAGCATGCCGACGGTCATTCCGAGGCCGAGGCCGATTGGGTTGATATCAGAGAGGCCTCTGGCAGAGTCGCCGAAGAACTTAGTGATCTCCTTCATCTTGGAGGTCGGTCCCACCACGCGGACCCGGTCGCCAAGCTGCAGTACCAGATCTGGATCGCCGACCATATCCACGTCGCCGCGACGAACCCTCGAGACCGTCGCAGAGTACTTCTGCGAGAGGTTCAACGAGCCGACGGTGTGACCGGCGATATGCGGGTCAGAGACAGTGATCCGACGGAAATCGAGGTAGGAACGATCGCGCATTAGCGAGTGCGATGATCCGTGCCCCAGTTCCTTCGAAACCTTCGCAACTATTTCGTTTGGGCCGACAACGGTGATCAAATCGCCGGGGTCCAGAGTGTCAGACATTGAAGGTCGGGAGATTGGACCCTGCTCGCCGCGGCGAAGGCGAGAGAAGGTTACCTTGCCACCAAACTTCTCATAGAGATCACCAATGAACGGGTGATCCTCGCGCTCGATACGAATAGTGCGGTTTGCGATAGGGCTAGGGGTGTCAGTGTCGTTCTTGCCGTATGACAGAGCAGCCATTGAAGCGGCCAGCATTCCGACAACGCCGAACAGGTAGGCGATTGAGTACCCAATCGTTGCCTGGCCGGGATCGCCCGTGGCCTCACCCACCGCGTGCAGTGCGGGAGTGTTTGTCAGCGCGCCAGCGAAGGTACCCGCAGCGACCGGAACGCTCAAGCCAAAGACCTTGGTTCCAATCAGGAAGGCCCCCGCACCTGCAGCACACATAAGAGCGATCATCGTCAGCATCGGCCCAATGGCCGTCTTCAGGTTGTGAAAGAACGAGTTACCGGAGTTGACGCCGATCGCAAAGGCGAACAGAACCAGGCCCAAGGTTCCGATAAACGGCGGGATCTGTATGTCTACGCCAAGTTCGCCCGCCCAGGCGGTGATCGCGATAGCGGTAAACAGGACCGCCGCGGCCCCAAGGCTCACGCCCTTCACCTTGATATGACCGAACATCATGCCGATCGCGATCAGCAAGAACAGGTAGAGGATGGGGGAGGATGCTAAGAGTTCGAAAACAGCCGTCACCGCATGTCACTTTCGTGTGGGATATCAAGGACCCGTTTAGGTCCGGTCCAATCGTAGACATGTTGGTTCCACTTCATATAGGACCTGTGGCGTGTCACTGAGCACGCTATTTCTCGGGTGAACGATTGTGATGACGCTGCATAGAAACGCTGGGTGCCCTTTTAGGTGCCAGAGTATGAGACACGAAGCAGGGCCCGGCCACGAGCCGTACTATTGAGACCGTGCTAAATACGCAGGGAATTACCGTAGGCGCGCTCCTGGTCGTTGTACCGGGGCGTGCGGTTCCTGCTGTCTGACAGATGGGCCGCACGCCTAATACCCCACGCGAAACGCGAGGGGTTTTTTGCAACCAGGATCAGTGCAAGTAAGTCAGGGCAGTGCAAGGACGGAGACGCAGAGCGTGACAAAACCTGAACGTATGACAGGCGCTGAAGCCATCGTCAGGTCGTTGGAAAAGATTGGTGTTACCGAGGTTTTCGGTATGCCGGGCGGAGCTATTCTGCCAACCTTCGACCCTTTGATGGACTCCAGCATTCGACACATTCTTATTAGACATGAACAGGGCGCCGGACACGGGGCAGAGGGATACGCGATTTCCAGCGGCAAAGTTGGATGCGCGATCGTAACCTCTGGGCCAGCGGCGCTAAACACGATGACCGCGCTGGCGGACGCGAACTTGGACTCGGTTCCAATCGTGATTATCACGGGTCAGGTGGCAGCCTCACTCATTGGTACCGATGCGTTCCAAGAGGCTGACATCGTCGGGGCATCCATGCCCGTGACGAAGCACTCATTCCTGGTGACTCAGGCATCAGAGATTCCTTCGCGTATCGCAGAGGCATTCGAGATTGCTGGTACTGGGCGTCCAGGATCGGTCCTTGTCGACATAACCAAGTCTGCACAGACAGAGGAACTCGACTTCGCGTGGCCCCCGCCACTGGATATTCCGGGGTATAAGGTTCCGCAGAAGCCCTCGAAGAAACAGGTAACAGCAGCGGCAAAGGCAATTGCCGAAGCCCAGGCACCCGTTCTCTATGTTGGTGGCGGAGCCGTTCGAGGCAATGCCTCGGCTGAGCTAGCAAAGCTGGTGGAGATCTCCGACGCTCCGGTGGTCACGACGCTTACCGCGCGTGGAGCCTTCCCCGATTCAGATCCCCACAACCTGGGAATGCCGGGGATGCACGGAACTGTGGCGGCGGTGGGTGCGCTCCAGCGCGCCGACCTGGTTGTTGCGCTTGGGGCCCGCTTCGATGATCGGGTTACGGGACGTCTGGACACCTTCGCTCCTCGTGCCAAAGTGGTTCACGTTGATATCGATGCTGCAGAGATATCCAAGAACCGTTACGCGGACATCCCGATCGTCGGAGACCTGAATCAGGTTCTGGAGATGCTGAACAGTGCACTCGAAAAAGAGATCCCGTCAGAAACTAAGGCCGACCTCGGCGGCTGGTGGCGCTACCTGAATCGCTTGCGTGACTCGTATCCACTTGGATGGACAAACACAGACGATGGACGGCTCGCTCCCCAGTATGTGCTAAAGCGACTTTCTGATCTGAGCGGTCCGGAAGCTTTCTATGCGACGGGCGTCGGACAGCATCAGATGTGGGCTTCACAGTTCATTAGGTTTGATTACCCACGTCATTTCATTTCCTCTTCCGGACTTGGAACCATGGGATTTGGTGTGCCCTCCGCGATGGGAGCGCAGGTCGCCAACCCCGACGCGGTGGTTTGGTGCATCGACGGTGACGGATCGTTCCAGATGACGAATCAGGAACTGGCAACGTGCGTCATCAACAACATTCCGATAAAGGTTGCTCTGATCAACAACTCGGTTCTTGGAATGGTGCGCCAGTGGCAGAACCTGTTCTACAACGAGCGCTACTCAAACACGAAACTCAACGATCACGATGCTGAGCAAGTTCCCAACTTCGTGAAGCTTGCCGACGCGTACGGCATCCCCGGCCGCGTCGTTGACAAGGAAGAGGAAGTGGATGAGGCCATCAAGTGGGCTCTGTCCATCAACGACCGCCCGGTGTTCATTGACTTCCGAGTTTCGAAGGACGCAATGGTCTGGCCAATGGTTGCCGCCGGCGTCTCAAATGACGACATTCGCTACGCCCGGGGGCTGGCACCGACATGGGACGGGGAGGACTGATCATGTCTGAGCAACTGCACACTCTTTCCGTTCTCGTCGAGAACAAGCCAGGCGTCCTAACGCGCGTTGCTGCTCTGTTCGCCAGACGTGACTTCAACATCAAGTCGCTGACGGTCGGTGAGACCGAGAGGCCCGATGTCTCGAGAATGACGATCATCGTCAACGCTCAGAACAACGCGCCCCTTGAGCAGGTAACCAAGCAGCTCAACAAGCTGATCAACGTCCTGAAAGTCGTTGAGATGCCGCAGGAGGAGTGCGTCGAGCGCCGCCTGCTACTACTGAAGGTCACGGCTAACGACGACACGCGTACTGCTGTCCTTCAGATCGTGGAACTGTTCCGTGCTCACGTGGTCCACGTTGGTATCGACTTTGTGATCATCGAATCGGTGGGCACACTCGCCAAGCTTGAGGCGCTTCTCGCCTCACTCGAACCCTACGGGGTTCGCGAAGTCGCTCAGTCGGGCGCGGTCGCAATCGGCCGTGGCCCCAAGTCACTGACAGATCAAATCAAGGAGAAATAACCATGGCAGATGCATACTACGATGACGATGCCGATCTTTCGCTCATCCAATCAAAGAAGGTGGCGATCATTGGTTATGGCTCTCAGGGTCACGCCCATGCGCAGAACTTGCGCGATTCTGGTGTAGATGTTGTAGTCGGTCTTCGGGCTGGCTCAAGCTCTTGGGCAAAGGCCGAGGCCGCCGGACTTGAGGTTGCCGAGGTTGCAGACGCTGTTGCTCAGGGCGACGTTGTGATGATCCTGGTCCCGGATCAGTACCAGCGAATGGTTTACGCCGACCAGATTGCCCCCAACCTGAAGGAAGACGCCGCGATCTTCTTCGCACACGGCTTCAACATCCGTTTCGGCTACATCACCCCAGACGCTTCTCACGACGTTTGCATGGTCGCCCCCAAGGGTCCGGGACACAAGGTCCGCGAGACCTACGTAAACGGTCAGGGAATCCCCGCGATCATCGCTGTTGAGCAGGACGCGAGCGGTCAGGCCTGGGACCTGGCTCTGTCTTACGCCAAGGCTATCGGCGCCACCCGGGCAGGCGTTATCAAGACCACTTTCACCGAGGAGACCGAGACCGATCTGTTCGGCGAGCAGGCAGTCCTCTGCGGCGGCATGTCGAAGCTGGTTCAGTACGGTTTCGAGACCCTGACTGAGGCAGGCTACCAGCCGGAAATCGCGTACTTCGAGGTGCTTCACGAGATGAAGCTAATCGTTGATCTGATGAACGAAGGGGGAATCACCAAGCAGCGCTGGTCGATCTCAGACACTGCCGAGTACGGCGACTACGTCTCGGGTCCCCGCGTTATCGGTCCGCAGGTCAAAGAATCGATGAAGGAAGTTCTTTCGGATATCCAGGACGGCACTTTCGCCACCCGGTTCATCGAAGACCAGGACAATGGCGGCCAGGAGTTCAAGGCACTGCGCGCCGAGGGTGAGGCTCACCCGATTGAGGCGACCGGACAGCAGCTTCGCAAGAAGTTTGGCTGGAACCAGGGCGACTCGGACTACGTTGACGGCTCGGCGGCACGCTAGTCGTGAGCGGTCTAAGTGTTGCGGTCATCGAAGGTGACGGCATTGGTCCGGAGGTAACTGCGCAAGCGGTCCGCGTTCTCGAACGGGTGAGCGTGGACGCTGGCGTAGACCTCGAACTAAAGCACTTCGACCTTGGGTGTCAGAGGTATCTGGACACGGGGCACATCCTCGAACAAGAGGACCTTGACGAACTCGCCGAGTTCGACGTGATTCTGCTCGGTGCCGTTGGTGATCCCAGGGTGAAGCCGGGAATTATCGAACGGGGGCTACTCCTCAAACTCCGCTTCGCTTTTGACCAATATGTCAACCTGCGGCCTTCCGTGTACTACCCCGGCGTTGCCTCTCCTCTGAAGAACCCGGAGGGGATCGACTTCGTTGTGGTGCGCGAGGGGACTGAGGGCCCGTATGTCGGAAACGGGGGAGTACTTCGAGCAGGAACCCCGCACGAGGTAGCGACCGAGGTATCAGTCAACACTGCATTTGCCGTGGAACGACTACTTCGCTACGCCTTCGCGCTAGCGCAGTCCAGACCAGCTAAGAAACTGACACTGGTCCATAAGGTCAACGTCCTCACCTTCGCAGGGGGAGTTTGGACGAGGATCGCCGCTGAAGTCGGTGAGGAGTTCCCCGAAGTTGAGGTGGAATACTTGCACGTCGATGCGGCGACGATTCATTTGCTAACCAGACCCGCTGACTTCGATGTCATCGCCACGGATAACCTCTTCGGCGACATCTTGACCGACGAGGCCGCGGCGATAACTGGGGGTATCGGTCTCGCTGCTTCCGGGAACATCAACCCGACCGGAGCGTTCCCGTCAATGTTCGAGCCGATCCACGGTTCGGCACCCGACATCGCGGGCAAGGGGATTGCTGATCCCATCGCTGCGATTGCCTCCGTCCAGCTTCTCTTGGAAGCTCAGGGATATGCGGACGAGGCCGCTCGAGTCGCCGGCGCGATCAAATCAGACATGGAGTGGCGCGCGGCGAATCCGGGAACCACCAGGTCGACAGTGGAAGTCGGCGACGCGGTACTTGGCGCGCTGGGTAACTAATAGCATTAGCTACATTCCCAATAGGTACAGTTCCGGTAGACGTAGCCCGACAGGTGCTGACATTCAGTGTCCACTGGGACTTTCAACGCAATAGTAGGGCCGAAGTCCATGGTTGGATTGGCCCAGAGGTGCTACGGACAAACAGCCCGCAGCTAAGTGGAGAGGGCCAACAATGGCGACTTCGACAGAGGGCCAAACCGAACTGGCAAAAGAGGTGGCTGCACAGCAGCTTCCCGATCCGGACGCTGCTGCGGAGCGCTTCCCAATAACGGTCAATGAGAACCCCGCTTCGGAGGAGGATCATGCCGCCGCGATGGAAGCCCTAGCCTTCGGTGTCAACTTCGGTGACTACATGGCGGTGGCTGATTGGTCCGAAGACGAGGGCTGGTCTGACCAGCGTGTCGTCCCATACGGCCCGCTGGATCTGACGCCTGCTGCTGCCGTGCTTCACTACGCGCAGGAAGTCTTCGAGGGAATGAAAGCCTACCGTTGGGCCGACGGTAGTATCTGGACGTTCCGACCCGGTTTCAATGCGGCGCGCTTGAACCACTCGGCCAGGCGTATTGCCATGCCGGAGATCCCGTTGGAGGACTTCATTGGCTCACTGGTGCAGGTTGTTCGTGCTGACGAGCGTTGGGTTCCGTCGGCCCGGAACTCGTCCCTATACCTGCGTCCGTTCATGATCGCTGATGAGTCCTTCGTGGGGGTTCGTCCAGCGAGGCACTACAAGTACGTCGTCATTGAGACTCCGGTCGGACCGTATTTCAAGGGTGGACTCGCTCCCGTATCGATCTGGGTGACAACTGACTACTGTCGCGCCGCTCCCGGTGGCACTGGTGACGCAAAGACTGGCGGAAACTATGCGGCGTCACTGCTACCGCAACGGTTGGCCTCCGCGAATGGATTTGAGCAGGTCTGCTACCTGGATCCGAAGACCGGACGGAACCTAGAAGAACTCGGTGGAATGAATGTCTTTGTCATCAAGAAAGACGGGACTGTTCTGACTCCGAAGCTCACCGGCTCAATCCTTGAGGGTGGGACTCGGGGCGCTATCATCCAGCTTCTGGCTGATAAGGGGACCGAGGTTCAGGAAGCAACAATCGAGCTTGAATGGCTGATCGAAGCTATTGAGAGCGGAGAAGTTGTCGAGATGTTTGCGTGCGGTACCGCCGCCGTGGTTGTCCCGATCGGACAGTTGGCCGGAGAAGACTTCGATGTAAGGATCGGTGGCGACAAGGTAACGCGTGAGATCCTCGACGAACTGAGTGGAATCCAGCACGGAACGGTCCCGGACCGACACAACTGGATGTACAGGTTGGCCTAAGTTTCGGGGCAACCATGAAGACTGTTCGCACAGTCGCCGAGTTGCGTGAAGCTCGCGACCAAATGATCGAGGTCCTCGTTCTTGAGGGCAACGACGCGCCCCTCGTCGGCATGATTCCCACGATGGGTGCGTTGCATGAGGGACACTTGAGCTTGGTAGAAGCAGCTCGCTCAGAATGCGACGTCGTCGTTATGTCGGTTTTCGTGAACCCCACACAGTTCAACGACGCCGCGGATCTTGACGCATACCCCAGGGCCGCGGAGCGTGACGCGACTCTTGCCGAGCAAGCGGGCGTTGACCTGCTGTTTATGCCCTCGGCTACCGAGATGTACCCCGAAGGGTACGCAACCACCGTTAGTGTCACAGGGACACTGGCGGAAGCCCTAGAGGGAGCACATCGCGGGCGCGGTCACTTCGATGGGGTCGCAACAGTCGTCGCGAAGCTCTTGATCGCAGCTTTGCCGGACCGTGCCTACTTCGGACAAAAGGATGCTCAGCAACTCGTCGTTGTGAAGCGAATGGTTCGCGACCTCGGGATCCAAACCGAAATCGTTGCATGCCCGATCGTCCGAGATGAGGACGGACTGGCACTTTCAAGTCGCAATGAACGATTGACGGACGAGGACAGGTTACGGGCAATTTCGCTTTCGCGCTCCCTTTCGGCCGTCGCAGCGGCAGTTGCAGACGGTGAAACTGACACCAGCGAACTCGAAGCATTGGGTTTGAGTGTCCTTGCCGAGTCGGACATCGACGTGGAGTACCTCGCTTTCGTTGACCCTGAGACACTGCATCCCGCTGTGAGCGTGGATGCACCGGTTCTCTGTGCAGTCGCCGCACGAGTCGGCGAGGTGCGGCTGATTGACAATGTGATGCTTGTGTCGCCGGGCCGCGACACCACAGACGTGACCGGGGTATCTTGAAGGGTAACTTTTCAAACTACGACCTCGTACCAACTCCTAGGACAACTAGATGCCGAAGATGACGATCCCCAGGCTTGCAGAGATGCGGGCAAACGGCGAACCCATTGTCATGGTCACTGCATACGACTACCCGGGCGCTCGCGCTGCTGAGAAAGCCGGTGTCGACATGATTCTGGTGGGGGACTCAGGCGCGCAGGTAGTCCTGGGTTACGACTCCACCGTTGCGGTTTCAACCGATGAAATGCTCGTCCTCGCAAGAGCCGTTCAGCGCGGCAGCGAATCCGCATTCGTCGTGTGCGATGTTCCGTTTGGATCGACTGAGGTATCGGATGAGCAGGCGGTCGCGACCGCAATCCGCTTCGTGAATGAGGCCAGAGCGGATGCAGTAAAGCTGGAGGGTGGAAATCCGGACCGGCTCAGTCGCATCAGAGCCATTGTCGGTGCGGGCATTCCCGTTGTTGGACACATCGGCCTTACCCCGCAGACGGCGACGGCGCTTGGAGGACTGCGAGCCCAGGGGAGAACTACTGCGAGCGCGGAGCGGCTCGTAACCGATGCCCTCGGAATTGAGGAAGCCGGAGCTTTCTGCCTGGTTGTTGAGGCAGTTCCGTCAGAACTGACAGCGTTGCTCCTTGAACGGCTCTCAATCCCGATCATCGGAATCGGCGCGGGACCGGCGGACGGGCAGGTCCTCGTCCTACATGACCTGGCGGGCATCACCGAGGGTCACACGGCAAAGTTCGTGAAGCGTTACGGCAACGTCGGTGAAGAAATGACGTTGGCGATCAAGGCGTACGCGGACGAGGTTCGCAGTCGCGAATTCCCCGCTGCCGAGCACCAGTACAAGGCAACCGAGGAAGCCGTACAAGCCGCAAGGAATCTCCTAGCGGACTAGACAGCTGAGCTGTAGCGCTGGCGGACCGCCTCTCCGCTGGTACCGATCATTTCGCCAAGCTCGCGCCAAGAGATGCTCTGCTCACGCGCTTCCCGGACATTCCTTTGGTGGGTGATTCCTGTTTCACGATGAGTTGCGCAGTGCCCGACTGAATGGATCCGCAGGCGATTGCTTGTTGGCTCAGTCCGGTCCAACAATCTAGGCCGTACAGCTGTAGTACGCTGCTACACCGCCAATCACGCCATTTAGTCCCTTGAGAAGCACACCGCCTGGCGTCAAGACCGTAACGGTTAGCCCTGCAACCGAGAATATGCAGCTGACCTCCTGTCTCGTGAGTTGGCGCGCCACGGTTCCGTGCCCTGTGAGGGGAATCGAACTCTCGAGACGACCGTTTCTGTACTTGTTGAGCTGATATCCGTTGCACGCAGAAAGTGCGGCACCCTTGTGCAGGGTGTAGGAACCCGAGAATGTCAGGCAGATGAACGTTGCGTCAGTCGTTGGCCCTCTCAGGAGGTTGCCTGGAAGGGACACCTGAGGCATGCGTTGATACGGTGCCTGGGCCGTCTGGGCCTTGTGAGATCTGGCTTCGTGCCATCGTCAGAGATCATTGTCGCGTGGGTGGCACCGGTTGCGAAGAACAAGGGCATGACTATCATCGTGGCGAGTAGCCGAAGGCGGTTGTTGAAAACCATGACGTTTCCTTACTCAGGGAGTTCCCCTACATTCCATTTGTGAGCCAGTAGAGTCCTAGGTACAGGAAGATCAACGCGCTCATGAGAGACCAAAATCGTCGCATTACTGAAGCACCCGAGGGATTGAACACTGCGGGGAGGAGGTTGACTGGAACAAGTGCAAAGCAACTAACTCCGAGAGCCGCCGCTACCATTGATGACGGTCCGCTGAAGCCCGCGACTACGACGCCAATCACCAAGCCCAAAACAGATGCGCCGACTTGGGCAAACTTGTTCCACTTGGTTGGATCTCCGAGGAGTGGCCGGTCATCGTGGTCTTTCGTTTTCATTGTCATCTCATTCGTTGCGTCTCTGCTATGACATTCAGTGCCCACTGCGGCGAGGCTAGCACGGCTCCCCCCGGGTGCGGGGCTTTTAGCGCGCATCTGATGAGGAAACGCGCGCGAGCTAGGAGGCGATCTGAGAGTCGCCCGTCCGTGTTGGGAGGCGTGAAGGAAAGTGCAGCGATATGCAGCCTCAAAAAGGGCCTTCGTCGCTTCGGGTCTGCTCGCAGTAAATCTGCGGCGTGCCCGACTTAGGTCACTGTTGTGCCCAGTTTTGATTGCGGTGAGAGGTTGGGGGATGCGGTCGGCGGCGGCGAGTGTTTGAACCGCCCGCGCCCCGACGCGGTATTCACCACTCGCACATACGGGATCACAACCGCACATCAGTGAGCAAGATCGGGCAAGTCTCAGACCCAAACCCCAGGTCAGCGCCACGGAGCCACCACCAGCCCAACAAAATGACCTAAGTCAGGTCTGAGTTGGAGCGTTGTCTCTCAAGTTGACGGCACCGACCTTCAATACAAGCTTTGTAGTGTTACAAAGTCGCTTCATCTTGGCTACCTTTGGTTGCAGTAGCGACGTTTAGTAGTCGGTGCGGAGGGAAAATTAGGGGATATTCGGGCTGATTCCTACTACAAGATATGGCCACTGCAACCAAAGGTCGCTATGACGCCCCAGAACCTGCTGGCGAACTAGACAGCTGAGCCATAGCGTTGCCGGACGGCCTCTCCGCTGGTACCGATCATTTCGCCAAGCTCGCGCCAAGAGATGTTCTGCTCACGTGCTTCCCGGACAGCGGAAGCCAGCTCCTTTTCTGCCGTGTCGCGGCGCCAAGCAGCGAGACGCACAGCAAGTGCTGGAGGAACTGGGGTGGTAAAGCGGTCTGAATTACTGTCTGTGGACATCTCCCGTTGGGAAGAACTGCGGATATCTTCCAAGATCCTAGGGGTACCGTCACTCTGCTCTACCGGAGATGTTTTCAGGTATCCGCACCTATTCTGCAGCTAGGGCCTCCGTTGGGGAGACTTTAGCAGCGTTTCTACCCGGTACCACCGATGCCAGTAGGGCGGCACCGATTGCGACCCCAAGGATCAGGAACCACTGAGCCCAAGGAACCTGGATAATTCGGTTTTCGACCCCAATCGGGAGCGAGGTAAACCCGACGATCCCGAAGTATGCGCCGGTGATCGTTCCGGCAACTGCCCCAACTCCGCCAATCAGAACTGCCTCCCATCCAAGCATCGATCTCATGGCCTTCTTAGTCATTCCGAGCGCTCGAAGCAGCCCGTTCTCCCGGACCCGTTCGGTAACCGAGAGCGAGAGCGTGTTAGTAACTCCGACCAGTGCAACCAGTACGGAAACCGCTAGCAGGGCGACCACCACCATCACCAGGACGTTTACGATGTCATCGATCGCCGAGCGCATTGCGACAAATCCGCCCACAGCTGCGTCGGGGGTAATCAGGCCAATCTCACTGATGATTGCCTTGTAGTCATCAGGATTGTCGAGTTTCAACCAGACCTGAACCGGTGTGGTCTCAAGGCCGAGTTGTCTGATAGTCACGTCTGTCGTCAACATCAGTCCGGCATCGGCCAAAGCTCCAGCGGGCACTCCCTCAGTGGTTCCGCACTTGTCTTCAACGCAGATCTCCACCGCCGACGCGGCATCAGCGCCCCACCAGGGCATTGTTATCTGTCCGGATTCGAGGTTGGGGATTGCGCCTCGTACCACTTCTTCGGTGCCCGCGGAGTTCAGCAAGTACCCGGTCCAAGTTGCACCCGTATCTAGGAGTTTCGCGCTGACCCAAGCGCCCTCAACAGCTACAGCGTCTACCCCGTCGAGAGCTTTCACTTCACTAATCTGTTTGGCAGACAGTCCTTGCGACCCGCCACTTACCATCATGTCGATCGGGGCGCTCCCATCCATGGCCGCCTGAGAGGTAGCACGAAGCGACTGTGCCCCGAGGGTGAACATCGAAATCAGTGTTACCCCAATGAAGATCGCAATGCCCGTCGCTGCAGTGCGTCCCGGGTTTCTGGCGGTGTTGCCCGCAGCGAGTTTGAAGGACTCGCGATTGCCGAGGGAGCCGAACATCCTTGTGATTATCGGTAGTATCGCCGCAACGAACGTGATTACTGCGGCTGCCGTAGCGATTGCGGCCAAGAGGACCATTGGGAACGCATCTTCTTTTCCTTCCTCGGGACCGTTTGTAAGAACCCAGGTTAGAATCCCAAGTCCGACGGTGATGACACTCGAAACGAGGGCAACGATCTTCCTCTTTCTCGTCACTCCCTGGATTCCCTGGGTATCGCCCGCCAGAGCGCGGATCGGCGGGATGCGGGAGGCTCTGACCGCTGGACGGAAACCCGCGAACAGGGTAAATAGCGTTCCGACTAGCAGCAGTAGTGCAAATGCTCGCCAACCGACAGAAGTGAGTGCGCTTAGGTACGAGGGGACAACGTCAGCCGCAAGCGCGATTATGGCACCGCCAAACCATCCGACGAGGACTCCGATGAGTGAACCGATCAACCCAACGACCGCCGATTCAAACAACATCAGTCGTCGTACTTGCTTGCCGGTCGCGCCGATTGTCCTCAGTAGAGCGAGTTCGCGTTCACGTTGGCGGAAGACCACCTGGAAGGTTGTGCCGACGACGATTAGGGCAACGATCGAGGCAATGACTGGGAAGAGGAGCAACATCAGAGTCATTGTCCACTGGCTGGTGTTGATGCTCTCAAGTTCTTGGTCTACCACCGAGTACGCCGTCTCAATGTATCCACCGTTCATGCCGGCGGAGTCCAAGGCATCAATCACGTCAGCTTTCAGTGCATCCTGCTGGATTTTCGACGGATTTGAACTTTCACCAGCGATAAGTAGCTCCCATCCGGTCCACCCGGGGCTCAGTTCATCCATTGCCTCTGGAGTCACCCAGAGATCAGTTACCTGGTACGCGAGCGAGCCGCCCTCTTTCTCACCGATCCCAACAATGTCTAGTTTGACTTCGGTCTGCAGGCCCTGGGACTCCGGACACGCGTTGTCATCACAGATGAAGTTGTCTTGAACCAGGGTAAGGGAGTCGCCGACCCCGATGTTTAGACGCTCCGCCAGTTCGAGGGAAACGACTGCTTGATCCGGCGATGCGGGGAGCGAACCGTCCGAAAGTGGAATGGTGCCGAGTGTTGGATTTGGAACTAGTGATGCGTGTAACCAGAGGTTCTCCTGACCAACCATCTTTCCCTCGTAGTAGCCGGACTGATCGACAAAGGTCTCGCCAACCGTGGGTACTTGATCGAGGACTTTCTGGGCATCTCTCAAGTTCCGGCTATCATCGGGTCCGTCGCTCTGCACCACCACTGCTGCGTGGTCGTACCGACCAGCAACCCTGCTCTTGACGCCCACGTTGAGCGACCCGCCAAATACCAGCGCGGCGGCGACGAAGGCTACCGCTATTGCTACGGCAACGATTGTTGCTATGTATCGCCTACCGTGGTGTCTGAGGTTTCCTGCGACTAACTCGCGCATCAGGCGACCTGTTCGATCTGCTCGGAAGTGGGTTTCCACAGGTCGGCAGAGACTCTGCCGTCGCGCATGACAACTACTCGGTCCGATCTCTCCGCAACGTGCCTGTCGTGGGTCACCATTATGACTGTTTGGCCTAGTTCGTCGACTGCCGAGCGAAGTAGGTCAAGAACCTCCTGAGTAGAGGCAGAGTCAAGGTTTCCTGTCGGTTCGTCGGCGACAACAACAGCCGGGCCGGTTGCAAGGGCACGAGCCAGGGCAACGCGTTGTTGCTGTCCCCCTGAAAGCTGAGAGGGGAGGTGGTGAAGTCGATCGCGCAGCCCAAGGGTTTCAACGACCATCTCAAAGAGTCTCTCGTCCGTTTTGGTTCCGGCCAGCCGCGAAGGAAGAAGAATGTTGTCCCGTGCATCCAGGGTAGGAATCAGATTGAAAGACTGGAACACGAAACCGATGCGGTCACGACGTAGACGAGTTAGTTTGTCGTCGGAGAGACTCCCAAGGACCACACCCTCAAGTTCAACCTCACCAGAGGTAACTGAATCCAGCCCAGCGAGCGCGTTCAGCAGGGTTGACTTGCCCGACCCCGACGGTCCCATGATCGTTGTGAACTCCCCTGAGCGAAACCCGATGGTGACGTTGTCGAGAGCAGTAACGGCGGTGTCGCCCTGACCATAAAGCTTGCTGACCGAATCAAGAGCAGAGACAACTTGGGGCGCCTGGGGATTTCTATGCATGGCTTAAGTGTTGCACCGCTGAACCCAAGATGACCTGGGGTAAGCCCCTGAACAAACCCCCAAAAAGACCCTATGGGACTCCGCAGACTGCTACCGTTCCGGTCCCCTCAGCTACCGCGCGACCGTCCGTGTCCAGAAGGAAAACAGCGTCTCCCTGGTGCAGTTCAACCGAGCCCTTCATCGTAGTGACGCGAACAGAGTTCTTAAGACACACCATCACCCTCGGTCCCGATCCAGGAAGAGGTAGAGGCGACTTAGCCCCAGGCGCTTTTGGCTCTGCTGTCACCAGCTCAAAATCCTCAACCGGGGAACGAAAGTGGTTGATACCGGGGATCGGGTGCTCCGGTGCAATGCGAGTTGGCGGGACTCCATCGAAGTCAGCGATTTCGAGGAACAACTCAGTGTCAACGTGCTTGCTGGTAAGGCCCGCGCGGACGACGTTGTCGGAGTTGGCCATCAGTTCAAGCCCAATACCCTGCTGATAAGAATGAACAGTTCCAGTCTGTAAGAACGCCGTCTCACCGGGGTCGAGGTGGACATGATTCATCAGGAACGCGATGAGTATGGCCGGGTCCGGACCGAACTGGGCAAGGAGCTTTGGCATTGCCTGGTCGATGAACTGATCTGGTGACTCGCCTAACTTCACCCTCCGTTCGCAGGCACTGACAAAGTCGAGCACATCGGCCGCATCAGGGCCATCTTTCGGATCGAGGATCCAGGAGACTACGGGTTTTATCCCTCGTCCTGTCGCTAGAAGCAATTTGCGTGAGAGACGTGATGCGGTCTTCCCGCCCAGATTCTCCAGGCGTTCGCGTGCCTGGCGTCTAACCGCGAAGCCGATTAGTGCGTCGAACTCAGAGATTGCATATACCATCTCTGGTTTGTGGGTTTGGTCGTGAAAGATGCGCTCGTAGGAATCGAATTGGACTCCGGCTTCTTCCTCTTCCTCATACCCCCTTGCGGCACGCCTGCGCCCCGGATGTACCTGGATCGAAAGCGCATTTAGCGGGGCAATCAGTTTCACCAGATACGGGAGTTCATCGCCGAAGGTGAACTGGGTCGAGGGCCCTAGAGTTGACTCCGGATCCGACTCGATCAGTGTCTTTAGGTCGCTACCGTTCGACAGCCCACTTGCGCCGAGAGGGTGAGCACCAAACCAAAGCTCCGCTACTGGTTCGTCGCCGGGTTCCTCACCGATGAATCGGGGAATTGCGTCAAAGGAACCCCAGTCGTGGTGCTTAGGAACACCGGTCAATACCTGCATTGGCTACTCTCACTCGGGAACTACGCGATAGATGTCGCGAGCCGCCCCCTGTGATGCCGAGAGCGCTGTCGCTCCGTAAAGCTTAAGCGCAGGAGAGACCCAGCGCTCGCGGTTCTTCGGGGTCCATGGGTGTTCGCGGGTTTCTTGAGCTTCGCGGCGCCTTGCAAGTTCCTCATCATCAACCAGAAGGTCGAGTCTGCGTTGGTCAACATCAATGAGGATACGATCGCCATCCTCGATTAGCCCGATGGTTCCGCCGGACGCAGCCTCAGGGGAGATATGCCCAATGGAGATACCGGATGTCCCACCCGAGAAGCGACCGTCAGTGATTAGCGCACACTTGGCGCCCAGCCCTCGTCCCTTTATGAACGAGGTGGGGTAGAGCATTTCTTGCATCCCGGGTCCGCCCGAAGGGCCCTCGTACCGAATTACCACGACATCGCCGGCCTCGACGGTCTTGTCGAGGATCCGGTCGATGGCCTCTTCCTGGGACTCCATCACGCGGGCACGTCCCTCGAAGTGGAACAGTGAGGGATCGATGCCTGCCGACTTGACGATGGCGCCATCCTCGGCCAAGTTGCCATAAAGAACGGTAAGACCGCCGGAGGCAGTGTATGCGTGCTCGACATCGCGAATGCACCCGCCAGCAGCGTCTTTGTCGAGCTCCACCCAGCGGTTGTCGGTGGAGAAGGCCTCCGTGGTTCGCACGTTTCCAGGGGCGGCGCTGAACAGTTCGATGGCTTCGGGCGAGGGATTCTCTCCGCGGATGTCCCACTTGCCGAGCCAACTCTCGATGTCAGGGGAGTGAACCGTATGAACGCTGTGTCGCAGCAGGCCAGCACGGTCCAGTTCGCCCAGAATCGCAGGGATCCCGCCCGCGCGGTGGACATCTTCCATGTGGTAATCGTTGTGGTTCGGCGCAACCTTGGAGAGGCAGGGGATCTGGTCGCCTGCCTCACCGATAGTGTCGAGGGTGAACTTGATGCCTCCCTCGCGCGCGACCGCGAGGATGTGAAGTACCGTGTTCGAGGAGCCACCCATCGCCATGTCGAGCGAGATCGCGTTCCAGAACGCATCCTCAGTAGCAATGTTGCGGGGAAGTACTGAATCGTCGTCCTCGTCGTAGTAGCGGTGGCACATCTCGACGATCGTGCGTCCAGCTTCCTCGAACAATGCCTTGCGGGTAACGTGGGTGGCCAGGGTGGAACCGTTGCCGGGAAGTGACAGGCCGAGCGCTTCGGTCAGGCAGTTCATGGAGTTCGCGGTGAACATGCCAGAGCATGAACCACAGGTGGGACAGGCGAGTTTCTCAAGTTGAAGCAGCTCGTCGTCGCTGACGGAGTCATCGGCTGTCGCGTTCATTACCGTAATGAGGTTTCCGTGACCGGTCTTTGACCCGCCAATAATCGCGTCCTCGGGGAGGTTCTTCCCGGCCTCCATGGGGCCACCCGAGACGAAGATGGCAGGAATGTTTAGTCGCATCGCAGCGATCAGCATTCCCGGGGTGATTTTGTCGCAGTTTGAAATGCAAACCATGGCATCGGCGCAGTGCGCCTCAACCATGTACTCGACCGAGTCGGCAATGAGTTCGCGCGAGGGCAGCGAGTAGAGCATGCCGCCGTGGCCCATGGCGATTCCGTCATCTACCGCGATGGTGTTGAACTCCTTGGCGACTCCACCCGCCTCTTTGATCGAGTCGGCGACCAGCTTGCCCATGTTGCGAAGGTGAACGTGACCCGGGACGAACTCGGTGAACGAGTTGACGACGGCGATAATCGGCTTGCCAAAGTCGCTGTCGGTCATTCCGGTGGCGCGCCAAAGCGAGCGGGCTCCGGCCATGTTCCTGCCGGCGGTTGAGGTTGCGGACCGAAGTCGGCGAGCCATGCTGCCTCCTCTAGGTGGTGTTTCTTGCTTCTAGGCAAGTCTAGTTCCCTCCTGTCCGAGGCCAGTTGTGCGTCCGGGCACTGCACTTTAGAACAGCGCCCGGGGCAGGAACATGACCAGCCGGTTAGCGTAACCTCGTACCTATGCACGGTGAGTACAAAGAGCAGGGCCAGAAGCTAGTTGTTGTCGATGTTGAACCTGATGGGGACAATGTTGGCAGTGCGCGGATTGCAGGCGATTTCTTTGCTGAACCCGACGGGGTCATCACCCGCCTTGAAGGGGCGCTGAAAGGACTTCCTCTAGACGCCTCTGCCGCTCACGTTGCAGGCAATCTGGAGGAAGCCCTTGAACCGGTGGACGTCTTGTTCGGACTTACGCCCTCGGGGATCGCGACCGCCTTCCGCCGCGCAGTTGGAGGAGCGGTCAACTGGGATGACCTTGATCTTGAGGTGATTCACGGCCCATTCGTCTCACCGGCAATCAACGTTGCGATGGACGAAACCCTGGTTGAGGACGTTGCCGCAGGCAAACGCAAGCCGTTCATGCGGATCTGGGAATGGGACAGTCCACAGATCGTGATCGGTTCGTTCCAGTCGTACGAGAACGAGATCGATCAAGCGGGCGTTGACAAGCATGGAATCACCGTTTCTCGCCGCGTTTCGGGCGGCGGTGCCATGTTCATGGAGCCGGGCAACTGCATCACCTATTCCGTGGTGGTGCCGACGGCACTGGTTGAGGGGATGAGTTTCCAGGACTCCTACGCCTTCCTGGATCAGTGGACCATGGAGGCACTTCGCAGGGTCGGCATTGAGGCCAAGTATGTGCCGTTGAACGACATTGCTTCACCCTTGGGGAAGATCGGTGGGGCGGCGCAGAAGCGGTTTGCCAACGGCTACACGATGCACCACATGACCTCGTCCTACGATATCGACGCTCAGAAGATGATGGAGTGCCTGAGGATCGGTCGTGAGAAGGTTCGCGATAAGGGTCTGCGTTCGGCGGTTAAGCGGGTCGACCCGATGCGGTCACAGACCGGAATGCCGCGCGAGGACATCATTGACGAGTTCATTCAGGTCTTCGCCGACCGCTACGACGCCCAGCCGGGAACTATAACCGAGGAGGACCTGGAGGTCGCGCGTCGGCGCGTCGAAACCAAGTTCGGCACCCCGGAGTGGGTCCACAGAGTCCCGTAGCCCTCTTCCGGTTTGCCAATCAGATAGGAGCGCGACTCGCTGGGTTTCGGGCGCGAAAAAGGCTCCTATCTGATCGGCAAACTCGGGCTCACGTAGGTCGAACAGCCGGTCTTACGCTCCCTGATCGTGCGTGACTGTTGAGACCCTTGGGATTGATCACCTAAAGCGAGCGGAATGCTCCCGTTCTGAGGATCGGGCGGTTTTGGTTCGTCGTTGCGTCGCGGTCCACTAGGAGGACCAGTTGCCAGTTGCCCTCTTCCTCCGGATCGAGGATCACTTGGCGGACGAGGATCCAGTCGAGATCACCCTCCGCTGTGAGCGGGATAGATGAGGGATCTTCCAGTCCTAGGGCGAGCACCAGTTCCGTCTCGTCCGGGCGTGGCACGAGGGAAAAGAGGTCAGCCGAGCGGGCGTCCGGTCCGATACCGATTCGGTCGTATTCGTCCCAGTAGCTTCCCAGCAATGCCTCCCAGACAGCAGGATCCGTGAATCCATCTGTCACGGGTGGTTCGCCGGGGAAGAATTCCGCTTCTCGTTTAGCGAGCGACTCGAAGGCGTCGCGTGCGAGGAGTTCCACCCGGGCAAATGCCTCATTGCGAATGGCCCGTGCCATTGCGTGGGGGTTGCGGGAAAAGAGGATCTGTCCGCTCTCGTCGGCGCCAAACGCCGCCTCATCTTCGGAGATGTCGGACGAGGAGGGTCGTTGTTCTCCGGCCATCAGTCCCTCCCACTCGGCCAAGAGCGAGGTGTCGACAGAGCCGAGTAGTTCGCGGAGCCAGTCCGTGACCTGATCGATCTGGTCCGTCTTATAGGAGTCTGGGAGAACCTGACGTAGCGCTCGGTAGGTGTCTGAGAGATAGCGGAGAAGCACTCCTTCGCTTCTTGTCAGGTCATACTTGGCGACGAACTGCGAGAAGGTGAGTCCCTCCTCGACCATTTCCCGAACGATCCGCTTGGGCGACGGTTCGCGGCCCCGGACCCACGGATTCGTGATCGCAAAGGTGTCGAACGCGGGGACGATTAGTTCTTCGAGAGGCCTCGGCCAGGTGACAGCGTCGATGCGGTCGCGTCTTTCCTCGTACTCCAATCCCTCTTCGCGCATGGCGGCGAATGCGATATCGCGGGCTTTACGTTGCTGCGCATACAAAACGGCGGATGGATCCTCCATCACCGACTCGATGACGGAAATGATGTCCATACTGAAGTCAGGTGATTCGGGATCGAGCAGATCCAGAGCGGCTAAAGCGAACGGCGTCAGAGGCTGGTTGAGGGCGAAGTCATCCGGCAGATCGCGAACCACACGGAGCTTTGTGCCCTCGTGGTCTTTGACGCGCTCAATGAGTCCGGCCTGTAGGAGTGAGCGGTAGATATCCCCAAACTGGCGAAGATAAACGTTGCGCTCAGTGTCGACTGCGGGATTGGCTTCACGGTCAGCCCTTACCGCGTCTTCGGCCAATCCGATCAGACGCTTCTCAGGGTCTTCTTTACTCTGAAGGACATTGAGGAACATGGAGTGACTAGTCTGGAACCGCGGAACGAGGGTCTCAGGCTCTGCCCCGACCAGGCGATCAAAGGTAGAGCGGTTCCAAGAAACGGACCTGTCCTTGCCCCCGCTAGTTTTCGAGGGCTTTCCGGCCGATTTCGCGCCAGACTTGGCTGCGCGTTTCTGGAGCTTGCGCTGCTTCGCGGCGTCGCCCTCTTCCTGTGCCGCAGTCATGCGAGCCTTGCGCTTAGCGGCATCGATTTCGTCCTCGGTGGAGAGGACGCGAACTGATCCCTCGTCATCAAAACCAGGGCGCCCGGCGCGTCCGGCGATCTGGTGGAACTCGCGCGCACTCAGGTGTCTGGTGCGCCGACCGTCGTACTTGACCAGGGATGTGAAGAGGACGGTCCTGATCGGAACATTGATTCCTACGCCGAGGGTGTCAGTGCCGCAAACGACGGAAAGGAGACCTTTTTGGGTTAGGCGCTCAACAAGGCGTCGGTAGCGGGGGAGCATACCAGCGTGATGGACCCCGACGCCCTTCAACAGGAGCTCGCGCAACTGCTTTCCGAAGCCCCGGTCCAGGTTCTGGCCCTGGAGTTCTCCCTTGAGTTGTTCCTTGTCCCGCACTGTGATCGGAACCGTACGCGCCAGATCAACGGCAGTCTTGACGGCGTCCGCCTGGGTGAAGTGAACGATGTAGACGGGAGTCCGTCCCTCGTCAATCAGTCTTTCGACCACGGTCGGTAAGGGATCAACCAGATAGTCGAACTCAAGGGGGATGGGGCGTTTGGCATCGCTGATAACAGCGACGTCGCGCCCGGTTCGTTCTTCCAAATCTTCCGCGATTGCAGAGGTGTCGCCGAGCGTTGCCGAGAGTAGAACGAACTGCGGTCTTGGTAGTTCCATGATCGGTACCTGCCAGGCCCAGCCGCGCTGAGGGTCGGCGTAGAAGTGGAACTCGTCCATAACCACGGTATCGGCATCGAGTGATGCCCCCTCACGCAGTGCCTGGTTCGCCAGGATTTCGGCGGTGCAACAAATGATTGGAGCCTCCGCGTTAAGTGCAACGTCACCGGTCACCAGACCGACGTTCGCGGCACCGAAGACGTCAACCAGGTCGAAGAACTTTTCGGACACCAGTGCCTTGAGCGGGGCGGAGTAGTACGACCTAACACCGCGAGCCAGGGAGATGAAGTGGGCGGCCATGGCAATCATCGACTTGCCAGATCCCGTTGGGGTTTGGGCGATCACGTGATTGCCCGAGAGTAGGTCGACCAGGGCGTCCTCCTGGTGAGGATAGAGAGGTCGTCCAGTTGACTCGGCCCAGCTTGTGAAGGCATCTAGAAGTTCATCAGTTTCATCGAGTGCGCCCCGATCTTCGAGAGAGTCCAGGATTTCATTGAGGGAAGCCTTCATGACTCGATCATCCCATGACTAAGCTGGGGACATGCGTATCGTGCGATTCTCAGATGGTGATTCCCCGAAGTTCGGTCTACTCAAGGACGATTCGAACCGAGTATTCGTCCTGAGGGGCGACCCAATGTTCTCTCCGATCGAGCCGTCGGGGGAGGTCTTTGAGCTTGATGAGATCAGACTCTTGGCCCCCGTGATTCCGCGGTCGAAGGTTGTTGCGGCGGCACGTAACTGGCCGACTCACGCTCCGGAAACCATTCCTGACGAACCGGTGATATTCATCAAGCCGAACACCTCGGTCACCGGCCCAGAAGACCCGATTATCTACCCCGCTTGGTCGAATCACATTGAGCCAGAGGGTGAGTTGGCCGTCGTCATTAAGACTCTCGCCAAGGACGTCCCTGTTGAGCGAGTTGATGACATTGTCTTTGGCTACACCGTGAGCAACGACGTGAGCGCCCGCGACAAGCAGCGCAAGGACGGGCAGTTCACTCGCGGGAAGGGCTTTGATTCCTCGTGTCCGCTCGGTCCATGGATCACTGTCGATCCTGAGCTTGACATCAACAACCTGCAGATAACTACTCGGGTTGATGGAACCCCGATTCAGCAGGGGAATACTGCCGACATGATCTTCCCGGTTCGCGAGTTGGTTTCATTCGTCTCACACTGCTTTACTTTGCTGCCCGGCGATGTGATCCTCACCGGAACCCCGACGGACTCAGTGCCGGTCCATCCGGGAGACCGCGTCGAGGTTGAGATTGAGGGAATCGGAAAAATTTCGAACCCGGTGATACGACGGTAGCAGGCCGCGTCTGAGGCGTGTATCCGCCGGGGTGGTCTCTTTTCACACGAAATCATGCGGGGCCTTCCACGGGCTACTCTGGCAGGTACTCCACCCAGTCAACTAGGTTGTTGGCATGAACGAGTACAGCGTCGTTATTACCGCCCACAACCAACGAGACTTCGTTCGTGAGGCAGTCTTTTCGGCACTGCAACAGTCGGTAACACCCGCAAAGGTCCTCGTTGTTGACGATGGAAGTACGGATGAGGAGTCACTCGAAGTACTTGCGGAACTTGGTAATCTCCCGGGCGTTGAAGTTGTTCGTCAGCCAAACGGTGGGGTTTCCTTGGCCAGGAACCTCGGGATCTTCCTCGTTGGAACTGAGTACGTTGCGGGCCTTGACGGTGATGACCGGTGGAAGCCCACGTTTGCCGAGAGGGCCGTCGAGTTGCTAGATGGTGACGACAACCTAGTGGGTGCCTCCTCTTGGATGAAGATGTTTGGGGTAGCAACGGCGCTGGTACAACCCGGCGGCGGCACGTTGGTTGACTTCTTGAGTAGGAACCAGAGTCCCTCCAGCATCATGATGCGAAAATCAGCATGGCTTGAGACCGGCGGATATGACGAGACGATGCGGGACGGATTCGAGGACTGGGACTTCTGCCTCTCGCTCTTGGCGGGTGGGGGAGAAATCCAAATAGTTCCCAAGGCTCTTATTGAGTACCGGACCTCCCCGGTATCAGCGAACATCGCCAGCATGGATGGTCGACGTGAACTCTTTGCGAGACTGATCGACAAGCATTCCAATGACTATAACGCCAACTACCGTCAGGTGCTCCTTGACCTCGACGATGGCCGCCAGCTTCACTTGCGCAACTGGGAAGAACTTGCTTCGCAAGGCCAGAAGACCGCAACCTTTGGTGATGGAGGCATGGCGGCAGTAGTGAGAATAGAGTCCAGGAATAGCTGAGGATCGACCGGCGTGCCCCGCGTCTACTGTCTGGTCTACTCCGTGTCTACTGTCTGGTCTACTCCGTGTTTTACGACTGGTGCGCTCCGTGTCCCACGAGGCGATCCATGCTTATTAGCCGAAGTCGCCACTTGCTCGTGGTTCGATTTGGAAAGAGAGCCGCGGTCGCCAACTCAGCACCGAGATCATGCGGTTTTTAAGGTCGAAACTGGTGATCGCGGCTCTCTTTCTTCTAAGGCCACTTAACGAACGGCGACAACGGCTCCCTTTCTTGTTGGCAGGCAGTGTTTCACTTCGCCGGACGTGAGTCGATGCGCATTAGTGTTTTCCCTCGTGAATAGAACCTGCCGTTGGTTGTAGTTGGTGGCGCGTTGCTGCTGGTATGTTTCCCCTCACGCAAAAACTCGCGGATGAAACGCGCATAGAAGGTGCCATTTTGTATTGCGCTCTGTGAGGCTCGGCCAGCGCCCGGACGGTGACAACTCCGACACTCCAGCCGTGAAGACTACGTTTCATCACAGGCCAACGGCCCGGGAGTTTTCCACAGAGGTTCGACGAGGAACACGTGGAGCTGATTCCGTCATGCTTCACTAGGGCATGACTCCTGAGCCATTTTCTTTGAGGTTCGGCGCAGACAGCTTGATTGTTTCTACTGCGGCGTGCCCGGTTCGCAAGAGAGACCGAGGCGAGTTGATTCCGCTGCTTCCGTCGGTGTACATTCCCGAATCCCTGATCGACGTCACGGCTCCACGTTGGCACGTCCGGCGCCAGGTCCAGGTGGCACGCATCCTTGCCACCGGCGTTTCACGAGAACGTTCAGCGCAGCGAATGATCACAATGGAGGCCGCGCTAATCGTCCGAGGACTTCCAAGCTGGATGGGTACCTATGACATCCACTACCGCACCCTGGGAAATGGAAGCCCGGGTCGCTGTGTTGAGGCCCCTTGCGTTCGTGTTGGCGAAACCCTCGTTCCAGAAGTGGCGGTCCGAAAGGTTGTGGCAGATCGCCTCTCGTCTCGTTTTGACCTGGTACGAGGAGTTCCGGTTGCGAGTTTGGAAGAGACGATCCTCGACCTGGTCCGGCTGGCTCATCCGCTCATGGCCTACGTCGATGTTTCAGTGGCGCTAAGTGAGCTTTGCAGATTCGACACCCGCCAGATACCGGCGTCACGCAGACGTGAGAACCGAGTTAAGGAAATCCTCATCGGCCAACTCGAACCGATCAGGAATAGGCGAGGGTACCGAAGAGCCTTGGAACTCATCAAGAAGGCTGATGCAGGCATTGATACACCCCCAGAAGGAGTATTGCTCTGGCTACTTCATATCCTCCTTCGGAATGACCGTAGTCAGTTGGCCCATTTCGAATCGCAGTATCCAGTCGTTGTTCGAGGCGAACTTAAGCGGGCGGACGTCGGATTCCCAAACCTGAAATTATTCATAGAGTTTGATGGACGAGGAAAGCTGATCAAAGATGATGAGGGCGCGCAGAACTGGATTGATCGTCAGCAGAGGTTCCAACAAGAGGGATGGACTCCGTTACGTTTCACGACGAGCAATCTGAACAATCTTGCTGGAGTCGCTGATGAAATGACGCGGGTGCTCTCTTCCTTTGGGCTCCGAGTGTCACCCCTAGGCGGCCCGCTGTGGAAGGAACTTCCGAGCTACTTTAGTGCGCCGATCCGTCGAAACTGACGGAGCGCCCGTCCGGTCCCTGTTCAGATCGGACGTGCTGTGTTGGCGTTGTCTCCGTAAAAGTGAGAGCGTGGACTCTTGCGATGCCAGTGTTTGACGAAGGGAGTGCTGGCATCCGCACGAGGGATGAAGTCGTGAGTTAGGTTCTTGCTGAGTGCCCCGCGGCTGGGGGTCCGCGTTACGGATGAAGTTGGTGCGAGTGTCTCGGATTTACTCTGGAGTTTCCTGGGATCTCGCGCTAGGGGCGAGGTCGGCGCGAGCGTCCGGGGCTTGTACTAGCGTGTGCTGGGACAACGCGCTTCGGATGAAGTCGTGATTTAGGCGCTTGCTGAGTGCCCTGCGGCTGGGACCCCGTATTAGGGATGTGAAGGTAGGAACATAGCCGAAGTCGCCACTTCCTCGTAGTTCGATTTGGAAAGAGAGCCGCGGTCGCCAACTCGGTACCGAGATCATGCGGTTTTTAAGGTCGAAACTGGTGATCGCGGCTATCTTTCTTCTAAGGCCACGTCGCGGATGGCGACAACGGCTTAGATTACCCAGAGAAGCAGAATATGTGCTGGGAAATCTCACCTGTGGCGCAAGAAGCGGCCCTCAGCGCAGTCTGCTCGCCGAACACCACACGTTGACCCCATGCTCGCGACTATCGCCACCGGATGATCGTTGTGCGTACCGAGGATTTGAGTTCTGTCCCGCATTCGCAGGTGTCGTTGTGGGAATACGTGATCGGGCAGACCTAAAGACAGTTCTGTCCCGCGCTCACACGTTGTCGTCTGGTACGTGGCAGCACCGACGACCGCTGACCGAGCCTGTCTTTCGCGTGTGCGTTGTAGGAGGTGCCCTCGGTTCATCGTTGTGGACGATGGCGCCGTGTCTTTTTCGTGCCCGTTTTACGAGGCGATCCGTGTTTGCGCACGTTGTTCTGTCGGGTGCGTACGAAGTTCTTGTACGAGGGATTACTTCGCGGCGCTGAAGCGAGTTGCCGTTGCTGCTGTTATTAGTACTAGTGTCACGAACACCGATGCCAGCACAAAGACCAGAGTCAGGGCTGGCCAGAAGGTGTTCGCGAAGAGCCATGCCCCTGCTGCCCACATAATCAGCGAGAGCACGACCGCGGTCAGTGCCATTGCCCATGGTCTTGAGGATCGAGCAACTGAATGAGCGACAAGCGCGGTCAGTAGCGCAAACCAGAATCCGGCCGCGATGAGGGTCAGAGTGCCAAGTCCCGTGTATTGCAGGCGGCTGGCCTCTTGAGCGAGTCTGACGCTGCCGGAACCCGCGATCAGAGTCGTCGTTGACGGAAGTATCAAAGTCGTTGCCACCACGACTATCCATCCCAGTGCGTCACTGCTGGAGCTACGGATGGTCGCCTTCTCAGTCATGGAAGTTCTCCTCATGAGCGTCGCTGCTGGAGTTGTGTCTCGTCGCCTTCTCGGTCATGGAAGTTCTCCTCATGAGCGGTACTGCAGAAGTCAGGGAACAACGGGCCCTCACTTCGAGCCTACCGGAGACGACATCTAGTCGAGCCAACGAAGCCTCGAAACTGGGGGATCATTGCGCCGTAAGAGCACATGGTCAACTCACCATGAGTCCGAATAGTAGCCGTTGTTGCCACGTCGTCGTGCTCCGTTTCGGCAACATAGCCGGGATCGCCTACTATGCACCGCAAACATGCGGGTTTTGGCCCCAACACTGGCGATTGCGGCTGTCTTTTCTCTCGCGCTACGTCGCCAGTGGCGACAACGGCATTGTTTCCTGTGTGCTTGTGAAGTTCTCGTGTGAGTGACTACTTCAGGGGTGCCTTGTTCGCGAAGTCTGCGATTCGCCCGACGGTTTCCTCCCATGGCCTCCGAGACATCGCGGCATTAACTCGTACCCACTGTTCGTAGCCTGTCCCTAGGGAAATCCCGTCGTTGGTCGCCACCGCATAGTCATCAAGTAGAACCTTCTGCGGCGTCCTGTCCAGGGCATACGCCTCGAAGCCAAGCCAGTTCAGGTAGGTTCCCTGCGGGCGGGTGTAGTCGACGGCGGTGTCGCGGAGCGCCTCGTCCAACAACCTCACGTTGGCATCGATGGTTTCGACGACCTCGGCCAGCCACTCATCACCATTCGTATACGCGGCGATGGCGGCGACGGAGCCGAGGGTGGTGGCGTGCTCGCGCGGGTGCGCTCTATCCCAGCGCTCGCGGAGTTCGTTGTTCGGAATGATCACCTGTGAAGCTGGCAAACCCGCAACGTTCCAAGCCTTCGACGCGGCAACCGCTGTCACGGTGTTGTGAGAGTATGCGTCGCCCAGTGAGGCATAAGAAACCATCGACGAGGGATCCTCGTAGACCAGGGGAGCGTGGATCTCATCGCTGAAGATCAACGCGTCGTACTTGTTAACAACCTGGTTCAGCTCCTCAAGCTCGGGCACACTCAGCACGCGCCCCGTCGGGTTCCACGGGTTGCAGAGAATCAGCAGCCCGGCACCGCCCGCCAATACCTCTTCGATGCCTTCCAAGTTCAACGACCACGCCTCGCGCGGATCGGTCGCGTTCGGGGTGTGGAGCGAAGGAACCTCGATCAACTCGCGTCCGTGCCCTCCCGGAATCGTGAGGAACGGCATGTAGTTCGGCGTTGGCACAACAACCGCAGAACCCGGCTGGGTCAACTCATCAATCGTCGTGTGTAGCGCGCCGAGGACACTGGAGTGCGAACGCGCCCATCCCGGCTTCACTACCCATCCGGTTCGGCGTTCGAGGAAAGAGACCATTGCGTCAACCAACTCCTCGTCCGCCCATCTCGGAGGGTAACCCAGCAGGCCCTTTTTGATTGAGGAGATGAGGGCATCCTCGACCGGTGGCGCCGTCGCGAAGTCCATCTCCGCGACCCAGGCGCCCATGGTTTTCTGGCCGTCTGCGGTCGTCAGGCCGGTCCACTTGAGGGAACCGGCATCTCGTAGCTCCAACTCGGTTGGGTGCCAAACGCTCAACGTTCTACTCCTGTCGTTTGCTGATCCAGAGGACTAAGTTCATCGGCAACGTCGGTGAAAACACCGGTGCAACCCCAATTGAACAGTTGGTTTGCGCGGGCTCGGGAGTTCACAGTCCAAACATTTACGTCGTAACCAGTCGCACACAACATGTCGATCTGCGGCTTGATCATCTTTCCGTCTTCGAGGTGTGCGTAGCTGGCATCCAGGGTTTCGAGGATGGTCAGCCAGTCCTCCGAGATGTTTCGTTGATCCCAGAGCATCCCGATCGCGTACTGCGGGGCGCGCTCGTGAAACCGTTCGAGGGTGAGGGCGGAGAATGAGGAAACGATGATCTCGATCCCCGGGTCGAGTCGATCAAGTTCCGCGATGACGGCGTTCACGAGGCGATCCGTGCCGGCCTTCCCCATCTGGTTCGACTTGAGCTCAACGTTGCAGTTCATTTTGTTCTCATTGAGAAAGTCGATGAACTGGGAGAACGTAGGGATGGAGGTGCCAGCAAACATTGGACTGAACCAGGAGCCAGCATCGATGTTGGCAAGACCCGCCGCAGTGTAGTCGGCGAGTAACCCGGAGCGGTTGGTGGTTCGATCCAGCGTGGTGTCGTGCAGAACTACCGGCGTTCCGTCTCCGAGAGTGTCGACATCCATTTCAAGCCAAGTGGCCCCAGAGTCCCTTGCCAGCTCGAACGCCGGCATCGTGTTCTCGGGTGCCTGATGGTTTAGACCTCTGTGGGCGAAGATCATCCGCTCGCTTGATGGAACGTGCGCGGTTGGGTTTCCAGCAACCATCGAAGGCTCTCCTCGACTGAACATCTTGAGTGCGACCTGACTAAGGCTGACAAGACAAGTCTGCCACGCAAACAGCGAACCGCTTTGATGAAGTACTTCTGGTCACCACGGACTGAGGCGACTCGGGGCTCAGAGGGCCCGGAAGGTAGGATTTCGAATCATGGCTAACTCATCTTCTTCCGCCGCCGCGGGCTCCGAGGTGCGCGTCCGCTTTTGCCCTTCGCCGACCGGTTCACCCCACGTCGGTATGGTTCGCACCTGCCTGTTCAACTGGGCCTACGCCCGCCACGTCGGTGGCACCTTTGTTTTCAGGATCGAGGACACAGACGCACAACGCGATTCAACCGAAAGCTATGAGCAGATCCTAGAGTCCCTCCGCTGGCTGGGCCTGGATTGGGACGAGGGCATCGGCGTGGGTGGCCCCTACGGCCCGTATCGCCAGTCCGAACGCATGGACATCTACAAGGATGTCGCACAGAAGCTGATTGACGGTGGGTACGCTTACGAATCCTTCTCGACCCCCGAAGAGGTCGAGGCCCGCCACGTTGCCGCCGGACGCAACCCCAAGCTTGGCTACGACGGCTTTGACCGCGACCTCACCGAAGAGCAGAAGGCCGCCTTCCGCGCCGAGGGTCGCGAGCCTGTCATCCGCATTCAGATGCCGGATGAGGACATTACTTTCAATGACCTGGTCCGTGGCGACATCACTTTCCAGGCGTCCGCCGTCCCCGACTATGTCATTGTTCGCGCTAACGGAGACCCGCTCTACACCCTGGTGAACCCGGTTGACGACGCGCTGATGAAGATCACCCATGTCCTTAGGGGCGAGGATCTACTCAGTTCCACCCCACGCCAGATCGTCCTCATGCGCGCCCTGATGGACCTAGGTATCGCCGATCAGATTCCGCTCTACGGTCACCTTCCCTACGTAATGGGCGAGGGGAACAAGAAGCTGTCTAAGCGCGACCCCGAGTCGAACCTGCTGCTCCACAAGGCCAACGGCATGATCCCCGAGGGCCTGCTCAACTACCTGGCCCTGCTCGGCTGGTCGATCAGCCCGGACGAGGACATCTTCACGATGGACCAGATGGTTGAGGCCTTCGACATCGCCGATGTGAACCCGAATCCGGCGCGCTTCGACCTGAAGAAGTGCACCGCTATCAACTCCGATCACATTCGGATGCTGGCCCCAGATGACTTCATGCGTCGGATCGTCCCCTTCTTACATGAGGCCGACTTTGTCAGCGCCGGCGACTTTGATTCCCTGCTCCCCGAGGAACAGCGTGTGATTTCACAGGCATCCCCTCTGATCCAGACGCGGGTTCAACTCCTTAAGGAGGCTCAGGGGATGCTCGGGTTCTTCTTTGTTTCGGACGAGGAAGTAGTGATCGAGGAAGACGCGATGAAGACCCTGCGTCCCGAATCGGGGGAGATCCTCGCGCGCACCATAGAGGTGCTAAGAGGCGTGCCCGAGGCGAACTTCACCGCAGAGAGCGTCCAGGAGACCCTGCGCTCTGCGCTTGTAGAGGAAATGGGAGTGAAGCCGCGGCTGGCCTTCACTCCGGCTCGGGTGGCAATCAGTGGACGCCGAGTCTCCCCGCCGCTGTTCGAATCAATGGAAATCCTGGGTAAAGACTCCTCTGTTCGTAGGCTGCAGAGGCTGGCTGAGCAAATCTAAAATGGCGCCCGTGACGGCACTCACGCCCAGAATATTTGAGTGGAGCGCCGCGGTTCCGGTAACGTTTCACCTTGCTGGTTCCCTCACGGGGAGCGGCAAAACCCTTGGGGTATGGTGTAATTGGCAGCACGAGTGATTCTGGTTCATTTAGTCTAGGTTCGAGTCCTAGTACCCCAGCAGGTTGGTTCTTCGGAACTGATCGATCCTGGCCCCCGTCGTCTAGCGGCCTAGGACGTCGCCCTCTCACGGCGGTAACACGGGTTCAAATCCCGTCGGGGGTACTCTACGATTGAGACCGGGAACAGGAAGCTCGCTTCCAGTTCTTAGTCGATTGAGTTTACTGAGTAAGATTCGTCGAACTCAGTTGGTCTGATTGGGTCGATACTGCCGGGCATGCCCGGTAAGTCGAAGCAGCGGACTAGTTTCCGCTTCTGAAGTAACATTCAGAAGTGGGATACATAGGCCCCCGTCGTCTAGCGGCCTAGGACGTCGCCCTCTCACGGCGGTAACACGGGTTCAAATCCCGTCGGGGGTACTTGATCCGAGTGGTGATTCATCACTCGGGAGGCAGTACAGAATGTAGCAAAGGCTACTGAACTGGCTCCGCAATCTGGGCAGTCGCACCGGAAAGCGGAGCCGTTACTGTATCTGCCCTGATTCTATGTGGGAGTGGGATGAAGGTCGTTCACGTAACCGATGCATTCGCGCCGGTAATGGGCGGTATCGAGACGCAGGTTGCCGCACTTGCTTTTCAGCAGGCGCAGCGTGGTGACGATGTGACGGTTCTGACTACGACCATGAGTGAGCCAAGAAAGGGAACTGGACTTGGTGCTTCTGACGAGTTACTTGTCGAGGAAGCTACGGTCGAGACCCCATATCGGGTAGTGCGCTCCGAGTGGGCGAATCCGACAGGATTTCCGATCGATCCCCGGGCAGCGAAGCGCTTTGTTGAACTCATCGAGCGGCAGCAGCCCGATGTTATGCACGTCCACCTAGGTGAGTTAACCCCGGTGGCCACAGATGTGCTGGTCAGATTGCAGGATACTGACGTTCCCGTCGTGGTCTCTGTGCACTCGATCTGGTCGGGGTTTCCGACGGTGCCTTTCTACCGTGCCGGTGCGCGCATCATTGGACTTGAGGACGCGCCCGTCCTGTGGCTCCCTAACTCTGAGTTGACGGCGAGGGCGGTTCGTAAAGTTGTGGACCCTGCTCGGGTCCGAGTTCAGAACAACTCGGTTGATGCTGCCGGTTGGCTAGTCGAGCCAATTCCGCATGACGGACTCGTTGCAGTGAGCGCTACCCGCTTTGCTCCCCGTAAACGTGTCCCTGAACTACTAGGGATTCTGCGGGACACGGGAGAAGAACTGGGCATTAACGGTTCTGGGACAAAGGCTCATCCGGAAGAAGACTCGGAGATTCTTCCCCTTCGTGTTGTTATTGCGGGGGAGGGCTCCGGTCTTGAGCCAGCCGAGCGTTTCATCAAGGCGAACGGGATGACTGAGTGGGTTTCGCTCCCGGGGCGCATGAATAGGGATGAACTCGTCGAACTCTACGCCGCCTCAGACATCTATCTCTCGCCGAGCGTCAAGGATGCATTCTCAATTTCCGGGCTTGAGGCACGCGCCACGGGTCTTGCGATCCTGGCCCGCTCACAGTCCGGCTTCGGTGCAGCCGTCCATGACGGGGTCGAGGGCAGAAGCGTCCCCACTGACCGAGAGATGACTGACGCTCTGGTTGAGTGGGTGCGGAACCCGAAGATAGTCGAGACCTACAAGCGCCATAATCGCGAAACCTCGATGCCGTACACCTGGGACAATGCAATCCCGCAGTTCAGAAAGCACTACCGGGACGCGGCAGCCCTGAAGAAGGCCCTCTAGAGGCCCATTTCCTCCGCCGTACGTAAGAACTCCGTTAGACGGTTAGCGGCAGCAACAACGGCGGGTCCGTAGAGCCGCCCGGGTTGGCGGCCCATACGCTCGATCGGCCCAGAGACTGAGAGCGCGGCTATGACGCGACCATCAACCCCTCTTACCGGGGCGGAAACTGAGGCGACGCCCGGCTCGCGTTCCGCGACCGACTGAGCCCATCCGCGCCGCCGCACCTGCGAGAGTGTGGTGGCGGTAAAGGTCGCACCGATCAGTCCGCGGTGCAGCCGCTCGGGTTCTTCCCAAGCAAGCAGCACTTGGGCGGCCGAGCCTGCCTTCAGCGTGAGCGTCGCGCCAACAGGAATCGAATCGCGAAGACCGACCTGCCTTTCGGCTGCCGCAACACAGACGCGGTGTTCCCCCTGCCAGCGGAATAACTGCGCCGACTCTTTGGTGTGGTCACGGAGCGCTAGAAGGATCGGCATGGATGATGAAATGAGTCGATCCTCGCCCGCAGAAGAGGCGAGTTCCTGAAGCCGAGGACCGAGGACGAACCGTCCCTGCATGTCCCGGGCAACGAATCGGTGATACTCAAGCGCGACTGCAAGTCGGTGGGCTGTTGGGCGCGCGAGTTTCGTTGCGGCCACAAGCTGGGCAAGGGTAGCGGGTCCGGACTCGAGAGCGTTCAAAACGAGCGCTGCTTTATCGAGTACACCAACACCGCTTGAATCCGTGTTGCTGTCCATATTTGGATACTGCCATTCCAAGTAGTGAGATGCCAAATCGTTACCGAACGGAATTCCAGAGTGGCCGACATTCGCCCGCGGCGTATCTCACGGTGCGAGGGACGGACACCCTCCACATATTCTTCCCCATGGAACTAACCTGACGTGAGATTCTGACACGCAAATCTGCATGTTTCTTGATGGATTTGTAGCGGAAAAGCTCGGAATTAGGACCAATTCGATTGACCGCGTGCCGGTGGGAGATTAGGACACATGGGTAGCACAATGGCTGAGAAGGTGTGGCGCGACCACATCGTCAAACCTGGTGAAGATGGAGCGCCGGACCTGCTCTACATTGATTTGCATTTTCTTCACGAGGTAACGAGTCCTCAGGCGTTTGAAGGTCTTCGACTTGCGGGGCGCCCAGTGCGCCGCCCAGATCTGACTATTGCGACCGAGGATCACAACACGCCAACGAAGGACATCTTCCTTCCGATCAGTGACCTGACTAGTCGACTTCAGATCGACACGCTAAGGAAGAACGCGAAAGAGTTCGGAGTTCGCCTACACTCCCTCGGTGATCCCGAGCAGGGCATCGTCCACGTTGTCGGCCCACAGCTCGGCCTGACACAGCCGGGGACCACGATCGTTTGCGGTGACTCCCATACTTCGACCCACGGAGCTTTTGGGGCTTTGGGGATTGGTATCGGAACTTCTGAGGTGGAGCACGTCCTGGCAACCCAGACTCTTCCGCTTCAGCCGTTCAAGACCATGGCGATAACCGTCAACGGTTCTCTTCGTCCAGGTGTCTCGGCAAAGGATGTCATTCTGGCAGTCATTGCCAAGATCGGAACCAACGGCGGGCAGGGTTACGTCCTTGAGTATCGGGGTCAGGCAATCCGCGAGCTCTCGATGGAAGGTCGCATGACCATCTGCAATATGTCCATCGAAGCGGGTGCCCGTGCTGGAATGGTCGCACCTGATCAGATCACCTTCGACTACTTGGAGGGTCGTCCGCACGCTCCTGAGGGAGAGGACTGGGACGCCGCAGTCGAGTACTGGAAGTCTCTGGTTACTGACGAGGATGCCAAGTTCGACTCCGAGGTCATCCTCGATGGCGACAAAATCGAACCATTCGTCACCTGGGGAACCAATCCCGGGCAGGGAGTGCCGCTTTCCAGTGAAGTTCCCGATCCGGAGAGCTTCGATGATCCGAACGACCGCGCCGCCGCAGAACGGGCCCTTGAGTACATGGACCTCAAGGCCGGCACTCGCATGAAAGACATCCCCATCGACGTTGTCTTCCTTGGGTCCTGCACTAACGCGCGTATTGAGGATCTCCGTGCTGCCGCCAAAGTGCTGAAGGGTAAGAAGAAAGCCGATTCCCTAGAGATGATGGTGGTGCCGGGATCCGATCAGGTTCGCATCCAGGCTGAGGCTGAGGGCCTGGACCAGGTATTCAAAGACTTCGGGGCCGACTGGCGCAACGCTGGCTGCTCGATGTGCCTGGGAATGAATCCTGACCAATTGGCCCCTGGTCAACGTTCTGCCTCGACCTCGAACCGTAACTTTGAGGGCCGACAGGGCAAGGGCGGACGGACCCACCTAGTTTCGCCGGTTGTGGCCGCTGCGACCGCCATCAAGGGCACCCTGGCTAGCCCGGCAGACCTCTAGGAGGAAACAGTATGGAGAAGTTCACTACTCACACTGGCATCGGAGTTCCTCTGCGTCGTTCTGCCGTGGACACCGACCAGATCATTCCAGCGGTTTTTCTTAAGCGAATCACCCGAACCGGGTTCGAGGATGCGCTCTTTTCAGCGTGGCGACGCGAGCCAGACTTTATTCTCAACGATCCGAACTACGCTCAGGGTTCGGTCCTGGTCGCCGGCCCCAACTTTGGGACCGGTTCATCGCGCGAGCACGCGGTCTGGGCGCTCAAGGACTACGGCTTCAAGGTCGTCCTCTCAACCAAGTTCGCCGACATCTTCCGCGGTAACGCGGGAAAACAGGGTCTGGTCGCCGGGGTGATCTCGGAGGAAGACTGCAACGCCCTTTGGAAGCTACTTGAGACACAGCCCGGGGCAGAGCTAACCGTCTCGCTCGAAGACCAGACCGTCTCCGGTGGGGGAGCCACCTATCCCTTCCAGATTGACGAGTACACGCGTTGGCGTCTGATGGAGGGTCTGGACGACATCGGGCTGACGTTGCGTTCCGAGGACGCAATTGAGGCGTTCGAGACGGCGCGTCCCAGTTGGAAGCCTCGCACTCTGCCGGAGCACATCTCGCCCGTTTCCTAGTCGTTCGCTGACAGCGACGGGCGAAACAGGCCACTAAGGGCTTTCATGTTCTGGTCACGGCGCTAGACTCATCTAGGTATTGGCCGAATCTGATTGAGCCCGGTCCAGGTAACGCTGGATTGGCCCGAAAGGACAGAACGGATGTCGGAAGTTCTTCGCGTGAAGGGTGGCAAGCCTCTCTACGGAACCATTCAAGTTCGCGGTGCGAAGAACTTTGTTCCAAAGGCGATGGTGGCTTCTCTTTTGGGAACTACGCCGTCACAGATCCGTAACGTCCCTCTTATCCGCGACGTTGACGTGGTCAAGGAAATGATGGAAGCCCACGGGGTTGATGTCGATTTTGACCAGGAAGAGGGAGTCCTGCTGCTGGACCCCAGCAAGGTCGAGTCCGCTGCCTCAGGCGATATTGACGCACTGTCAGGTTCCTCTCGCATTCCGATCCTCTTCTGCGGCCCGTTGCTTCACCGCTTGGGCGAGGCCTTTATTCCCGAACTCGGCGGTTGTGCTATCGGCGACCGCCCCATCGACTTTCACCTTGAGACGTTGCGTCGCTTTGGAGCTGAAGTTGTCAAGGAGCCGGGTGGGATTCGCCTGATCGCGCCGGAGCGCGGCCTGCGTGCCACCCAGATTGATCTGCCCTATCCGTCCGTTGGGGCCACCGAGCAAACCCTGTTGACAGCGGTTCAGGCGAACGGGATAACGACCCTGACCGGGGCTGCGATCGAGCCCGAGATTATGGATCTGATCAACGTTCTTCAGAAAATGGGCGCGATCATCTCCGTTGACACGGACCGAACCATTCGTATCGAGGGCGTTGAGCGCCTTGACGGATATGTTCACACCGCTCTCCCAGATCGCATTGAGGCTGCTTCCTGGGGAGCCGCTGCTCTCGCGACCCGCGGGGACGTTTTCGTCAAGGGAGCCCACCAGCCCGATATGACGACTTTCCTCAACACCTTCCGCAAAGTCGGCGGAGGTTTTGATGTTGAGGCTGATGGGATCCGCTTCTACCACCCGGGAGGCGAGCTTAAGCCGATCATGCTTGAGACCAACGTTCACCCCGGCTATATGACTGACTGGCAACAACCCCTGGTCGTTGCACTGACTCAGGCAAACGGTCTCTCAATCATCCATGAGACCGTCTACGAAAACCGTTTTGGTTTCACCGATGCCCTCAGGCAGATGGGGGCGAACATTCAGCTTTACAAGGAGTGCGTTGGAGGCGCGCCCTGCCGCTTCGCTTCGGCAAACTTCTACCACTCGGCCGTTATCTCCGGTCCGACTCCACTGAAGGCCGCTGACATCACCGTTCCCGACCTGCGCGGTGGTTTCTCGCATCTGATTGCGGCGCTCGCAGCCGAGGGCACCTCGCACGTTTCTGGCATTGACATGATCTCTAGGGGATACGAGCACTTCATCCATAAGCTCCGTTCCCTCCACGCAGACATCGAATACGTCTAGGAACGGCTCAGTGGAAAAGCAGAGCCGAGCTAGTTCGAGCGATTCACCTCGCTCGATGTCGCTTGTGGTTTCCTCAATGTCCGCACGCGGGCGCTCGCTGACACTGGGTCGCGAATTAGTTGAGATTCTCCGTGATGGCGGTTGGCAGGTGGACGTTCACGTCACTAACTCGACAAGTGATGTCGAGTACGAGGCGTCTCTAACCGATCACCCGTTCATTGGCGCTCTCGGCGGGGACGGCTACCTAACTGCTGCAGCCCGCGGCTGTATCGGCCACCCATCTCCCTTGCTTCCCTTCCCGGGGGGACGAGGCAACGATCTTTGCCGCTCCCTTGGCATTGGTGCGGACTCCTTCGAATGGGCGAGGAAGGTTGCGGCGACTTCGACTGAGGAAGTCCTTAGTTGGGTTCGCCTTCTCGATGCGATGCAGGTTGAGTCCGCCGACGGAAAGTACGTTGTGCTCGGTGTTGTCTCGCTGGGCGTGGATGCGACGGCTAACCAGATTGCCAACAACTCGTGGTTCCGCTCCGGACCTTTGGCATACGCATGGGGCGCGGCGATCGCAGCTCTCGGGAAATACCGTCCACTTGAAATCACCGGGGCAATCGAGGGCGAGGTTCCGCAGGATTATCCGGGTAAGGACTCCGATTCCAGCGCCGGCGAAGCTGATGTTCAGCGCACCGGAGTGTTCCACCCCATTCTCGGAGGTTGGGTCACCTCCGTTGCGAACACTGGATGGATCGGCGGCGGCGTGAACATTACTCCACAGTCCCGCACCGATGACGGCACTCTTGAGATCATCACCCTTGAGGGGATCCCGCGTTTCCGAGCCATAGGAAAGCTAGCGAAGGTTCTTTCAAGCCGCGCACTGGATGACCCCGTAGTTCACATCTACGAAGGGACACGGGTTCACCTAGAAGAACCCGCTGGACTGGAAGTCATGGCCGACGGCGATGTGATCGGTCGTCTCCCGATGGATATTCGGGTTCTTCCGAGTGCACTAAGAGTCGTCGCTCCTCCACTGAGCATTGAGGAGACAAAATGAGAAGCATTGCGCCTCTGCGTTCATATAAGGGCAATCTTCGGACCGCATATCGGGTTCTGCTACCGGTCCTATGGCCCCTAGTGAACTCCCTGGCTAAACCGCGGTTGCAGAGCTTCGAGAATCTTCCAAAGGAGGGCGCGTTTATCCTCGCCCCCAACCACCTGTCGAACGCCGATCCGTTTGTCATGGGCTACCTGATGGCCGACGCCGGCTACGAAATCAGTTTCATGGCAAAGGATTCTCTGTTTCGAGTTCCGGCGCTAGGGCAGATTCTTCGGGCTTGGGGAATGATCCCCGTCGTAAGGAATTCTGCGGCCGCAGCTGATTCACTGGTGCACGCACGTGAGGTCCTCGGCCGCGGTGGAATCGTGGGCTTCTACTTTGAGGGAACACTTACACAGGATCCGGCCTATTGGCCAATGAAGGGCAAGACGGGTCTGGCCCGTCTGGCTTTGGATACTCGAGTTCCCGTGATTCCCGTGGTTCAGTGGGGCGCTCAGGACATCGTGAACCGCTACGTCGAAATGAGGCCATTTGGGAAGCGCCCCGAGTTGTTCATCAGGGCGTTGCCTGAGCTTGATTACTCGGATCTGCCCGGAGACTCGAGCAACCATGAGAGCGTCAACGAACTCACCCAGCGTCTCCAGAATGCGCTTGAGGCAGGTTCGGCCGCTCTACGTGAGGAACTTGCCCCTGAAACTCCGTGGGACAGAAAGACGAACGAGAGCCGAAATCCGCGCAAGCTTAAGCCATTTACCAAGTGGAGGCGAGAACTGGCGCGGGCGGCAAAGCGTCAAGACGTTCTCCCGGCTACTCCTCGGTAGCTGGGTTCCCCGCCACGTTTTCGCTCCCTATCTCACGCGATCTCACGCGTCGAGCCAGCGCCTCGCGGTGACACTCTTCCTTGACTTGCCCCTGGCCAGCCTTCGCTCACGTAACTTGTGATGCGCTGACTCTGCACAATCTAGGAAGTGCATCTTTGGAGCTAGTTAGATGGATTCGTCACCGGGCCTTCTGAATGTCGATCACCACGCGGCTCGGGTTCGAGAGTTGGAAGATTCGATATGGGAGCTTTCGCTCCATGCCGATGACCACGTGAGATCTCCCCTCGAAGGTTCCGTCATAGATGACGTTTACGTCTCCAACCGCCTTCTCTGAGAAGTCGTCATAGAACACGGACCAGTCCTCGTCCGTTTCCGGAATCCTCGTTTCTGTGATAGCGATCTCAAGAAACTCGCTACCTGAAATGGCAAGGGGTTCGCCGCGTCCTTCTTCAACGGGCCTGTCAGTCCACCGAGTGGTCCACCCGACTGAGTTATCCCCCAATAGATCTATGACAACCCGATCGAATTCTGCGTGCTCCCCGAGACGCATCCCCGTCACCAGAGCGGCTTCCTCGCTGGAGGCAACTGGCTCACCGATGGTCTCACCGGTGATCCAGGGAATGGAAATCTGTTGCTCGGAAGGTTCCTCGTTCGCCGCCTGTTCACTTTGTTTATCTGCGGAGGAGGGGTCAGAGACAGGTGTTTCCTCGCCCTCATGAACCGTGGACTCGGGTGTGTCGGACTGACTGAGTGTAGTAATGGTGTTACCGGAACAGCCCGCGATCAGCAGGGCTGCGGCCACTAGCGACACAACTGTGGACAGTGTCTTGGGTAAAGCGCTCACGTGCACCTCCAAATGGCGACTCCCGGTGTAGGGGCGGTGTACCTCAACCGTAACGCGGCTAGGCTGGATGGTGAGGCAAAGCGCGCGGCGCGTGAGCGAGGGAGGACAACTGTGAGTTCCAAGAGAGTAGCAGTGTTGGGAACGGGGTCCTGGGGAACGACATTTGCGCAAGTTCTTGCCGACGCGGGCCATCAAGTCTCGATGTGGGGGCGACGCAACGCGGTTGTTGAGATGATCAACGCGCACGAGAACTCGTCATACCTGCCTGGAATCGACCTGTCTGAGTCGATTGTCGCAACGACTGACCTGGACGAGGCCCTGGACGAGGCTGAGATGGTTTTTGTCGGGGTTCCGGTTGCGGCGACGGCTGAAGTGGTCGCGAAAGCCACGGCCAGTAACTCGGACGCCGTGTACGTCTCGCTTGCGAAGGGTATCGAGACCGGTTCACGTCGAACCATCACGGAGATCATCCGTCGTGCCGGAGACCTGGACTCCTCGCAGGTGGCGCTGATCTCCGGCCCAAACCTTTCAATGGAGATCGCGATGAAGCAGCCGACGGCTTCGGTTGCAGCGAGCACTGATCTTGAAACTGGAAAACGTCTGGCGAAGATTTGTCATAACGCTTACTTCCGACCCTACGTTTCCACAGACGTCATCGGCTGTGAGATCGCCGGGTCGACGAAGAACGTTATCGCCATTGCGATCGGTGCCTCTGAGGGCATGGGCTTGGGGGCGAACACCCGTGCAACACTGATGACCCGAGGACTGGCGGAGATGACGCGCCTGGGAGAGGCCGTGGGTGCGAACCCCGGGACTTTCGCGGGCCTAGCGGGAATGGGCGACCTGGTTGCTACCTGCTCATCGAGACTGTCGCGTAACTACTCGCTCGGATACCGCATGGGTAAGGGGATGAGCCTGGAGGAGGCTCTGAGCCTGTCCCCGGGGGTTGCCGAGGGCTCTAAGACGGCTGGCCCTCTGCTGGAGTACGCCACCGAGCGTGAGGTCGACATGCCGATCACCACGGCCGTCGTGGCTGGATTGAGCGGCGAGGCGACGGTGCAAGAGATGGGGGAGATGCTCCTCGGACGTCCGCAGAAGATGGACGGGTGGGAAATCGAACTTCTCGACTGAACCGTTTGCCGTAGTGGGTGCCCCGCGCAATAGGATTACCTCCATGGCAGAAACCACCGAGAGAACTGAGCCTCGCCCGCTCCTCGTCCTCCTTTTTGGGGGCAGGTCGGGTGAACACCAGATCAGCTGCGCCACTGCAGGCGGCGTATTGAGGGCTATTGATGACTCTTCGTGGGACGTGCGGGCAGTGGGAATATCACCTGACGGCGAATGGATTCCTCTGCCTAGCGAACCCGAAGAATACGACTTGCGGGACGATTCAGGTTATACGGTGACCCCGAACCACCGACGTGTCGCATTCCTTCCTGGGTCGCCGCGTCTCATTGAGTATGAGGTGGACGAAGCGAAGAATCCGGTGGGTGAGTCCGTTTCGGTCATCGGTGATGTTGACGTTGTCTTCCCGCTGTTGCACGGTCCCTATGGCGAGGATGGAACTGTACAGGGATTACTTGAGTTCAGCGGCGTGAAGTACGTCGGCTGCGGGGTGGCCTCGTCCGCAGTATGCCAGGACAAACACCTTACGAAAGTGGTTCTCAAAGACGCGGGGATTGACGTAGGTGAATGGGTCGCATTCACCCGCGATGAGTGGGACCGAGACGCACTGCGAATCAAGGAAGATATCGCCGCACTGGGGCTCCCGGTGTTCGTGAAACCATGCCGCGCTGGTTCCTCGCTCGGAGTAACCCGAGTTGATAACGACTACGAACTCGACGCAGCAATCAAGGATGCACAGCAACATGATCCGCGGGTGATTGTGGAGCGGGCCGCTCGTGGACGTGAGGTGGAGTGCGGTGTCCTCAGCACGGTCGACAAAGAGGTGCACGCTTCTGCGATCGGAGAGATCAACGTCCTTGGCGACACCTTCTACGACTACAAGACTAAGTACTTCAATCCGGACGGAGTCGATCTACAGTGTCCCGCTGACCTGCCTGACGGGGTAGGGGAGCGGATCAGGGAGATTGCGGTGCGTGCGTTTGAGGCGACTGCGGGTGAGGGAATCTCGAGGGTTGACTTTTTCTACGATCCCCAAACCGACAACATCACGTTGAACGAGATCAACACGATGCCTGGTTTCACTCCTTTTTCCATGTATCCCACAATGTTCAGGGAGTCGGGTCTGTCATACGCGGAGCTGGTGGCGGCGCTGTTGGAAGAGGCGATCACTCGTCCAAATGGACTTAGGTAGACTCCGTCACGTTCTCTCCGACCGCAGGCTTTCCGGGTAACGTTGGACCATGAGTAAGCCCAAAGTGACCCTAGCGACCGCGGCAGCGTTGCCCGATCTGTACCCCGATGAGTCCGGTCTGCTTGATGCGATGGCCGATCGTGGAATGGACCCGCAGATCAAGGTCTGGAACGACCCGAACGTCGACTGGGATGATGCTGGAATTGTCGTAGTTCGTTCCGTGATTGACTACGCGAGGGACCGAAAGAGCTTTTTGGAATGGGCCAGTCGGATGTCGCGGATTCTCAACAGCTACGACGTCTTGACCTGGAATAGCGATAAGCACTACCTGCAAGAGTTGGCCAGGCGCGGTTTGCCGACCATCACCACCACTTGGGTTGGGGCTGACAAGCACTACAACAAGCACCAGGTTCACTCGCGGTTTCCGGCCTTTGGCGATTTCGTTCTGAAGCCCACGGTCTCTTCGGGGGTAAGGGACATTGGTCGCTACTCCACGGATAGCATTGAGGCGCGGCAGGCCGCCATCGCGCAGGCGATGGACCTGTTGGGCGACGGGCGTGACATTATGATCCAGCGGTACGAGGAAGCGGTGGATATCCACGGTGAGATGTCGATGGTGTTCTTCAACGGAATGCTCTCGCACGTCGTTCAAAAGGGTGCACTGCTGAACCCCGCACAGGTCACTGATGAACACATTAAGGAAGCCTCAGTCCGGGCCACTGAAGTGGGGGATCAGGAGCTTCGCTGGGCCGAGCAGATTCACGCCGTGGTCCACGACTACGTCCGCGAGCGCACCGGCCGTGACGAGCAGTTCCTGTTCAACCGTGTCGATATCGTTCCGGACGGCAGCGGGTCTTTCCTTGTCATGGAACTGGCCATGGTTGACGCGGATCTCTACTTGGATTCCACCCCGACCGCGATCCGCAACTTCGCGGACGCGATCTCGGTTCGTGCGTTTTGGTGATGGTCCTTGGACAGTTCTGAGTTGTCGGGAGCGGACGAGGAGTCACCGGTCACCGACGCTGAGTTTGAGGAGATGGTGGAGCAGGCACTTGAGTCGATCCCACCCGAGCTTTCTCGCATGGTGGAGAACTGTGCATTCATCGTGGAGCATGAGCCTGAAGGTGGTAGACGAGGATTACTTGGGCTTTACCACGGGCGGCCGCTCACCTCGCGCCAGAATTACTATGGCGTCCTTCCCGATACGATCACCATTTATCAGGGCCCCCTCGTTCGCCACTATCCGGATCGCGAAGAGTTGCGCAGGCAGGTGCGTCGGACGGTGATCCACGAAGTGGGGCACTATTTCGGGTTCGAGGAGGGGGAACTACACGAACTCGGCTGGGGGTAAAGCTCCTCTGTTGTGGCGCTTGCCCTTCCATTATCCGTTTGTGTGCCGCTCCAGCTCGATCTTGCTCAGGTCCTGACCCGCTCCTGTTCCACGCAAGTTACGTCCACGTTCCCGGCGGGAAATGTGAGTTGTGCCGGACCGGACCGTCTGCGTCCCGTTCGGGTCCGGCGCACTGGTAATATCGTCTATTGCTGAGGTTGGCCACAAGCGGACTTCGGCGATGGTGGCTGTAGCTCAGTTGGTAGAGCCCCGGCTTGTGGTGCCGGTTGTCGCGGGTTCGAGTCCCGTCAGCCACCCCGGTTGGGAGACGTTCAAACCGGCGACAAGAGGAACCATTCTTGTCCCGGTTTGAACCCCAAATCCCTGATGGGCTGCCACCTGGGCCGAGAATTCAATGCCAGAGACTTCCTACATTAGGAGGTTTTGTACACATGATTGAGGCTCTGCTGGCCCTAGACACGGCCAATTCTGAAACAGGATCGGGTCAGATGGTGTAAGGCTGGAGATGCTCGCGGTACCAGCTTGCTACTGTCCGCGCCAGTCCTTGTTCGTAGTCCGCGCGCCTGGTACGTCTATGTGCATGAACGATCAATACCCTCCGGAGCGTAATGCACACTCCGAACATCGATGGCCGGTCGCCGCCAGTATCCTCATTGCCCTGACGCTCTACACGTTTCTGCCGAGTGGCCTTTTTATCGTCCAGCGCTATTTTGTGGTTGTGATTGGCGTGTTTCTGCTGATCCCGCTGATTGTTGTCAACCCGCACCGCTATGTTCGTGAGACGCGTATTTCTCGGATTGTCGAGATGTCACTCGCTCTAGTGATTGTTTTGGCGAACCAGGTGACCTTCGTGCTCTTGATCATGCAACTCTTGCAGCAACCGGAGCAGGGAGAAAGATTATTGCTCGCTTCGCTGCAGGTTTGGGTGACGAACGTGATCGGTTTCGCGCTACTGTTCTGGTGCATCGATCGGGGCGGGCCAGTGGCACGTACCCGGGATTCACGCGATGAGTTGCCGCTTGCCGATTTTCGCTTCCCACAAGACGAGGATCGGGATGCCATTACCGAGGTGGCGCGTCGCTCATCCGTTAAGTCAGACTGGACGCCAACGTATATTGACTATCTATACTTCTCGCTGACGAATTCGATGGCATTCAGCGCCACGGATACAATGCCGTTGAGCACCCGGGCAAAGATCCTAATGGGGGTTCAGTCGTTTGCAGGCTTCCTTCTGCTGGCCCTGGTTATTGCGAGAGCAGTGGCCGAGGTGGGCTGATGCCGAATCATATTTTTGGGGCCACTAGGTAACTGATGAAGCGATTGCCTGTGAGGTTGCGGATTAGCCAGTCGAACACCGCGATGATAGCTCTTTGATCGAAGCCCTGCGCAAACAAGCTGAGCCGGAGGATAGAAGAATCCAGCGAGAAGAGCAACCCCTGTTGAAGCTCCGTCTTAGCGTGCAGGCTGAGAAACAGGCGGAGGAAATAAGTTCTTCAGTCTGAGGCGATACGCCAGAGAGCTTTAGGAGAAGCAATGCCCAAGAGCAAAACCCCCCAGCTCAAAGATGAAGAGATGTACGAGAGGCTCCGAGATGAGGGCGCATCGGAGGAAAAGGCCGCCCGGATTTCGAACGCCGCTGCCAAAGACGGCCGATCAGCTGTCGGCCGTAGAGGTGGCAAGGCTGAGGACTATGAAGACCGGACCGTTGATGAGTTACGCGCACGGGCGAAAGAACTTGGTCTCACTAACTACTCGGCTCTCAAAAAAGATGAGTTGATTCGTGAACTGCGAAACCACTAATTACACGTTCGAGGTTCTGGACTCTCGAGCTAACAATCCTTGATCAAAGGCGAGGAACGAGGGAAAAGCACCGCAAACGAATGCGAGGGGCTGACATCGCAATTTCGGACCTGCCGGAGGAACTTGCGGGCGCATATGTCTACCTCGCCTTAGAAGATGCCTCGTATGTCTCGGGTGCCGTAATTCCGGTTACTGGAGGGCGACATCCGTAGGGTGCGATGAAAGTACTCAGCTGTCGGTAGCGGGCTCGGGTGCTATCTGCAATCCACCGGGTGAGCTAGCGAGCAAGACGAGTTCGTCGACCCATCGGGAATTAAGTTGCTCGGTTGTCGGTCCTTCGAATTCAAACATGAGTGGCATCGTGGGGTGCATCCAGAGGCTATGTTGTTTCCCGCCCTCGACCCACGTGAATGCGAAACTTTCGGCGCGGGCGAACTTGCTGAGGATGACGGTGCGGAGATGCGTTAGTGTTCGATCATCGAACTCGAATGTGCGACCCATGCCGCAATGAAAAAAGCCCACCAGTTCGTCACTCTTCTCGCTTTTGTCTAATGTAGGCTTCAGCTTCGTGCTCAGAGATCACGCGCAACCCAGATTGGGTGTGTGAGAGCTCACTCATGGCGGCGATCCAATGCTGGTTGAGTTCTGGACCGCGACTACCTGCAAACTTGAACACGAGCGGAATGCTCGGCGATAACCACAGTGAGACGCGCCCGCTTCCCGTCTCGGGAGGATTCACCCAGCTCATGAGGAAGCTCTCTTGGTGGCGTAGTTTTGCGGTGATCGTGATTTTGAGATGGGCGAGGACGCGATCTTCGAATTCGAACTCTTGTGAAGCTCCGTAGATGAGATGTCCCATCGCCTAATAATGTCACACTGTCTCATCTGTTGGGGATGACAACGCCCCAAGAGCCACCCGGCTCTGGGCCCGGTGTTCGACACCGGGCCCATCAGTATTTCCCCGGGTACTCGTTCCGTCTTTCGGTGCCCGTGATCTCACAATGGTGGAGTCCGGTTCCTGGCCGAGAAGCGGGTGAGGATCCATGAACAGATTGCGGTTGTCAGGAAACAGATGATCGTTCCCCAGGCAATGTCACCGATAACCAGTTGCCATGACACTCCTGCAACCAGAGCCTTGAGAGTCAGGCCCCAGGTCGAGTACGTGAGGAGGCCGAATAGCGCGGCATTAGTGACTCGTGATCGTGCAGAGAGCTCCTGGCGATGCGGCGCAAGACCAAAGTAGGTCAAGCCTGCCGTATATACGACATAGAAGAGGCCGGCTGCCAGTGGATCTAGTCCCAGCGGAACTACTTCTCCGAGTTCCACCTGATACAGCGGCCCAGCCACGAGAAGAATCCATCCAGCATCAATCAGGCCGAAGATGACTAGTGCAAGTGCCCAGGCGATTGCGAAAGTGCCAGCTTCTTTCACAGGTATGCCTCGCTATTCACATCCACCCACTTGCGGCAATGTTCATTGACCTAACTCTCTGGCCTCGTTGAGGACTTAGCAGCCTTTCTGAGGGAACCGTCGTCTCCGAGAGCAGCGGCTGAATCACCCGTTGCGCGGGTGGTAGTGGTCGAGCGCTCCCTACCATTGAGGAAGAAATAGGCGGTTGCTCCGATGATCACGAGCGCGGCAACTATCGCGCCCACCGCGACCGGGGTGGAGTAGAGCGGTCCACCAAGACGACCTATTGCTATCCACGCCAGTGCCCATGACATCGCGGCGGCGACCGACCAGCGGGCTCCCAGGCGAGCAGCGAACATAACGCCCAGTCCTGCGGCGAGTCCAAGGACCAAAATCGCGATGATCTCGGCCCAAGGCGCTCCCGGATTGACTCCGGCGGCAATGAGGGCCACCGCTACGTTCGGCACGCTGGCAACGCTCACCCATCCCAGGTAGATGCCGAAGCTGCCGTCAACGACCACACTTTCGATGAGTGAATGGCGATCCTCTTCGCCGAGCCTCCCCACGATCATTCCAAGGATGACTGCAAGTGCGAGGATCACAACGACGCTGGGCCACACCCAACCCAGCTGTGTTACTCCGAGCCACATGGCATTCAGTACCATCGAAGCCGAGGCGAGCCATCCGATGCGAACTGCTCTCGGATTCCCTCTTTCCTTCCACTGCCAGACGACGTACGCTGCTAGTCCGACGTAGATCAATGACCAAATGGAGAATGCTGGAGTGTCCGGCGTAATCAGCGTCGCGTCGGCGGCGAAAACCCCTCCTGCGGAGTTCTCGACGCGCGTGCCGATCAGGCCGAATCCGGCCAGGGTTCCTATGCTCATCACGATGGCCGACAGGGTGACGACGATGGGTTGTATCAGCGTGTTGGATTTCAATTCTTGCTCCATCCTCGGCGTGCTTAAATTCGTCTACTTTGGGGAAGGGGCACAAGGACCGACGTTTTGGCCTTGTACTCGCGATAGTCCTTATGAGAACCCCACTTTGAGTCAGCTTTCCGCTCAAGAAGCGGGATCCCGCTTACTTTCGTCAGCAGAATGGTTACGAACAGCGGAGATACGAGGGTGACGTACTGCCATCCGTGAAGCGCGGGCAGGGCCATGAGGGCGACACCGACCCAGAGCGTGATCTCGCCGAAGTAGTTTGGGTGTCGGGACCACGACCATAAGCCGGTGTGAATGAACTGGTCCTTGTTCGCCGGTTCTGCACGGAACCTGCTCTTCTGGGCATCGGCGATGATTTCAAAAGTGAATCCTGCGGCCCATATGAGAAGGCCTGCAACGGTCAGACCGCTAAACGGCGGCTGTTCGACTGCAGTCACGGCGGCGAGTGCCGCGGAAATGGTAATAGTTATCCAGAGTCCTTGAATCATCCAGACATTCAGGAACCTCAGGAGGTTCTTCTTGATGTCGTCAAATCGGCCGTCTGATCCTGCCCGGCGTACACGCGTGAATAGGAATGATCCGAGTCTGGTTGCCCAAACCACAACCGCGAAGGTAATCAGTATTGCCGTGGCGTTGAAGTGTCCACTGAGAAGTAACGCGGCGAGAATAGTCGAGATGTAGGTGAGGCTCCCTGTAAGGTCAAAGAACTTCTCGGTGTGATTAGTCCAAGCGGGAATGAATGCCACTAGCTGAACCAGGAAAATCCAGCACACTGAAACCGCAAAAACCGGCAGACCCCAAACCTTTGCGCCGTTTTGGGAACCGGCCCAGGTTATCGCTGCTGCCAGAACAAGAATCAGGGCGAGGACGAGGATTGATCCCCAACTCGCGCCTCGTGATCTAGGTTCGTTCTCGCTTTGGCCGTCAGTCCTTGACGTCTCTTCAGGAACTGGTGATTGAGTCACGACGTTGCCTCTTCCTCGTAGATGTCGGCGATGTGTGATTGTGCTTTGTCGAGGAACTCGGTACGACGGAGTTTCTGAGTGGGGGTGAGCGTGCCGTTCTCCTCAGAGAGATCGGCAACGACGACGGCGAAGCGCCGGACTTGCTCGGCGCGGGAGACGGCTCCGTTGGCCCCATCAACAGTGCGTTGGACGTGTGCGAGGATCTCCTTATTGGTTATTCTCACCACTTCGCCCTTCTCCACCTCCGTAGCATCGATGATTTCTCTGACGAGGGGGTCAAGGCCTTTCGCTTTCGCCCAACCAATGACTTCGTCGGTGTCGAGGACAACCAGGGCAGTGGCGTAAGACTTGCCCTCGCCGACCATTAGGGCATGGCCAATGATTGGATCAGTCATAACAGTTTGCTCCCAGGGTTCAGGAGCGATGTTCTTCCCATTTGAGGTGACGAGGATATTTTTCAGCCTTCCTTGGATGTAAAGAAATCCGTCCTCGTCCAACCGACCAACGTCGCCGGTTCGGTAGAAGCCATCCTCGAACGCGTCATTGTTATCACCGGGGTTCAGATAACCGGGAGTGACGCCGACACCCTTCACGAGGACTTCTCCTTCCTCGGAAATACGAATAGTCGATCCGGGAATCGGAGTCCCGACGGATCCTGCTCGCATCTGTCCGGGACGGTTACCAGTGATTGGTGCAGTGGTCTCCGTAAGGCCGTAGCCCTCTACTACCGGAATTCCCGCTCCGCGGAAGAAATTCCCCAGTCCGGGGTCAAGAGGGGAAGCACCTGAGAGCAGGTAGTCGATTTTCCCACCCATGAGTGCGCGCATCCGGCTGTAGAAAAGCCGGTCAAACGCCGCATGTCGAATGGCTAAGGACCAGCCAGGCTTGAGGGAAGGATCTTTCTGGGTCTTCTCAAGGTACTCGCCCCAGGCGATCGCCGTAGTTTCGACCCAAGAGAACGCGCCTCCCAGCTTCTTGCCGCGTGCGGTCGCCCGAGCTGCTGCCCGTATCTTCTCAAGGATTCGCGGGACAACAACCATAAACGTCGGTTGCACCTTACCCATTAGAGCAACAGCCGCCTGAGGATTGCTTTCATGAATAACCTTCATCCCCGCATACACGGAGACAAGTTGTAGACCCTGGGCCAGGACATGGGCGAGTGGCAAGAGAACGATAGTTGAAGCGCTATCGTTCACCACTTCGCCGTATGCGCCTGCAACCTGCATGACGAGGCGAACGAAATTCCCGTGGGTGATCCGCACTCCTTTACTACCCCCGGTGGTTCCGGACGTAAAGACGATGCTAGCGACGTCGTCGGAAACTACTCGGGGTATCCGCTGCTCAAGCTCAGCCTCATTCTCCGGTGTCACTTTTCCCATTGAAATGAGACGAGAAAGGTCATCGGGCGAGCCGGAGTCGAATCTCCACACCCGGCAATCCGGTGATGCCTCGCTGATTACTCGGCTTTCTTCTGCCCCTCGTGCAAATGCGAATCGAACGCTGCACTCATCAAGGATTGTCTTAGTCTGCAACACGGAAGCTGTGTCGTAGACCGGGACCACGACCGCACCTGCCTCCCAGATTGCGAAGCTTGCTACCGACCATTCATAGCATGTCGGGGACATAATGGCGATCCTGTCGCCCGGGTCAACTCCAGCTGCTACTAGGCCGAGAGCTATGGAACGAACCTCCTGATAGAACTCAGCGGTCGTGACGTCGATTATTTCGCCGTCCACCATCCTGCCAAATGCGTCGTGTTCTGGGGCGACGTCCAGCCTTTCGTGGAGGATTGACGAGACAGAGGCCAGGTCTTTTCTCTCAATCAATGCAGGAACGGTTGTTTCGCGCACGGTTCTCCAATTACAAGTTTGGCTGACGAGCCGCTTGGCTAGCCCCTAGTAATAGCAGTATCTAGTTTATCTAGTTAGTTGCTAAGAAAGATACTAGCATCAATGCTATCCTCAAGCCATGTCCGAGCTTCCTCCGGGTCGAAACACATCGGTATCTGTGTACCAACTAGATTCCGCTGACCCTAGAAGTGAGTTGGTGGATCGAGGATCGGTTTCTGAAGCGGATGTGCGGCAGGTTGATCGAATGATGGCCGCGATGGGAAAGCTACGCGACACTGAGGATCAGGTTGCCGAGGCCTCAACGCGGTACATGAAACTCAACAAGACGGACATGCAGGCGCTCCGTTTTCTGATTGTGTGTGAAAATAGCGGCAATCTCGCGACTCCCGGTGAGATCGCTTCGCACCTGCGAATCACAACCGCATCCACAACAAAGCTGCTCGACAGGCTCGAACGCGGCGGACATATAGTGCGAGAGCCCCACCCGACGGACCGCCGCGCCCTGGTCATTCGTGTCATGCCTCAGACCCGAAGTTCTGCGATGAGTACCGTGGGGAGGCATCAGGCCAAGCGCTTTAAAGTCGCCGCTGAACGCACGCCCGAGGAACGCGAAGTGATCATCTCCTTCCTGGAGGACACCGCAAATGCGCTAACGCTGGACGGCATAAATTGGGCGGAGGACTGAGTCGATGAGGACTACTGCTCGCGCACTTTTCCGTTCTTTCGAATCGTCTGATAAGCGGCGAGTGCTTCAACGCGTGTGTTGCTTAGATTGACTACTGGCTCCGGGTAATCGCTAGTTCCCCACTCCGGGATGTTGACACAGATATAGAACTCTTCTGGGTCGAACTTCTTGGCCTGCACCGCAGGACTGAATATGCGGAAGTACGGCGCGGCGTCCGCGCCTGAGCCGGCCACCCACTGCCAATTGAACGGATTGCTTGCTGCGTCGGCATCGACCAGAGTGTCCCAGAACCAGCTCTCGCCCACGCGCCAGTCGATTAGCAGGTTCTTAGTAAGGAACGATGCGGTAACCATTCGGATTCGATTGTGCATCCAGCCGGTTCGCCAGAGCTCCCTCATACCGGCATCGACCAATGGAACCCCGGTGCGCCCGACTTGCCAGGCCGTGAGTAGATCCCTGCGCAGTGGGGGCCACGGGAAGTTGTCGAAGTCTGTCCGCCAGTTTCGCGTCGCCAGGTCTGGGTAATGGTAGAGGGTGTGCCAGGCGAACTCTCGCCATCCCAGTTCCTTAAGGAAACACTGGACTCCCTCGGATGTCTCTGCCTGTCGTTGTTGAACCTGCGTCGCCGCGTGCCAGACCTGATAGGGGCTGATCTCTCCCCAGCGCAGGTGTGGCGACAGTCGTGAAGTCCCTGCCAAAGACGGAACCTCGCGGTCCGAGGCGTAGGTAGTCACGTGATTATTGAGAAACTCTTTCAGCGTTCGTTGCGCACTGGCTTCCCCTGGTTCCCATGCGGCATCGAACTCCGCCGCCCAGTTCGGTCGACCTGGCAGTAGGCCCAAATCATCGAGAGGAACACTCGGTATGTCGTTTAAGTCGATGGCCTCGGCTAGACCGTTTGGTGCGTCAAGCGGTAGCCGCGGCGCAGGTAGGGATGTGCAAGCACGCCAAAAGGGGGTGAAAACCGAGTATGGCTCAGATGCTTTGGTATGAACAGTCCAAGGTTCGAAGAGTAGATTGGCGGCAAAACTCTCGGCCTCCAAGCCGAGATTGATCAGCGATTTCTTTATACTCGCGTCTGTTATTCGTTCCGGTCCGCCGTACCGCCGATTCCAGAGCACGGCACTGGCCCCCGTCTTGACCGCGAAGTCGGCTACCTCGCGGGACGCTCCTCCGCGCCTCAAGATGAGCGAAATGTTCAATTCGGCGAGTGCCGATGTCAGTGTCTTGAGGCTATGGTGCAACCACCATTTGGCTGCTCCACCGAGGGGCCGAATACCTGGAGATTCTTCGTCGAGAACATAGAGCGCGATTACGGGGGCTTGATGGTTCATTGCGGCACAAAGTGCTGGATTATCAGCAAGCCGAAGATCGTCCCGGAACCAGACAAGGACCGGGGATTGTGTCATGCGCACTATTCTCCTTTGCTTGCTAGAGGATTCTACCTGCGGCAAGGACTTCAACCCGATCAACGTTTGTGGTTGGTCAGAGCTTCTCAACGTCCCCTCGTTGTATGACTCCGCCAATTTTGTGTCGATCACCCGGCTATTCCGGTAATGCCAGGTCGCCGGGATAGCGCCCGTCTCACTGAGCTCCCCCAAAAGTTTCTCAACCTTATTGGCATCAGCGGAGGCGGGTAAATAGTTCGCCGGATTCTTCTTTTCGTTTTCCTGTTCAGACGGTGCTTCTTTGGCGGTGCGGGGTGGTGACGGAAGCGGAAAGCAGAACCTCGCGATCCCGCGTCGACAGGCTATTGATCACGGCGATGCCTTAGTCGAGTATCTCGACGCGGCTCCAGCGCCACTGGGCACCTATCCCGTCGGAGTGGATGCGCGAGCGTGCACGGCGGTCCCTCAGCGTCAACTTCACGCATCACCGTTGCCAGCCAGTCGACCGCGATGATCGTTTGGCCGTCCAGCGCCAACTTCACGCTCACCTTCAGCAGTCAGTCGGCCGCTATGATCGTTTCGTCGTCTAACGCCAACTGTTCGACGACGTTAGCAGTCGGTCGCCTGACCGGACGAGCCACTGTCATCTACTTCCGCCGGAGAACTCCGCAGTGAGCAGGTGAGCCCCATCCGGACGGCATCGTCTTGGGTTTGATAGGTGCTGGGTTGACGGTTCCGTTCCCCGTATGTCGTCGTAGCGACCTTTGGTTGCAGTATCGGGTTCCAGTCAGCAGCGGGACAATGAAACCCCGCGGAGTCCAGGCTCGTTTTTACTACAAGACATGGCCAGCGCAACCAAAGGTCGATATAACGAGGCTTCGCTACCCTGCATTGAACGGATCCGTCTGGATTTCACCCATCGAGGCCGTCACCCATGACGTGTGCGGACCTACGTTAGGTGGGCCAGGCTCGATTTCAGCTTCTTTACGGCCCAGTCGTAGTGGCTCGAAGTTGTCGAGACACAGTAGCTACCGAGCGTTGAGCCGCCGGTCCAGGGGAAGCGACCCTTCTCGAAGAGTTCCTCGTCCGAGAAACCGTTGATCATCGCCATCACGTCATTGTGGCTCTTTCTCACCAACGACTCGGCTTCAGCTAGCGAGGTCGTCTGGTGCTTCTCTACAAAGTCGTGGTTGAGAGGACCATACGTTCGCCAGTTGTACGGGGCCGGAAGGAACGCGCGTTCCTCGCCCGCATGATTGGCTTCAACCCATTCGAGCAGCATCCTGTGCCACTCGTGAAGATGGACGAGGACATCTCTCAGATTCTTGTCCCGCCCCCAGTGTGCTTCCTTGTGCTTGGCGAGGAAGTCATCACTGAAGTCGAATTCCGTCGACTGTTCCTCTGGAGACATCGCGTCGACAAACACCCACAGCTTGGCGAACCGTGCGTCCGAGGCTTCGACTAACTCGGCCTTTGTTTTGGGTCGGGCCACCGGGAATCCCCTCTCTCGTTGGCACTGAGTCTGCACCGAACGAGGAAGTGTCCGCAAGAGTCGGTTCTACCGGTTCATAGTTCGGTGCCATAGCGGAAATCGTATTGGAAGGCCGATAGAAAAACTTCTAAGAAAATTAGTACGAACGTCCTAGTACGACCGTACCAAACTACCGTAGTGTATATCTCACTTCACAGCTCGATGATGAGGAACGGTATGAACTACCAAGTTGGATCCGAAGTAGGAGCCCTCAGGCAGGTCATTGTCCACAGGCCTGGTGCCGAGATGGATCGGCTGACGCCAACGAACAAAGACGAGCTTCTCTTCGACGATGTTCTCTGGACAGAGCAGGCCGGGCGCGATCACGATGTGTTCACTGAGGCAATGCGGGGGGAGGGCGCTGAGGTGCTTTACACCCAAGATCTTCTTGCCGAAGCCCTGGAGATTCCCGAGGCGCGTGAGTATGTCTCCGCTGAGACTTTCGAGGAACGCTGGTACGGCGTCACGGGTAACCGCTACATGAGAGAGTTCGCTGACACACTTACCCCATCAGAACTCGCCGAACATTTGATCGTTGGAGTCACCAAGGACGAACTGATTGCACGAATTGGCGATCGGCCGTCGGCATACTTCGCCCGATCCTCGCCTGACTCTATGCTGCTTCGCTGTCTTCCCAACCATCTCTTTACTCGCGATACGACGTGCTGGGTTTACGGGGGTGTGTCCGTCAACTCGATGCAGATGTCGGCACGCCAACGCGAGACGGTGAACTTTGAGGCCATTTACCGTTGGCACCCACGATTCGCCGACAGTGATTTCAAGTTCTGGGCGGGAGGTCTCTCTGATGGTCCGGCGACGGTTGAAGGAGGCGACGTACACGTCATAGGTAACGGCGCAGTGCTCGTCGGAATCTCCGAGCGCACATCGCCGTCGGGCATTGAGAGGCTCGCTCGCTCGTTACTTTGGAATTCCGATGATGTCCACACCGTGGTGGGACTCCTAATGAAAGAGGAACGAGCTCAGATGCACCTCGACACCGTCATGACGATGGTGAATGAGAATACGTTCCTCAAGTACAAGCACCTCGGAATGCTTCCATCCGTGACAATCACTCGTGGTGCCACAAAGGGCGAGATCGAAGTGACTTACGCCCCGGATGATGACATGCACAAGGTCATGGCAGAGGCTCTGGGAGTTCCAGAAATCCGGGTACTGACGACTCCGGAGGACAATTTCGCGGCGGAACGTGGCCAGTGGAATGACGCATGCAACGTTCTGACAGTCAAGCCCAACGTCGTTGTCGCATATGACAGAAACACGGTTGCTAACGCGTATCTCGAATCCGAAGGGGTGCGTGTCATCACCGTTCCCGGTGCTGAACTCGGGAGAGGCCGCGGTGGACCCCGCTGCATGAGTTGCCCCACCAAGCGGGACGAACTCTGAACACACACCATCACTCCGATCAAGAAACCTCACAAATGCGTGACTGGAAAGGAAACTCAATGAGCATCAACCTGAAGGGTCGTAGCTTCCTCAAGGAACTAGACTTCACCCCCGAGGAGTGGCGTTATCTCCTTGATCTTGCCAGCGAACTTAAGATCGCCAAGAAGTCGGGGAACGAACGGCAATCGATGAAGAACAAGAACATCGCTCTGATCTTCGAGAAGACATCCACTCGTACACGGTGCTCATTCGAAGTGGCAGCATTCGATCAGGGAGCTCACGTGACATATCTGGATCCCTCTGGATCCCAGATGGGACACAAGGAGTCGGTTGCAGACACTGCCCGAGTACTGGGTCGTTTCTACGACGGCATTGAGTTTCGTGGACACAAGCAGGAGCACGTTGAGCAACTGGCTGAGCTCTCAGGCGTCCCCGTATGGAACGGACTGACGGACGATTGGCACCCAACCCAGATGCTCGCGGATCAGTTGACAATGAAGGAAGCGTCCGGAAAGGACTATAAGGACATCACCTTTGCCTATGTTGGGGACGCGCGTAACAACGTCGCGAACTCTCTTCTTATTGCGGGCGCGATGATGGGCATGGACGTGCGGATGGTTGCACCAGAAGAACTTCAAACGGACCCCGATATCATTGCTGAGGCGGAGAAGATTGCGGAAGCAACTGGCGGCAAGGTTACGGTTACGGCAGACCCGAAGGCAGGCGTGGAGGGCTGCGACTTCCTCTACACCGATGTGTGGGTATCGATGGGGGAGCCGAAGGAAGTTTGGGACGAGCGGATCGCTCTCCTTTCGCCCTATCAGGTGAACGCCGAACTCATGGCGGCCACAGGTAATCCGAATGCCAAGTTCTTGCACTGCTTGCCTGCCTTCCACGACCGCAACACCACCGTCGGAGAGGACATCTACCAGAAGACGGGGATGCCGGCACTTGAGGTAACCGACGAGGTGTTTGAATCGGACGCCTCTGTGGTCTTTGACCAGGCGGAGAACCGCATGCACACCATCAAGGCGGTCATGGTCGCCACCCTGGGGGACTGACAGATGCGCATTGTGATCGCACTTGGCGGCAACGCCCTGTTGGAACGGGGACAGAAGCCTGATGCTCGTCCCCAGCAAGAGAACGTGGACCGCGCAGTGGCCGCTCTTGCACCACTTGCTGAGCACCATGAGATCGTATTGACGCACGGTAATGGGCCTCAAGTTGGAGTCTTCGCGCTGCAGTCGGCGAATGATCCCAACCTTTCCGAGCCGTATCCGTTTGACACTCTCGGGGCGATGACACAGGGAATGATCGGGTACTGGATGCTTCAATCCCTCCAGAATCACCTCCCCGGTCGCCACGTCGCTTCAATAGTGAACCAGACACTCGTGTTGGCGGGGGACCCTGCTTTCGACAACCCGACCAAGTTTGTCGGTCAGGTCTATAACGAGGAGGAGGCCGAGGCTCTGGCTGCCGAGCGCGGATGGGTAATGAAGGCCGACGGGAAATACTTCCGCCGAGTTGTTGGCTCGCCAAAGCCGCAGCGCATTGTCGAAACGCGGATCATTCGGACGCTTGTTGAGTCCGGTGCGGTTGTCGTTTGCGCTGGTGGCGGTGGAATCCCCGTCATTCGTGACGAGAACGGCCACAGAAAGGGAGTTGAGGCAGTTATTGACAAGGACCTGACTGCCGCGGTCCTCGCCGAAGCTTTGGAAGCCGACTTCCTCATGATCCTCACTGATGTCCCAGCTGTTCTCGACAACTACGGAACACCTGATCAGCAGGAGATCAACCGCGCTAATCCCGCATTTATGCGGCAGCAGGGCTTTGCCGCTGGCTCCATGGGGCCGAAGGTCGAGGCGGCTTGCCGTTTCGTTGAGATGACGGGTGAGACTGCCGCAATCGGTCGCCTTGAGGACGCGGAGAAGATCATTCTTGGCGAGGCCGGCACGATTATCACCCCCGGCGGTAACTACGGCGGTCCCGATGACATCCGACCGCCGCTTCCCGAACCTGTCGAGACTCGTAAGGTTCGGCGTGCCTGATTGAGGACACACCCAAAAGAACGTGAACAGTGGTTGATAAAGGCCCCACTGATTCGCGGGAAATAAACAAACAAAAAGGAACAACTAACGAAGGAGCTGATGGAAATGCCGAAGATCGTCAATTCTTGGAATGACTTTGATCCTCTGAAGCACGTGATCGTTGGTCGCGCGGACTTCTCAGTCATTCCGGACGAAGAACCCGCAACATCGGAGAAGGTGCCGGTTGACTCCGAGATGCGCGGTATGTGGGGACCACGTCCGGCCGCCACGGTCGAGGCTGCAAACGAGCAGCTGGACAACTATGTCAAGATTCTCGAAGATCTCGGCATTAAAGTAGATCGCCCGACACCGATACAGTGGAACCAGCAGATTGTTACGCCCGACTTCCGGGCACAGTCTGGAATGACTCAAATGCCTCCACGCGACATCCTGCTCACCATGGGCGATGAAATCATGTCGTCGGCAAACTCATTCCGCTGCCGCTACTGGGAGTACCTGGCGTACTGGCCGCTGATGAACGAGTACTTCGAGGAAGATCCTCAGTTCAAGTGGACGCAGGCACCTCGCCCGCGCCTGACGGACAAGTCTTACAAGCACAACTACTACGATGAGAAGATCTCCATCGAAGAGCGTCTTGAGCGCACCGCGAACAAGGACTTTGTGACCACCGAAGTAGAACCAATGTGGGATGCCGCAGACGTAATGCGTATGGGCAAGGATCTCTTCATCCAGCACGGGCTGACAACTAACCGTAAGGCCATGGAATGGTTCAAGAGGTATTACCCAGACCATCGGGTACACGCGTTGAACTTCCCGGGTGACCCGTACCCGATCCACATCGATGCGACGTTTGTGCCTCTTCGACCGGGCCTGATCATCAATAACCCGCACCGTCCTCTGCCCGAGGAACAGCGGAAGATCTTTGAAGCCAACGATTGGCAGATTGTCGAAGCGGCAAAGCCAGCTCACGACACGCCGCCGCCGCTGTGCTACTCCTCGGTGTGGCTCTCCATGAACTGCCTTGTGATCGACCACAAGACGGTATGCGTGGAGGCGTCCGAGGTGTACCAGATGGAGCAGATGGACAAGCTGGGCATGAACGTGATCCCAGTACCGTTCCGCGACGCATACGCCTTTGGTGGCGGCCTCCACTGCGCCACCGCTGACGTTTTCCGTGAGGGCAACTGCGATGACTACTTCCCGAACCAGATAGCTGATCCGACTCTCGTCTGATCGCTACCTCATTCTGGTGTGGGGGACATTAGGGCGTCCCCCACACCACCCCGTTGTCTTGGCCGCTCCTAGGTCAATCCAACAGAGAGTTTTCCCGGGGAGACGCGCCTGCAGCAGGCTAAAACCATCAGAGTCAGCCTTCGATTTACCTGCTAGCACCCGTACATGGCGCCACTCAGAAAGGTACGACATTCATGTCTACATCAACTAAGCCGGCAACTGGCGCCGTCATGAATAAGAAGCTTGGCTTCGTCGCAATGATCCTTTCCGCAACTGGCATGGGATTCGTTGGCACTTTCGGACGCCTCGCCACCCCCATCAACCCGGATACGGGCACACGCTATATCATTGGGGATTTCCTTGCAGTGGGTCGTATGACTGTTGGGGCTCTGGGCATGCTCGTCATCGTCTTGCTGGTCAAGAAACTCCCCGAACTACGCCGGACGAAGCTGTCCTTTAGCGTTGTGGCGGGAGGACTCAGCATTGGAATGTCGCTGGCGTTCTATGTGTCTTCAACCCTCATGACCAGTATTGCCAACGCGGTGTTCCTTATTTACACGGGCCCACTTTTCTCGGCCATCCTTGCCTGGATCTTCCTGCGCGAGCGAATCACGTGGAAATCCGCATGCTTCCTCGGACTTGTGTTCATTGGAATGCTCATGACTATTGGCCTGATTAACTATGCCTCAGGCATAGGATTCACCTTCGGACTGGACTTTGCGCCAAACCCGGAAATGCCGAATAAGGCCCTGGGGGATCTCTTTGGGCTTGCTTCCGGGCTGTTCTATGGACTCGCGCTGTTCTTCTATCGATACCGTGGGGACATCTCCGGAGAGGTGCGATCCTTCTGGAACTTCATTTTTGGTATCGTCGGCGCAACCATAGTGATGATATTCCGCATGAACGCGCTCGACCCCACCAACCCGCTGGAAGTTATGACTCCCACGAACTGGGCATGGGCGGTTGCTCTGTTCATTGTGTGTGGGCTGTTCGCGATTGGGCTGTTACCGATTGCCGGCAAGAACCTCCTTGCCGTCGAGCTTTCGACGACCTCGTACTGGGAGTGCGTTGTGGCCCTCATCCTTGGTGCGCTCGTCTGGCATGAGGCGATGACCATGATTGGCGCGATCGGCGGGTTCCTCATCATCCTTGGCGGCATAGGACCAATTTTCCTCTCGCGGCCAAATGAGAAAGAAAAGATAACTGAGGACTATAGTCTCGCCACAACAGAGAGAGTTGAGAGTGAGTAGCGAGTCCTCGACCATATAAGAAACCGGAGCATTCATTATTGGGTATCCGGCAGAAGGGTCTTGGAAAGCATGGACAGCCACACAGGTAGGCCGCCGGCAGGCGGTTTACGAAAAACAGCGGTCGCAAGCTTTATTGGTAACTTTGTCGAATGGTTTGACTACGCATCATACGGGTACCTTGCGTCCGTGATCGCGGTGGTGTTCTTCCCGGAGGGGGACAAAGCCGTCAACCTGATGCTGGCTTTTGCGGTCTTCGCGATCTCATTCCTCCTCAGGCCGATCGGGGCAGTCTTCTGGGGCAACTGGGGGGACAAATACGGAAGGAAACGAGCGTTGTCATGGTCGATCCTGATCATGGCAGCTTCCACGTTCCTCATCAGTCTCTTACCCGCCTACGCATCCATCGGGATCACGGCCCCGATCTTGCTCCTCTTACTGCGAATGGTTCAGGGGTTCTCCGCCTCCGGAGAGTATGCGGGTGCGAGTACTTATCTTGCTGAGTATGCTCCCAAAGCAAAGCGAGGACTCTACACCTCGATTGTGCCAGCCAGCACGGCCAGCGGTCTGCTGCTTGGTTCTCTCATGGTCGCGCTCCTGCATGCCCTGTTGTCCGACTCATCGATGCAGAGCTGGGGATGGCGAATCCCGTTCTTCCTGGCAGGTCCGTTAGGCCTGGTCGGTCGGTACATCCGAGTACACCTTGAAGATTCGCCCGTTTTTACTGAGCTTGTTGAGAAGTCTGGTGGTGAGAAGCAGGTCGTAAAGACGCCAATACGCGACCTCTTCCGGTACCACCTGCGGACCGTGCTCGTCACCTTTGGAGTGGCATCACTCAATGCCGTGGCTTTCTACGTGATCCTTAGCTATATGCCCACGTACCTGTCGGAGCAGCTCAATTTCCGCGAGGACCTCTCATTCCTCGCCTCATCAATTACACTCGCCGTGTATATCGTGATGATCTTCGGAATGGGGCACATCTCAGACATGATCGGGCGTCGAAGAATGCTGATACTCGCATGCGTCGGATTCATCATCTTCTCCGTTCCACTATTCATGGCACTTCCAACAGCGGGTTTCGCCGTCGTCGTCGCCGTTGAGATTGGATTTACGATCCTTCTTACGATGAATGATGGGACTCTTCCCACCTATCTTGCTGAGTCGTTCCCAACCGATGTGCGGTACTCGGGATTCGCGTTGAGCTTTAATCTGGCGAACGCACTCGTAGGAGGGACCGCGCCCTTCGTATGCACATGGCTTATCGCGCGCACCGGGTCGATCCTCGCGCCCGCATGGTACCTCGTCGTTATCGCGGTGCTCGCGTTGGGAGCGATGCTTGCTGCAAAGGACTATAGTCACTTGCCTCTTCCGCAGACTCGTACCACGGCGGAGATGGCGGGGGACTAACCTGGTTCTCGCGCCCGCTAAGATAGGGCTTCTGCGAGGAAGGACAGTGACGGACAAATGGCTAAGCATCGCCAAGGTAACGAGCGCCGAGCGGAGTTGATTACTGCGGCCGCAGCAATCATTCGCGAGGAGGGTCCATCGGCTGTCAGCCATCGCGCAGTTGCAGCGCGCGCAGGTTCTTCACTTTCTGCCACCACCTACTATTTCAGCGGACTAGAGGAACTTCTCGCCGAGGCTGGCAAGGTCAACATTGATAGCTGGGTGCAGCGGGCGGAGACGGTGGCTCGGGAGGTCGAGTCCCGTACCCCCCCAACGACGCGGGACGAGGCCATCGAGGTGATTCTCAGGGCCTGTCTTCCTCGTGACGTTTCTCTGGCTAACCACTATCGGGCCCTGCTTGAGGTGTGGAATACCGCTCCCGTTACTGCGGCCTACCATGAAGGCCGCTCAAGGCTTGACGCTGCCGTCACACGTGTTCTGAACCGGATCGGCTGCCGACTGCCCCCCTCACTGATCATCGGGATCGTTGACGGTGCCGCTGTGACAGCGATTTCGGAGGACACCAACGTGATTGAGACAGCCCGTCAGCTACTCGAGACTCTCGGTGACTCCATGGGGGAACTCGCGGGGCCATTGGCCAACCCAGCGTTGAAGGAGTCGAGCTAGGCGCTCCCCGTTTCCTGATCTCATTTGGGCGCTACCGCGAGTTTCGCACTCTATTTATAGACGTTGTTCCTCTGTGCCGGTGCTTTTGTGGTATCTGGAACTGCAACATACGTCGCCGTCCGGCAGTGTCCATAGACAGCGTGGCGAGGCTGGGACGAGTCCTGTATGGACCTCGCCGTGGAGTCAGTACGAGAAGAAGTCGGAGCCCTGAACCGGACCCAGACCGCTTCGTTATCCTCGTCTGCCCCGTTGGTATCACGATGGGCTACAGAGTGGCCACTGAGCTTTGCCCGTCATTCGAGCGCGCTACAGACTGGCCACGAAAACGCCTCGTATCCTTGGTCGAAGGCACAGAACTTGGCCACTCCGTAGCAAACTTGAGAAGGAGCCCTTGACGAACTGGCCACTTCGTAGCGGATGCCGAATAGAACCGGCCAGAACCTTAAGGTCAATCGGGTTCCCGGAAACATCGTGGTTCTCGCCCACCGCCCGCCCCTTCCAGCGGTCCATTATTTCAGGACTCAGGCGGGGCCATGCACACCGCGCCTCTAGCTTAGCGATACTCGATAGCAATGAGCGGGTTGGGGCTAACCCATGTAGTTCAGCAGGGCCTCCCTCACGAACTTTGCTCCCTCTGCTCCTCCGTAGTTCGCGGCGAAGCGTTCGTCGCAGACATACATCTCGGCGAGTCCTCTAACGTATCCTTCCAGGTCACCATTCGAGTCATTGGCTGGGGTGCCCGGGATGCCGCGGAGCCAGTCAACGTGCCGGGCAGCGATTGCCTGGGCAAACTCGGAATCCGCGGTGACCGCAGGGTCGGTCGCGGCTTCGATCCAGTCGTTATTCAAGCTTGCGAGATTAGCTTTCCAGTCAGCCTTTTCGCCCGGGTCCTTCCCACTCCACCAGGCATCCGACTTGGCGAAGGAGTCTTTGCCCCAACGCTCCTCCACCTCGTCCTTATACTGCGTGTGGTCGAACCCGTCCAGCGCTTTCTCTGCCATGAGGGTTTCCTTTCCTTCCAACGATTCAATGGTGTGCTCGACCGCGGCGATCTGCCGGGCAAGCCTGTCTTGCTCCTGCCGGAGCACATCCAGATGGGTGGTCAACACGGCCGCCTCGTCCACATCCTTTGTGAGTACGTCACCGATCTGAGGAAGACTCAGTCCCAGTTCACGCAACAGTAGAACGCGCTGTAGTCGGACGAGGGCGCGCTCGTCGTAGTATCGATATCCGTTCGTCCCAACGCGACTTGGCGACACCAGTCCGATGTCGTCATAGTGACGCAGCGTTCGGCTGGTGACGCCCGCGATTCGAGCGATCTCTTGCATTGACCAATCCATGCGAACCACGTTAGAGGTTGACGTAGCGTCAATGTCAAGCGAGAGATGAACCTTCAGGAAACTAAGCCTGACCCGTCAGTGTTAGCCAAATGAGCAGTAAGTTCAGCGCGATGATGAGGATCGCGACCACGGCCCCTGCGAGACGTAGCCATATTCCGTTGACGAACTCACCCATTACTTCTTTACGGCTGGTGAGCCATACGAGTGGAACGATAGCGAACGGGATGCCGAACGAAAGAAGCACCTGACTTAGGACTAGCGCCCAGGTCGGATCGACTCCCAGTCCCAGAACCACCAGGGCCGGCACCATGGTAATGAGCCTGCGTACCAGCAGCGAGATCTTTACGTGCAATAAGCCGCTCATGATCTCTGCACCTGCGTAGGCGCCAACTGAGGTTGAGGCGAGTCCTGAGGCGAGCAGACCGATGGCAAAGATGACCCCGATCCCGGGGCCGAGATACGTGGTTATTGCTGCGGCAGCGCCCTCAATGGTGTCCGTGCCCGCCACGCCTCGCAGCGACGTGGCTGCCAGTAGCAACATGGCGACGTTCACGCTACCGGCCACAACCAGAGCGAGTACCACGTCCCATCGGTTGGCGTGAAGCAGTCGGCGAATCCGGCTTGGCTCTGTCGAGGAACCATGTCTGTCACGGGCGAGCGACGAATGAAGGTAGACCGCGTGGGGCATCACTGTTGCTCCGAGCATGCTGGCCGCGAGTAGTACAGAGCCCGAGTCGGTGAACCGGGGGATCAGCCCCTCGGCGACGCTACCCCAGTTGGGGGGTGCGACGAACAGTCCTGCCACGAAGCCGATGGTGATGATTGCGAGTAGGCCGATAACTACGTGTTCGAAGCGTTGCTGTCCCGTCGTGCCTCGGCCACTGTGTTGTATGGCGAGGATTGCCATTGATACCGCACCGACGATCACGCCGCCAAGCAGTAGGGGAATTCCGAACAGCAAATACAGGGCGAGGGCTCCGCCGATCACCTCTGCAAGGTCGGTGGCAACAGCAACCAGTTCGGCCTGTGCCCAGTAGAGGAGGCGAGATGTTCGAGGCATTCGATCGCCGAGCATCTCGGGGAGGCTGCGGCCCGTCACAATCCCGAGTTTTGCGGAGAGGTACTGCACGATCACAGCCATGATGTTCGCGAGTACTAGCACCCAAACTAACAGGTATCCATATTTCGCTCCGGCCGAGAGATTTGCGGCGACATTGCCGGGATCGACGTAAGCGACAGCGGCAACGAAGGCGGGGCCGAATAGTCGCCAGAGACCCCTCTGCTGAGGCTCCAGATCTGACTTAGGGGAAGCCGTTGGCAGAACGGTCTCTTTTTGCACGGGCGCCCCTCTCAATCAGATACGTCTCACTATATCTAATTGTTCGTCGCAACAAACAATTAGTCTTGTGACGTAGGTTTGATGGGGATCGAGGACCCTCGCTGAGGGGTGTGGGTTCTGGAAGCGCCAGCGCGAGTTCCCAGACGCGGCCCCACTTTTCCTCGGCTGCGTCAGCGCGCCTGGTCAGTTCCGCGAGCTTCACCTCCGCAGACGAGAGATACGGGTGATTTTGCAGCGTCACCCTGAAGCCAGCTTGCGACATTGTGGGGTTCCCCGAACTCAGAGCGGAGTTCACGGTTCGTGCACTGTAACCGCTGCGTTGGTCGAAGCACAGCAATTCAGCTGCTCGCCAAGGGTTACAGGCCAGCATCTCTGCTCGTTGTCAGACTCTAAGAGAATGCCAAGCGTCCACATAGCCTGGTCATAGATACCGGGCCTACTTTCGAACCAAGAACCTCGATAGAAGGACCGAAGTATCATGAATCTCAAGAAGCGAAGTCTCGCAGCGTTGGCGACCTTGAGTCTGGTCGCATTTCCGCTTGCGGCGTGCTCGAGTGCAGCGAGTTCCGAGAATGCGGCAACAGCAGAGAGTGCTTCGACAGTTCAGAGCGCTGCCCTGACGGAAACCGCTCAGAGCGAGGAAACCTCAGATTCCAGCGGGCTTGAGGGAATCGCCAGCGGCAGCTATACGGCAACTTTCGGGGACAAGGAGGTAACCCTCAACGGTGCCTATTTGATTGATGGTGTCGATGTCAGTGTTGATGGGGGCACGTATGAAAGCGTGACCGCAGATGAAGCGGTCTTCCTCGTTGTGAATGGGGGAAGCCTCACGATCACGGACGCGACGATTAACAAGTCGGGTGACGCTTCCTCGAACGACTCAGAGCGCACCAGTGACGTCACTGACGAATACAACTTCTACGGTCTGAACTCAGCGATTGTGGTGGTGGGAGAGGGGAGCTCAGCGAGCGTCGATGGATCAACAATCACTACAACATCGAGCGGTTCAAACGCTGTGGTTGCGACGCTCGCGGGAAGCGCGGACATCACGAACACAACCATTGAGACGACAGGTAACTCCTCGCGCGGTCTTCACGCGACGTATGAGGGCGTCATTACTGGTTCAGACCTAACAATTACTACGCAGGGAGCGCACTCGGCCACGCTGGCGACGGATCGCGGCTCAGGAACCGTTACCGTTACGGGAACGAATGCCCTCAATACCTCCGGGGAGGGAAGTCCACTACTTTATTCGACCGGGACAATCACCGCTTCGGGCGTCACCGGAACCGCGGGACAGTCGCAAGTGATTGTCGTAGAGGGGAAGAACCACGCAACCCTGGTCGACTCGGACGTGACCGCTCAGGGCAACAACGCGGTGATGCTGTACCAGTCCTTCTCTGGGGACGCGGCGGACGAGGATGCCCAGGGCGAGCGGTCCTCCTTCGTCCTTGAGAACACTACGATCAGCTACACCGGCGATGGGCCGGTTCTGTTCTTCACGAACACCAGTGCCGGGGTGACGCTAACCAACGCGTCATTCAGCGCAGACTCAGCGTCAGCTCTGGCGAACGCGGACGAGGGAAGTTGGGGTGACGAGGGTTCCAACGGAGCAACTGTGACGATCATCGTTTCGGACTCCGCACTGTCGGGCGCTGTCACTGCTGGAGACAGTTCGTCCATCACCCTTAGCCTGACCGAGTCTTCAACGTTGAGCGGAACGACGAGTGGAGCTGTCGAAGTCTCCACGGATGACAGTTCTACCCACAACAGCTAGGGTGTGTCTCCTAAATCTCTGCTCGCTGTGGTGACCGTGAAATCCGCGTTTGCTGCGTTGTCATCGTCGGCTTTGCCACCAGCAAAGCCTCCTCTTCCGCCTTGCAACCACAAATTTCCCGGGCATCCTCGCCTGAGCACAGATTCAGGAGACACACCCTAGACGCCCCTGGCATTCACGCCGAGTCTGATCGATCCCGACGATGAGGCTCGGCTCGGGTGACTTGGCAATAAAAGCGCCGCCAATGCCGAGGCCCTCCGCAATGGAGACTTAGGCGGCGGCCGAAGACCCATCTCCCACGGGTGCTTCACGATCGCAGTAGACAATCGGTTTGATGAGATCTCGGGGCTTCTGATCCATCATGTGGAAGGCATCTTCAATCGCGTCGAAACCATAGAAGCGATGGGTGATCAGCTTTGTCGTGTCTACCCTGTTGTACTGAATCATGTTGAGCATCTTTTGGATCTGTAGTGCGCCGCCGGGGCAGAAGCCGCCATGGATTTTCTTGTCGGCCATGCCCAGACCCCACAGAGTCGCAGGAACCGAGAGGACGTCATTGACGTCATAGAAGTTGACGTTTGAGATTCGCCCGCCCGCTTTGGTCATCGCGATGGCTTCTCGGAAGGATTCCTCACCCCCACCTGCGACGATCACTGCGTCGACGCCGCCGTCGGTGAGTTCGAGGACCTGCTCGACTGTGTCGCCCATTTTGTAGCTGACGATGTCGGTCGCTCCATACTCGCGGGCGACGTCCACACAGTTCGGGCGCGTCCCGATAGCGATGATTCGTGAGGCGCCTCCCAGTGCAGATCCCGCAACCGCCATGAGCCCAACGGGACCAATACCCATTACGGCGACGACGTCCCCAAAACCGATTTCTGCCCCCTCCACTCCGTGGAATCCGGTGGACATCATGTCGACTGTCATCAGTGCGGCTTCCATGGAAACACCATCGGGCAGGCGAACCAGGTTGGCATCGGCGTGGTTGACGTGGAAAAACTCGGCCATCGTCCCGTCTTTGGACGAGGTGAACTTGAAGCTTCCCATCGCACCGGAATCGTGGGCGTTGTAGCGGTCCTGAACCTCGGGTGAGGTCCAGTCCGGGGTCACACAGGGCACCACGACGACGTCCCCTGGTTTCACGCGCTTTACACGGCGTCCCACTTCTACGACCTCACCGACTGCCTCGTGCCCGAGGATCATGTTCTCCTTTGGACCCGCCCCGCCGTGCATGACGTGGCAGTCGGAGGAACAGGGTGCCAAAACCAGCGGACGAATGACTGCGTCCACCCCGCCGCACTCCGGTGTGTCCTTCTCGATCCATCCAGGTTGGTCGACTGTTAGCATTCCGTATCCGCGCACTGTTTTTCTCCCGGCGTTCTGTCGGTTGTCTTCCTCATTTGGGCTGTGATCAGGACAGTTGTGTCCTCAACCGGATTTAGAAGATAGGTTAGGCTTACCTAACTTATTCTCCCGTACGGAGACGGGATCGCCAATAGTGACAGTGGATGGAGTACGTCATCTTCCCCGGGTGCTGCGGACTTCATGGCGTTCATGAGCGGAGCGATGGAAGGCGCAAAGTGGGTTCTCAGCACGCGCGTTGACGGATCAATCTGTTCTTGAAAGGCCATAGCAAGTTAGGGTTACCTAACCTGACTTTTAGGAGAAGCGAAATGGCAAAGACAACAACCGACTACAAGCAATCACTTGTCTTCACGGATCTGGTTGAGGAACTGCCGATAGTGAGGGAGGCAACCACCAGCCGCGTCGTGGTGAACAACCAGATTCTTCGGTTTGTTTTGTTCTCCTTCGACGAGGGGCAGCTGTTGACCGAACATGCGAGTCCTCGCGCAGTCGTCGTTCAGTTGCTGAG